>JACLAC010014912.1_pt1 | contig 17827 bp, 11 predicted proteins | sample 8027881 | NCBI WGS metagenome assembly JACLAC01 (sample SAMN15725517, study PRJNA655200) | protist metagenome | isolation source: fluorescence activated cell sorting (FACS) single amplified genomes of... | place: Spain: Blaines Bay Microbial Observatory, Mediterranean Sea | collected 2016-01-19
AGTCTATTCTCTCGGGGGTACCGGTATATTCTCTTCCGACAAGCTGCCGGACCAGGTCATTTTGATGAACGACTTCCCTCCCGCTGTTAAGCCATTAGCAGAGGCTGAGGTAGCCGGATGCAAGATCAAAGAGGTGACAAACGGAGTGAGGAGTGCAGACGGTACGTATATCTACACCATCACGTACTCTGATCAAGCAGGAATATTAATGGAGATCAAGTACACGTACGATGGCACACTGATCCCCAAAGCAGAATCACAGCAGAGCCAAACAAAGCCATCGACGGCGACTGAGTAACCCTCGCCTTGCGCGGCTCACTCAGCGCGTCATGGCAGACGTTCGACAGCACTACAACGAATGGAAACGATGAAACATGTAATCCCAATTGCCACGATGTTTCTGTGCACCGCGGCCCTCCTGCCTTCTTCGCGGCAAGCCGTAGCTCAGACACCGGAGTCGCAAGTCTCCGCCGACTGGCAGGCCCTTGGATGGACACTGCCCAAAAACTTTTCCCCCGATCAGATTGCCCTCTTCAAGGGGCTCAACGCGGCCCGCGGAACCTGGTCATTCAAGGCTGAGACCGTTGATGGCGAAACCACCACCGCCCTGTCAGGCAACCTAGTGACCACGGGCGGATCGCAAGGGGGCATGGCATCGGCCTGGAACCTGATCTGGTCCTGGCCCGCCGAGAATCCGCAACACGCAATCGTCGAAAATATCGTGGCCATGCCCGAATATAAAAACCAACAATTCGGCCTGATGCTGGTCCGCTTTGGACCCGTGAAATATTCCGCAGCCCAACTCAAGCTGAAGCCCAGGGGCCTACCCACTATCTTTATGGGACAATGGGATGCGAAAAAACAGACAGTCAGCTGGACCCCACGGAGTCTGCCCGGAAAACAGGGCAATCAGGCGACCACGCAGGAGGATGCGCCGACCCCGTCATTTAAGATGGTGGTCGCCCCCACCGGAAAGATCTCCATTCAGAACAGTGAGAATCTGCCTGCCGGACAGATCTCGACCGGTGGGGCCACAGCCCGCACAGGAGAAGCGCCCCAGAAACCTGGGAAGCCTGAATTCCTTGCCGGCATTCACCGCTTCCAAAAAGGATCCGAAATCTCCGATCCCCGGATCATGCGCTACCTGCCGGCGGAAGCCACCGACATTAGACTGATCAGCGATCGTAACGGGCACATGGCGCATTACCGCATCTCGGCGGAAGCCTTCGACACGTTTCTTGCTGAAGTCTGGGAACGCTACCGAGAAGAGCATGCCGCCCACCCGAAATCGTGGGAGCACTACAGCAAGGAAGATATCGCGGCAGCGCGTAAAGGCTCTCCGGTGGGACGCTACGAGCCGAGGGTTCGCTCAACGGAAATCATTTTCGACAAACCCATCGTTTGGAAACCGCTGGAGAACGCGACAAGATACGGAGGACCGCGTAAGCGGAGTGCCGCCGGGGCGACTTACTACTTCGACCGTGAGACTGGCATCGTCTGCCATGACGCCGGCTACTGGTAATAGGCCCAGCCGAACAACCCACTTAACGGTACGGCGTATCGCCGGCCGTTGGTTGAAGCGTTCTCTCAATAAATAAAACTACGGCAGCTTTCCGCACCAGCAATGAAAACAAAGGAAAACACACCAGATAATGAGTAGATGAAAATATTTCAAAGACTGTCCACAAAATCACTTGGGGCGACGAAACTGAAACAGAAGAAGGACTCCGAAGTGGACTTCGACGACCTTCATCAATTGAAGTCCAGCTACGCCAATTAGACAGATTAATCAAACCGGACTTCCAGGTCGGCGATCGTGAACGGGCTTAGATCAATGCGAACTCCGTCGCCCTCGATTGGCAGTACCACAATCGTCTGTCCGCGGAAGTCCCGCAGCCGCGCTGACGTTGGGCTCCGGAAAAACTCTACGTTCACATTCGAATATTGCCCTTCGGTCTCCTGTAACCTCAAGGCAAAACCGGCTCCAGCAGGAGCTTCGGCTTGAGTAAGTTCAATCGGCCGTCGACTGTCACTTTCGACCTCGTCCGACATGCCGTCATCTTCGGATTCGACTGTACGCGGCTCAGCCATCAGTCCCAGAATCCGGGACACCTGCACGCATCGAGAATCGATGTGATAAAACCAGCCCGTCTGGCCGGCGCGAGGTGGACCATTTTCCGTTCGAATGGGCACAACCGGGTTCAGCACATCACGTGCAGACTGCAACGGATAATTCTGATCAACCGCGATCGCGAATTGGAACTTCCTCTCCGTCTCCCCTTCCGCGACCAGCAATGAGTCGATCATTCTCGGGCCAGTCTTCCGATGAAACGGCAGGCCCATTGGCAGGATCGTCGTGCGAGCATCCTCAGAAGCAATTTCAACAAAGTCAAGTGTTTCGATTCGCTCCATTTCGATCGGTTGAGCAGCTCCGCAGACTGAGTGTGAAATCGCAGCCGTTCCATCGTTCCACGCGAAGCGAGCACCGTAGAAGCATCCCCATGGATCACCTTCCGGCTTCATATGTACGTCGAGCAGTTCAATCTTCAATTCAAGGACAGGCCGACCTCGCCACACACGAAACGTCTGCCTGAAACCGGAAAGTACCGCCTGATTCGACGGATCAATAATTTCACCCGTCGTGACAATCTCACCGCACGACGGCCCGGAACAGGTCACGTCAACAGACTTGCACCGCATCTCAGAATAGAATGTCTTCTCTTCAGAGATCTCGTCGCCGTCCTGCCGTTGAATCGTCAATTCACGAGAGAACCGAAAAGCCAGTTGCTGACTCAGGCGGTTCGGACTGCGACCGTGATTCTTCAGACGCTGCAAACCGCCAGTGGTCTCATTGATGTAAACCTCGAAAAACTCGTTCTGCAGACGCAACCCTTCCGCCAACATTCCCCTGGAAGAATCTGTTGAACTTTCTCCATCCGGAATCCAGGCAAAACCGGCCGCAGGAATCTCAACGAGCGCCTGCTTCCTCGTCGCGTCGTACTGCAGAGACTTTACCGGCCCACTGATTGCCGGAACCTTCAGACACTCCGCTGCTTCTGCGTATTCCGTTTCCCCCGACTCAAGATCGACGACGACTCGTCGAGGAAACGACAGTGGATTGACACACAGCCAGCCCGACTGAGCATCCGCGCCGTGCATAATAATCCGGCTCAGATCCTCACCAGCCTTGAACTGAAAATTGCTAAGCACCTGCTCTGCCTCGGCAACGACTTTGCTCGCTTCCTCATCACCTGATTCGTAGACGTCAGGGCCCGCCTTCTCAAGCTGTGCAAGAAGACTCGATGCTGCTTGATCATTGACGGGGCGCCCCATCAATGCGTCGGTCAGGCCCGACTGCCACGCTGCTGTTTCGAACCGGGAAACTCGCTGAAGATGATCACGGAACCGAGTAATCGGGCGAGCCTCACGCCGAGCGACCGCTTGAACAAAGAACGGAGAAAGGTACTGCTTCGTGTCGTGATTCCAGCCGCCACCATGATCGTCGCTGTGCAGAAAGTAATCTTCGAACGTCACAAACCTGCCGAGCACGGGCGCGTACTTCTGCATCAGACGCAGGTCCTGGAAAAACGGACACTTGGTCTCGGGCCAGCGAGCCATGGCAAGCGCAGCGACCTGGTCAGACTCCATCGTCTCAGCCATGCGTTCCGGAAATCGTAGCCAGGTCGTCGCTGAATCTGCTGCAAGCGGAATCCGTGAGTACGCATCCACCGAACTGCTATCGCATGCTTCCCAACGCATGCGACTCTGTTCGTTGTCAGGATAGATGCCGTCGTCGAGCAGAAAATGCAGCCCGGAATAAAAGCCAAACTTCTGCAGCAACTGCGGCAACATTGGCGAGAGACCATAACGCCGACGTCCCCAGGTTGTCGGCTCTCGTTGAAAGATATCACGAAACGTCGCCCGACCACGCTGGAGATCAAAGATGGCCGATTCAAGCGGTACCAGCGGAGCAGCCAGTTCTTGAAGATCGCCGCCAGCGACGTCAGCGCGTCCTTCGTCCCAGGCTGTCTTTAACAACTCAATGGTTTCCGGATGACTCTCAGCCATCTCCTGCGCATCTAATGCGCGAAGCAAGTAGTTGACCGGTGCTTCCTGACGAAGCAGGTCGTCAAGTTTTTCTCCGGCCATGTCAGGGGCCAGCAGACAAAAATCGAGAAGGTAGCAGTCGACAGGAAAAAAACGTTCCCGAGCCTCAAGCAGGAGTTCGTACGAGGCTCGCAACGAGACATCAACACCTTCAGCATCCCCCTTGACGGCATCTTTCGCCGCAGCCACTAACGTCTTTTCGAAAAAGACTTCGTCATAACTATTGAAGTGGTGCATGTGCCGCGTCAACAATTCCAGCAGGATCCAGCACGTCCCCAGCGCATGAAAGTCTGCGGCTGTCTCTTCAGAAACTTCGGCGGCTGCGATGTCGACATCTGCGCTGTCCGCGTGTTGAGTTGCCGAATCCTCGTCAGTGAGAGACACAGCGTCATCCTCTACCACACAATCTTGCGACGCTTCCAATGAATCTGCTGATCCGGTCGTCTGAGGCCCCTCGGGTCTGTCAATCTGCCCAGCCAGCGCTGCACTGACCATTTCGCATCGGTCATGCAGACCCGAAACCACCACCGCCCCCTGCTCTCTCGCAAGGTTCACCCAGCCCGCAGGAAGCTGATCGTCACAAGCAGTCGGCACGATCACCAGAGAACCGTCTACGTCGGTGGTCGGCTCGTCTGCTCGATGCCAGCCGGGCACCAGACCAGTTGACGCTATAAGTTTCGGATGAAAAGCAACCGAAAAAGCGTTGAGCAGGCTCTCGGCTTGCTTGTCCCCCAATTCTGTCGGAAAGTCTTCCAGACTGTGACTAGGAATTAGAACGACAACCTTCTGATAAGACATTTCGATCACTCGGCGTCAAATTAAGCCAATATTTACATTTTAAGACACTTTAGCATCCGCATACGATCTTAATAACTGACAACTGATCGTCTGAAGCAGCGAAGCCGCGTGGATTTGACTGATTCGGCCCTTTAGTCCGCAACCGACAAGACGCATTGCAACCCGAATTCGTCATTGAAATCACTTTGGAACCGCCAACGGTTGCGCTTCGCAAAGTTAATAAAACGATGCGTTCTGTGGTGTCAAACCAGCTACATCGGAAACTTAATCGCTTGAAGAGTTCAGTCTTAATCGCGTAACACAGGCACCAGCTTTAGAGAACCTGAAAAACCACCCGCCCCCCTAACATGTTTCGAGCGAACCATTTACAAAATCCCTCCGGTTGTTTTACAGACTTCTTTGAAGAATTTTGAGAACTTCCTGGAACTAATTTCCGCGGGAACCCCTCTCAGTGCTTTGTTCCGTCTGGCAAGTAAGATCTGTTCTGAAATAAAAGCGACACACCACAAGCGTCGCATTAATTCTGGCCACAGCCTGCTTGTCTCATGGACGCTTCATTTTTACCTCAGTTCCTGGAAATCTGATGTTGTAAGCACGCGAAGGTCATGTTGAATGTGAAATTCTGGCTGCGCCAGTTTGTCTTGCAGGTGCCAGAAACCGGCGGACACTACAGGCGTCAGAATCGACAATCATTATCTGGTTTCTTTATTGTTAACGACAGCTAAACTCCAGCGACAGCATCAGTTCGGTAAACTCTTTCATTTCACATCATTGTGTCACCGTCTGATGCGAACGATCTCGGCCCCGTCCACAGTTTGGTCGCTGGGGGAAACAACGAGCAAGGTCACGTCCATTCAGGTATACATCTTCACAGAGAGTTCTCTCTGAGAATCGCCTGATCCCGGTGCATCGTCCGGCATATCTTCAGGAAACGGTCCGTCATGGCAGAAAACAGAGCGGTCTGGGGAATTGATATTGGGCAGGCAGGACTGAAAGCCGTCCGCCTGAAGTACGCCGCTCAGGCTGAACAGGTGCTCGCAGTTGCGTACGACTACATCCCGCATCCCAAAATACTCAGCCAGCCTGACGCAATTCCTCGCGAGTTGATCAAACAGGCACTCGATAAGTTCCTCGAACGTAACGACATTGCTGGCGATCTGGTCGCGATCAGTCTTCCGGGACATTCGGCTCTGGCGCGGTTCATCCAACTGCCGCCAGTCGAAAGCAGCAAGGTTGCTGACGTCGTCAAGTACGAAGCTCGTCAGCAGATTCCATTCGCTCTGGAAGATGTCATCTGGGACTTCCAGACACTCGGTGGCGGCATCGAGGAAAGCGGCTTCATGCTGGGGGCCGAAGTCGGTCTGTTCGCCATGAAGACCGAACAGGTTTACGAAGCCCTGCGACCATTCACCGAAGCCAAAGTTGAAGTCGAAGTTGTGCAGATCGCGCCGTTGGCACTCTACAACTTCCATTGTTACGACACGTTGGGAGTCCGTCGCAGCACTGAGGACGAATTCGTCGCCCCGGAAGAGCACACGATTATGCTCGATATGGGGACAGACAATACCACGCTGATGGTTTCCAATGGTGAGAAGATTTGGATTCGCAACGTGCCCGTCGGCGGAAACCATTTCACACGAGCGCTTACTAAAGAGATGAAGCTGACGTTTGCAAAGGCCGAACATCTCAAATGTAACGCTACAAAGTCTCCGGACCCACGAGCAGTCTTCCAGGCATTGCGGCCAGTCTTCAATGACTATGTCGCTGAAATTCAGCGATCGATTGGCTACTTCTCGAGCGTGAACCGGGAAGCGAAGATCTCAAAGATTGTCGGGGTTGGCAACGGGTTCAAACTGGCTGGTCTACAGAAATTCCTTCAGCAGAATTTGCAGTACGACGTCGAACGGGTCGAAACGTTCGACGCAGTCGTCGGTGACACAGTCTTGAACGCTCCGGTGTTTCAGGAAAACATTATGACCTTTGCGGTGCCTTATGGCCTGGCGCTGCAGACTCTTCAGCTCACTAAACTTCGAACAACTCTGCTGCCAAAGGAAATCGCAGTTGCCAGAAAGATTCGTCAAAAGAAACCGTGGGCCGTTGCCACCGCTGCCACCTTGCTGTGTGGCCTGGCAACGTCCGTAGCGGGTTACGCGAATGCATCCGCAAACGTAAACACAGAGCGGTTTGGTGAGGTCGAAAGTGCTGCGGACTCATTCAAAAGTGCCTTAGGCAGTGGCCAGAGCGCGTACGACAGTGCCCGTGGCACTCACGATGGGCTTGTCGAAAAGGGCACTCATCTTGTCAGTTACCTGGATGAACGCGAACTTTGGGCTGAACTGTTTCGCGGAGTCAATGAAGCTCTGCCACGAGCTGTCGGGTTGCAACTCGACGAAGACGACCTGACGAAAATCCCAAGAGTCAACGTTCGGAGCATGACCGCTCAGCGATACGCTGACCTCAAGACATGGTTCGATGGTCTTCGTGTGCAGGACAAAAACTTCCTCACTGAAGACGAGAAAACGAAAGGACCTGCTGGCGAAGGTTACGTCATAACTCTGATGTGCGAACACTACTACGCACCAGAGGACCGATTGGGCGGGGGAGTGATCTTCGTACGCGACACGCTCGTTCAGAATCTGCGGAAACCATTTATCAAACAAGAAGACAACTTTCAGGGGCCTGTTCCAGTCGCCATTCTGGGAATTTCGCACCCTGTCATTACTGACAATCCGCCGCCCGTAAAAGTTGAGCTTTATGAGAACGGAGCTCCGAAAGCTGGCAACACTCCACAGCGAGGTTTCAATCCGGGTATAGCCAGACCCGGTTTCCCGAGGTCGGGAGCGTCTGGTCAACCAGGCACTGGTCCTGCAACCGCAGAGGCTCAGTTCAAACTAATCGACCGTACGACCTTCACATTGCAATTTGCATATAAGCCGACATTGGTTAAAGACCGTGTAATGCCTGAAACGACGGAGCCTGTAGCTGGTGGGGAGATCCCAGCGGTCGTGGGCACACCTCAAACGCCTGCTCCAATTGTGAATCCTGGAGGAGGCCCTGGAACAGCAAGTCCGGCGATACCTGGAGCAGTCCCTCCAGAAAATATCCCGGCACTCGGACAGTAGCTTTCAAACTTACGAAGTCGTCACCGTCAATAGTAGCTTCACATCTCCTTCAAAACGACGAGGCATGGCCATGGATAAGCTACAGCCAATCATCAAACATCACTTCTGGATCGTATTTCTGATCGCCCTGGCACTCCCGCCAGTTGCGTGGTGGATGACGACGGGTGAGCTTGCAGCAGAGATCAGCGACCGAACATCGTCGCTGGAGAGTACCTTCAGCGGTATCGCGAACGGCCAAAACACTCCAAACGACGACTGGACCAATGGCGTCAAACAGAGGATCACCGTCCGAACCGAGGCTAATCGGCTCGCTTTGAAGCGACTCTGGAAAGCCCAAACCGACTTGATGGTATGGCCTCCGAACGTCGCCAAATGGATGGATGTGTGCCCATACCGCGGCGAACTCGACGATGTCCGAATCAAACAGATCCTGCCCGACATTTATCGCGGAGATTATGAACTCGCCGTAAGGCGAGTCTGGCTGATCTCAGAACCGATCGATGACGGCAAGACTCGAGTTGACCCGGAACTGAAACAGAAAGTGGTATTTCCGTATCAATCATTACCTAGAATAGATGCCGCAAAATGGTCCGCGTTACCTCCAACCTGGCAGGAAATCTGGAACGCGCAGGAAGATCTGTGGTTACTTAGTGAAGTACTTTCTGCCGTTCGAAGAACGAACGACAGCACTTCTTCAATTACCGATTCCTATGTCAAGCAAATTCTTCAGCTGGATTTGTTTGGCGGAAAACGTGCAGCAGCACCGTCGTCAGGCAGTACTGGTTCAACATCCGGCTTCCCGGGCGGCGGAGCCGGATTTCCCGGAACGATGGCCGGTAGTACGTTAGTACGAGGAGGCGGCACAGCTCTGTCGAAACCTGCTGAGTTTCCAATCAGCGAAGAGTATGAACTTACAAACGCGGGGCCTCGCGGCTCAGCTAGCTACATGCAGTCCGGGGGTGCGGCGTCGAGCGCGTCAGCATCTGTCGACCCAAACAGTGACGAGAGCCGGTATATCCAAACAGAAGATGCCTATCGTACGCGCCTTTTCAAGCTGAAAGTTGTCGTTGATCAAATGCAGGTTCCGACCCTGATTCGAGAGCTGTTGAATTCACCGTACCCAATCGAAGTCATCCGGTTTCAACAGTCAGCGATGAACCCGGAAGAGCCAGGGAAACCTGCGGCGAACCGTTCGGGTTACCAAGGCGGCAATTCGCTTGCTGGCATGACGAGCGAATACTCCGGGGAGGGCGATGACAGCGGATATCTGGAAGAAGATGAGAAGTTCGAAGACTATTCGTCCACTGATGACTCCAACGGGTTTGAGGGCGAAAGTGAAGGCTCCGGAAGCGGAACTGGAGCAGGCTATGCAGCAGGCTATGCCATCCCCGCAATTGCCAATGTCCAGGCGGCCCTTGAAGATCGTGACCTCGTGGAACTTGTCGTGATCGGCGAAATTTACATCTACAACCCACCGGCAGTCGACGATTCTGAGCAAATAGCTGATGCGGCCAGTGTTTCCGGCACAGTGCAAACTCCGATTGCCGATGTTGATGGACCTGCCGTTTCAGTTAATACCACAGACGCCACACCGCCACTGCCGACTGTTGCTGCAGAACCAGTTCAAACACCGTCAGCACTATCCAGTGAAGCGTCAGATACTGTCCCGGCTGCAACCCCTGAGGGAACTGATCCGACTACCAACTCAGGTAATACCGCAGATCAGCAGAAACCAGCGGTGCCAGCCCCGGAAACAGTGTCAGCAGAAGCAGAAACTCAACCAGAAGATACGGCTTCCGAACCGAGTACCTCTGCTCCTTTGCCAGCAACTGACTCTCAAACGCCTTGAAGAATGCCCCTGTCAGAGACTGCAGTTTCGGGCAACCACAACGAATTCAATTCTCAGTTATGACACCTCAGAATCCCGTTCGCTCTTAAAGCAACTAAAGGGAGGTAGCCATGAGTAGTTCCGACTCAAAACCAGGATTTAAAGAATTGGCCATCGAACACGGCGAGAAGTTCATTCTCGGTCTCGCCGGTGTGTTTGTGCTGATTGGAATCGGTACCACCCAGTGGTCAACTTACAAAAAAACTCCTGAAGAGTTCGCTGAGAAAATTGAGGCGGGTAAAACTGAATTCGATCGTTCCACCTGGCCTGAAAGCGAAAAAGAAACATTCGTCGCGATAGACCCCGGTGAGGAGGTCGCGAGACTTCTGGAAGGAATCCCGCCGAGTCAGAAATATGAGTATCTCGTTAAGTGGGTGCACAGAATTACCAAGGCTCGCGAAAAGGTTGCCGAGCCTGAGTACATGGCGATTGAAAATCTCGTCGCAGATGCTGGACGCATTTTGATTGAGTTGACGCCCGAAGAAGAAGAGAACCAACTTGCCGACGGTACTTCGCCAGACGTCAGAATTGCCTCGGCAGACGAAGTTGCCAGTAGCATAATTGATAAGCCAGTGCTTGATGGCCCACGTCCAGAAGGTCCACGCCCAGGCGGCAATGCAGGATTTCCTGGAGGAGGTTCTGAGGAAGAAGACCTTAACGGCAGTGAAGAAACTGGCTATGGCGATGATTCCATGGACGGTTACCCGGGCGGTGGTGAATACGGTGGTGAATACGGTGGTGGTACGAAGAGGAACGTGGAGTCGCGTGGCACAAGGTTCGCTGCCATTCGTGGCATCTTCAAAATGAAACAACAGGTTGAGAAGGTAAAACGAGCATTGCGTCTTGATACTGCACAGGAAGCCTACACTCAGGTCAGGTTCTGGGATTTTGAATTGCAACGACAGACCGCTGTTGCCGGTGCGGACCCCTGGGGTAACGACTGGGAAGACGTGGATATTGACGTAGCCGTCAAACTGCTTGAAAGAATTGAATTTGACGTAGACGTTGTCGACGAACAATACCGTGCTGCCGTCTTTACAATGCCTCTCCCCTACCGTGTTACCGGTAGCTGGTTGACAGCAAGAGGGCCAAACGGAATTCTGGCATCGCATCCTCAAATCAAACGACTGCTTAGTGAGAAGGAACAACTTGAGCAGGAAAATCGTGCCAAAGCTCTGCTTAAAGTCGCCGAGCGAGAAGAGAAAATTAAGGAGTCCAGCGGACGAGGGTTTCAGCGGGTACAAGTAAATACTCGCAGCATGCGTGGTAGCATGATGGGTAATTCTGAAGCGATTAGCGCCTACACCGACTCCTATAACGAGTTGGCAATGGAATCAGATTCTGAGTACGAAAGTGAGCAGTCAGATTATTCCGGCCAATATTCTGGTGGAGCGATGGGCCGAATGGATGTTTTTGCAACTCCAGAACTGATGCTCTTCCGTTTTCTGGATTTCAGCGTCGTTCCCGGAAACGCTTATCGCTACCGCGTACGCTTAAAGCTGAGAAATCCAAACTTCGATCGTGACCCCGGTGAACTTCAGGACTTCGCATCACGCGAAGGAAAATATAGATTCACACCCTGGTCTGAAGTCAGCACACCGGCACTGATCAGGGATGAAAATGAAGTCTACGTGGCAAAGGTCGATGATCGCCGTGGAGTTTCGGTTGATGCATACCAGTGGATGAGTGAAACAGGCACTTACGTTCACGGCCCGTTTGAAGGGCTCCAACGCGGAGATCGGATCGCCAGTTGGACCCGCGAAGTAAAAAGCAGAAGGCGTGGTGCCGAATCTGAGACCCTGGGCGGGGTCACAACAGAAGTTCTTCGGCCCTCAGCAAACACGTTTATGAAAGAACAAATTGATTTTGTGACTCCGAATACTTTAGTCGATTACAACCGTGACACGCTTCTGGATCCGACCGAGCATCCTGATTTGGAACTAGCTACAAAGAAGCTTCCAAATACCTTCCAGGAAATTGTTATCGTGAACCGCTTCGGCGATTTGATCCGCGTGGACACTGTCGGAAGCGCTGCCGCTCACGAAAGCGCCAAAAGCCGTATGGTCCAGCAGGGTGACCTGTGGGCGCATTTGAAGCGTTCTGCAAGCCCCTTTGGTGAAGGTGGAATTGAAGAACTAATGTCTGAAGCAGAGGGGGGCATGGATGAAAATTACATGCAGGAGATGAGTGGTGGCATGCCGTCAAACCCGAAACGTCGTAGTTCTACGAAGCGGAATACACAACTGATGATGTACGGCGGTTCCGGAGAGGGCGAGAACTAGAGCACTCATCAAATGGATGTTCGATTGCTCTTCAAACACTTCGTCTACGGCTGACAGCGATTCGGCGAATCTCCGCTGCAAGAAAAAATGACCCGGCGACGCATACAAGGCCATCTTTTGGGCAAACCTCAAGAGCAGCCTGCCATGCGTCAGCCGGTTCTTTTGCTATATGCACCCGGTGTGTCGAAACTCGCATAGCGAGAGCAGTCAAGGCGTCTACTGAAATTCCACGTTGATTTTTCGAGTATCTTGTCACAATCACAACATCGAAATGCGGAAAAATTCGTCGGCATAGCCCGGCCACATCTTTGTCCAGACTGGTCCCAAAGATCAGCACTCGTTTACCGCGAACTGGCAGTTTTTGAATTGTGTCGACCAATGCTCCGGCTGAGATCCAGTTATGAGCCGCGTCCACGATCACCATCGGGTTCTCACTCACCCGCTCGATACGGACAGGATTGGATGAGTGGTGTAGCTGATTGATAGCCGTCGACGAAATCGTCCACCCTCGATGCTGGAGCTGACCCACGGCAGCCTGGGCGACATCCACATTGTGCTGTTGATGATTGCTCAGGTCTCGCCAAACGTCCTGCCTCAATTCATCAACTGTTCCTGGCTCTGCAGGAACAGCAACTGTCACCAAAGGCGAATGGTTCTGGGCCGCGACCTTAGCGATCTCTGACAGGGCTTCGGAGTTGGAGACACCAGTCACAACCGGAATGCCAACCTTAATGATCCCTGCCTTTTCTCTAGCAATCTCACTCAGACGTGTCCCGAGAATGCGGGTGTGGTCCCGACTGATAGTCGTGATGATGGAAACTTCCGGATTGCAGATATTCGTCGAGTCCAGACGCCCCCCCAGTCCGACTTCCACTACTGCGATATCAACTTTGCATTCGAAGAACCAAAGCCAGGCCAATGCCGTGGTCAGCTCAAAAAACGTAGGGTTCATGCCCTGCCCGGTCGAATCGATTAGTTGAGCAACGTCCGCCAGTCGACCGACAACACGCGTTAGGCCAGTTTCCGAAATCAGTTTTCCTGAAACCTTAATCCTCTCTTCAAACTGATCAATATGCGGCGAAGTAAAAAGTCCAACATGGTAATCCGAAGCCCTTAGGATCGACGCGACGACTGCGGCAGTCGAACCTTTTCCTTTTGTTCCAGCTATGTGAACGACAGGAACTTTGTCCTGCGGATTTCCAAGATGCTCTAGCAGATTCAGCATCCTATCGAGTTTAAAGTCCGACGCCGTCAATGAAGGCGACATCTTTTCAAAGTCGATTCGACCATAAAGCCAGGCGATTGCTTCCTCCCGCGACGAAAACAACATAAATTCAGACATAATTGTTAGTAGAAATGATTGCAGGGCGACATTCCAACGGCGGACATGGTCCGTTGGACGGCCTGGTGTGTTATTCTAAAGTCACAATGCTCGGGCAACGGTATGCCCTCGGATTCGATGACTCTGTTTTCCTGAAATTGATCCGGAGAATAATCATGTCAGAACCGTCACGTAAGGGCCTTGAGTCATTATTGCTGCGAGCACGCGACGGAGATCTCGAAGCAACGAACGAACTGTTCGCTACCTGCCGAGCGTACGTCGGCTTCCTGGCTCGCTCCCATGTAGACAGCTGGATCCAGGCAAAGGTAGATTCATCCGATCTCATTCAGCAAACGCTGATGGAAGCTCACCAGGCATTCCCGAAATTCAATGGTCAAACTGAGGGTGAGTGGGTCGCCTGGCTGAAGCAGATTCTCAAACACAACGCGACAGATTTTGTCAGACGATTCGGAGCCGCCAAACGCCGAGCTACATTAGAAATCGCCATTTCGAACGGCAACGATTCGACTTACTTTCGAGCTGCACCTGAACTGTCCTCGGGTGGCGAATCTCCCAGCCAGGTCATGGTTAGACGTGAACAGGAAATTCAGATATCGGAGGCCCTCGCGACGTTGCCTGATTCTTACCAACAAGTCATCGCCCTGCGAAATCTCCAGAGGCTGCCGTTTGACGAAGTTGCTGAACGGATGGGACGCTCCCGCCCGGCGACTCAAATGCTCTGGATGAGGGCTCTCAAAAAACTCCAGGCTCAGATGCACCTTGATACCAACTCATAGTGATCAATACGAGCAAACACTTAGAGTTCCGCTACTCTGAAAACGGCATCAGACAAAGCCAGAGGCCACGTTAACCATTTCTATGCAGCTTCATCGAATCTGAAAGAACAGCGATGCGATTGCGGATACTCGTACTTCCCCTTGCCGCTGCAGTTATTGCAGGCTTAGTCTGGCATAAGCATAATCAGGTACACAGACGCCAACCCGCCACGGCAAATGGGAAAATCGCACGAATCCAAGCGCCACCCATCGAGGCCATCGACGCGGAAAACTCGATCACTCGGTTGAAGTCGTTTCTCGGGCGACACAGCCTGCTCGTTGTTTTTTTCGACGGCCAAACGGGAGCCGACGCCGACAAAACGCTAAACCATCTGAAGCAACACTCGGCCGAACTGAAAGCAGCAGATTACCACGTTATCGCAGTCAGCTCTGCTCTTCCCCAACAAAATCGCAAGACCGATTTTCCGCCTCTGTTCCACCTGCTGACTGACCCTGCCCCGGTCTGGAAGGTCCACCGGAATTGGGGCTCAGGTTGTTTCGATGAAAAAGCAGGCTCGCCTCGACAGGCCGTTTTCCACATCGACCGAGCTGGCAACGTCACTGGCACCTCGGAGCCAACGCCACTCGCCAATCCCGGTCAACAGATAGACGAGTTGCTTGGCTTATCGCACATTGAAGAGTAATTCGCGGCGAAACCAGAGCGTCCAAGCTTCGTTCGGCAGATGTCAATCGTCACTGCTGACTCCGAAAATCTGCATTGCGTAATACAGAAACTGGAGCAGTGTCTGCAAAGTGGCGGCGACATAAGTCCAGCCAGCCGCGTTCAAAACTCGTCGAACGGCAATCGCGCCTTCCCCGTCCACGATGTTGTACTCCGTCAAGAGTGCCTTCGCTCGATTGCTCGCGTCGAATTCAACTGGCAAGTTCACAACTTGAAAAAACAGGACTCCGCCAAACGCTGCAAGCCCAAGAACCATCAACGGCATGGAACTAAAGATCGCACCGGCAATAAACAGTGCAAAAAACAGTGTTGGCCCAAAACGCGCAGCGGGTACGGCAGCGTTTCGAACGACCAGGGGCATGTACCCGCTGGCATGTTGAATCGCATGTCCCGCTTCGTGAGTGGCAATGCCGACGGCCGTTGCCGTTCGCGTGTGATAGACCTCATGACTTAAGCGCAATACGCGATGCGCAGGGTCGTAATGGTCGCTCAGAAAGCCGCGTGCTTCCTCGATCCCGACGTCGTTGAGACCGGATCGGTCAAGCACGTAACGAGCGGCAGCGGCCCCCGTCAATCTGGCATCAACCCTCATCCCCTGACCGTAGCTGGACTTGACCTTAGCCTGAGCCCACAGCATCAACAGCAGAGCGGGCGAAACAAACAGCAGGTACATCGGATCAAAGAACCACATCATTTACACCCTTAAATGTTTCAGAATTGCGTATCTGCGATTTCCAAAACTTAAGTCACGACGCGACTGAAGAAATCAAGCAACAGAGTCAACATCACACAGACACTACGTGAATCGCTCAATTCAGATCTACGTCCAGATCGGATATCTCGCAAGATTTCACGTTCGACTTCGCAGAGAATTTTCTATGCCAATGCTGTTCAGAACTGAGCAACCGGCAGTATCACAGATGTAGCCTGAGCGGAAGCAGCGAGTAGACATTCATGACTCACCAAGTGTAAACAGACGCTTCCACGCATCTGCTAAAAATCGCGGAATATCCGATGCAATCAGTGCTGGCTGCGAAACCGCCTCAGCGGCCAGATCGCCAGCGAGTCCGTGGAGATAAACGGCCAGTCTGGCCATCTCGAACGGAACTCCACCGCTCGCCAGCAGTGCTGCCGTCAGACCTGTCAGCACGTCACCTGAGCCTCCAGTTGCCATGCCCGAATTGCCCGTAGGGTTAATCGAAACCCGTTCGCCGTCAGTCACAACCGTTCCAGATCCCTTCAGGACCAGAATCACGTTGTTTCGCCTCGCGAAATCGCTTGCCGCTCCGGACCGTTCATCTTCGATTTCTGACACGGACAAACCCGACAGACGTGCGAACTCACCGGGATGAGGGGTCAACACTCGTGGTCCCGCGTGCTCGACTCCTTCCCAATCGCCGCTTCGAATAGTCGCTGCTAACGAGTTCAACCCATCTGCATCAAGGACGACCGGACAGGCCGCGACTGTACAAAGATGGCGAACGACCTCTGGCAGATCGGTTGATATTCCAAGTCCGGGGCCAATTCCAATCGAATCCTGTCCGTCAACCATGCGAGCCACGTCGTTTAGCGTGGCGATGGAAAGTTTCCCATCGGCGTCTTCCGGCAAACCAATCGTCATGTAGCCTGGTTCATATCCCGCGATAATAGCCTGAATTCCTTCCGGACACGCGACGGAAACAAGTCCGGCGCCACCACGTAGCGCCGCCATACCTGCCAGGCAGGCTGCGCCGCTCATCCCACGACTTCCCGCCAGGATGAGCGTACTGCCAAACGTACCTTTGTGACCATCCGGCCGTCGGGGAGGTGATTCCGGCAGTGCAAAATCCGAATTCTCAGGCATTTGATCCATTTCAAACCGATCTAGGGGCAAATTCCACTGTGCAATATAATCACGGTGTCGCTCAGGTGGCACTTTGTTCGGCAAAAGGCACCGGACAGTTTCATATTCAGACTCTACACAACGACTGAGTTCTGAATCTCGTAGATTTTCTCGGTAATTAAATGGTCACACTTCAGGACGTCATCAGGACACTCTCCATTGCGCTGATTCTGGCCAGTACTGGCTCTGGCTGCCTGCTCGACACACGATTTGTTCAGATGCCGCAGCTAATGCCTCGCCACCCAGCGACCGAACACCGCGCCGCTGAATACCACGACCCATATCCTGACGAGTCAATTGGCCCCAGCACGGGCAGTCGGCCGCTCGGATTCAAACGGCAGAGAGCCGAAGCCAGACGAGCGGCAGATCTTCGCGGAGTTCATCTGCTGGATCCCGGTGACCTGTTACCGCCAACGTCAGTCGACCCGGACGCCAATCAGTTTTCCGAAGTCGTCGAGCCATGATCCAGACAACCACTTTGATCAGCCGCAGTCACTTCTCAAACGTCTGATTGAGCGTACTATTCGGGCTCTCCACTAAGACTTGCAGCACAATCGCTGGTCGGAAGAAGAGTTGACGAATTACAGGCCAATGCCCTCTGGGACGCGTCCATCATGAAGACATCTACGCTGATACTGCGCAGCCTGATGCATTACTGGCGAATTCATGTCGCTGTGTTTCTTGGCGTCGTCGCTGGAACTGCAGTAATCAGCGGTGCACTCATTGTGGGCGACTCAGTGCGGGAAAGCCTCAAGGCGATGAGCCTTGCTCGTCTGGGTGGCGTCGACCTCGCTCTCCACTCGCCACGTTTCATTCGGGAAGAAACCGCAGATATCCTGGCTGAAAATTCTGAACTGCAGGATGTGATCCGCAGCATCGCACCGGCACTGATCATGGACGGTGCGTTAG
>JACLAC010000261.1_pt1 | contig 17821 bp, 9 predicted proteins | sample 8027881 | NCBI WGS metagenome assembly JACLAC01 (sample SAMN15725517, study PRJNA655200) | protist metagenome | isolation source: fluorescence activated cell sorting (FACS) single amplified genomes of... | place: Spain: Blaines Bay Microbial Observatory, Mediterranean Sea | collected 2016-01-19
GGGCATAAGCCGTGCTGGCGTGTCGAAAAACAAAAAACAAAACATAATCATACATACTACTCTCTTTATCTCTCCCTTTTTCCCCCTAATGACCATCATCGATATTCACTTCAAACTCTGGATTGTTATTAAATAATTCATCTGCGATCATTGTTTTCGCCCAATCGTGGATTTCAAATTCGTTTCTACGTTGCTCGTTTAAATCTTTCAACATGACCCGTAATTTACGATCGACGCCACTTCCATTTGTTTTTTTATTTAATTTCATTGTTCTATCAATATAATCCAATGGCTTTTCAACATCGGAATCATCATCGGAAATATCCTCTTCTTTTTCTGTTGCAATTTGATGGATCGATTTTGCACCACCATGTTTTCTTCCACCTGCTTTTTTTTTACTACTACTAGTTGTTGTTAATATGATATTTCTTTCTCGTATTTTCATTTTCATTTTCATTTCTTTACGTATTTTACGTTCTCTATTTTGTTGTTCATATTGTGCAATTTCTTCTTTTAAACGTTTGATTTCTTGTTGACTTTTACGTAATAATTTATCTTTCTTTTCATTTTCTTCCATTCTTAAATTATTCATATGTATAAACATATTTACATAATTACTCCATACGACTTTTAATAATTCTTCAATAACTTTTCCATTTCGTATACGTTTTAAATCTGCCATAATTGCTTTAAAACCAACTGTGTGGAGGGGTGTATATAGCATATATATATGAATGATAGCATATATATATATATGAATAATGAGTGATGTGTTAGAGAGGATATCTACTGTCTGTCTGTAAGGTTCAGTGGAATAGAATTTTACTTACTGGAATACATTCTTTCTGCACGTTCAATTAAATATGGTATATTATCCTGCTCTGATGTATCCATATAATTATTATTTCCTGGTTTCAATTCATCTGAAATTGATTTTGCAAGATCAATTAATTCTTTAAATGATTTCTTTTGTTTTTTCATATCATCCTCGTTGGATTCATTACTTGCTAGTAATAATAATCCTTCGCCATTTTTATCATGTACAGATGCATTTTTATCAGTAGTCCTATTTTCTTCATATTTTTTCTTAATTTTAGAAGATATACTATGTATATTTTCATACCATTTACGCTCATCTTCGGCATCCTTTACGTCATCACTTATTTGCTTTTTATTGATACTATGTTTTGCATATTTATTACCATTGATTGGTAATTTAATTTCCGTTTTCGTGATTGTTTTCCCATTTGTTTTTTCATATGTTGATACATTTTGAAACTTATATTTCGGATCATGTACTACTTTTTTAGTACCAAGACGTGGTGGAAACAACGACATGTTTGTTGTAATATAAAAGAGATGAACTGTTAGTAAGATGGCAGCCGGGTGACTTTTAAATTAGCTACGATGACGATGGTTGATCGATGTTTCAGATGTTGTTTACACGGGTATATATATCCATTTCATCTTTTATAATTCAACATGTGTATTGTTATATATACATTATTTGTTGTTTTTATAACGATAATATGTGCATATAGATGATTTATTATTAGTAACTTCGTAGTTTGTTGGTGTTCTCTCGAAACATCTTCTCGGACTGTTCCCACTTTCTTATACTTGTTAGTATAATATCAGCACTACTAACAAATATAAAATTTGGCAGAGATCTAGATCTGAATTTAAATTTTTTCTCTCTGATTTTTTGGTGATTGGTGAAGGCTGTAAATAACCTTAAATATATAGTAGGTGAATAGCATTACGTCATTTAGGCCGTAATAGCACTCCGTCTATTTTATTACAGCTACAACAAACAACAACACGGAAACTCAACTAACTAACACACATATTATTTTATATATATCATGTAAAAGTAAGAAGTAAGAAAGAAGGAAAGACAAAGAGGTATATAACTATAACTATACACACATATATATATATATAGAGAGACAGTGAAGAAGATGTCTACAAACGCACCACCACCACCATCTTCATCATCATCTTCTTCTTCTACTACTTCGCGAATGATGAATCCAACCATAACCACTACAAATAATAATAATAATAATATTACAAATGTACAACCATTAGAGAATAATAATAATAATAATTATCAAAAATATATCGATAAGGCTAAAACAAGGTGGTTAACAACGGAGGAGGTTTATGATATATTGTGTAATTATGAAAACATGCCTATTCGACTTTCAAGCCAAGCTCCTTTGAATCCGGTGCCAGGGCAATTGTATTTATTCAACAGACAGAATGTCAAATTGTATAAAAAAGATAGAGTAGATTATATTATGCGTAAAGATCAACCTTCAAGTGTGAAAGAAGAATTTTCTGCTTTAAAAATCAAAGGTGTAAAGAAATTAAGTGTTTCCTATGCTAGATCAAAAGTTATTATTGATGTAGTAAACAATTTATGCCGACGTTGCTATAAACGTATTGATTTCAAAGATGTTACTCCGATAACATTAGTACAATATTTTATCAACCCAATTAAAAAACGTAGAGCAAATACAAATAGTAAAAAATATAATAAAAGTAAATCTGGCAAAAATAAAAAGAAAACAACTACTAAAAAATCAACAACGTCTTCCTTCAATAAAAATAGTAAAGGTGAAAAGAAAAGAAGTATGGGGACGAAGAAAGTCAATCATCAACAAGATTTGACAATAGGAGGAGGAAGAAGTGGTGGCATGTTTGATGTAGATAATGACTATGCTGATAATAATTATAATCAATTTAATTTCAGTAATATTCAGAATTTCGGCATTGATCCTAATAGTAACAATACAATAGAAGAATTAGATATGAAATGGGATGTAAGTGATTTTTCATTTGCAGATGATGAAGGTAATGATAATACTAATAATATGTTGAACCATAGTAATAATAGTGATAATAATCCATTATATTATGATATTATTGATTATAGTCCGGAAGAATTTCATACTAATAATAATAATTCAAATTTGAAAAAACTACATAAATTAATAATTGTTACACGATTAGCAGAAGGTAGTGATGAACCAGTCGATTTATTTATGCAAGATTCTGATCATTTATATGTAGCAATAGAATATGGGGTAAAAATGAACATACAAGTTGATTTATTTCCATTACAAGTATTATCAGTTGATACATATAAAATTTATATTGAAAACAAAAAAATGGAATTATACATTAAATCGAACCCTGATGTCGTCATTGAAAATAATAACATACTTACCGGTGAATTCAATTGGGCTTTAATTCGTAAGCAAAATATAAAAGATAATTTTGGAAATAAAACAAATCAAATAGAAAATATACAATGCTCTGATAAATTTGTTTTGAAAATTCAATATAAAGATGAAAAGAATATCATAGTCAATAATAACAATAACAACAGTCGTAGTCGTCGTCCCAATAGTAATCAAACCAGTGTCGTAGATAATAATATTATACATAAGAAGAAACGATCACGAGAAGACCGTAATACTACTAATACTAGTAGTACCACGATGAATAATGGCGGATGGAAATCATCCAATACGGATATTGTAGATAATGATGATAATAATAATAATAATACTTTTTCATCTTCTAGACAATTTAAAGTTCGTATGATTGAAACAATAAATCGATTAGCTTCTGGTAATACTAAAACTGTTGGTAATACTAGCAGTACCGGGGATGTTGGAAGAGAATCATTGGAAGATATGGATGATGAACAATTACATCGTATGTCGGAAAATATGGTCATGCAAGTAGTCACTCAGCTATCTGATGTGGCAGATAAATCGATAGATGGGCAATTACGTCAAGATTTATTAGCGATTGATGAGAATGGTTACAATTTATTACATATGCTTTGTATTAACGCTTCTTCAAGTTCCATTCCTATTATTTTAAACGCAATATCGAAAGATGGACAAAATGCCGTATTAACTGCTGTAAATACACCAACAAGAAATGGAATGCGCCCGTTGCACTTAGCAGCAATGAATGGTTCCATAGAATGTGTAAATCAACTTTTATATGCAGGTGCAATTTTAAACGTTCACGATCAAAATGGATTAAATGCTTATGATATTGCATTAAGAAGTGGTCATGTAGAATTAGCGAAAATATTAAAGCAGAGGCAAACGCAGCAAGAAGAAGAAAATCCAATGATTGCGCGTTATATACAAAGTTTAGATTCTCCACCGGCATCTTATAAAGAAAAAAATAATCAAAAATCCCAACCAATATATATCCCTTCAAATAATAATAATAGTAACAACAACAACCTAGTTCCTGGTAGTATAAATTATAATGCAGTGAAAACTACTGGACAATCTTCACCACGTTCGCCACCACGATCTTTTGGTGAAGAAAATAAAGCATTCCTGGCTGATGCATTGCAAAATTTAAGCTTGCAAGATAAATGTGCGTTAAAAATTGGTCTTGAATCACTGGAAGGTGCTGGCGCGAATAGTGAATTAAATACGACTACTACCTCTACAACTGTAAATAATACTACGGATATATATCATGCAAACAATAATACAAATAGTTTTTTTATTGGTCATGGTGGTAATGGAATTGCAGGGACAATGCAACAACACCACCATACTATGAGTAGTAACAATGAAAGCAGTTGTACCGAAGATGAATTATTTAGTGATGTAGCGTCTGTTTTATCAGAAGCTGATATTGCATCGGTTATATCTAATGAATCGGGACAACTAGATATTGTTATCTCAGCAATGAATAGCGATGAAAAAGAAATTGTTGATGAGGAAGTTGTTAAAATACAAAAAAATGTAAAACGTTGGCTCATGCAGAAAAATTTTGAAACAATACGATCAGCAGCAAAGAAACTTTCATCTACACGCCATGCAATTTTAACACGCAGGCAATTTGTTAGAAAGAAAAAAGCTGCTACGGCACTTCAAGCTGCAGCTCGTGGTTTAAGAGATCGACGTGAGTTTGAACAAATACGACAGAAAGCAAGTGCAACATTAGTTATTAATAAACATGTGCGAGAATGGTTAAAACGGAAAAAAGATGAAACACGATTGGAAACGGTAGATGAGATTGATGATAGTAGTTCAGCCGATAATAATGTTGAAAATCGACCAAATCATTTAATGCCAGAAGAAATGATGATGATGGAAGAAGATGGAGAGGAGAATGATGGTATTGATGAGTTGTAAAATGATTTTTTAAAAAAATACTGCACTTGATTTATCATGTACTCTTTTTACCTTTTAATAAAATGGATTTATGATACGAGCATCGTACGTTTTTTCGTATGATACGTAATATTTTCTTTTGGTTCGGTCTACTTCCCCACATATAATATATTCCAGTCCTTATTTTTTCTCTAGTGTCTACCCTGCTGCTTATTATTTTACTCTTGTGTTTGTTCGTTTTTCACACACTTTTACTGTATCACACAACCACAAAATGCACAAAATGCATCGTCAACAGCTTTGGAACCAGTACCACCACCACTACTACCACCATCACCATCATCTCCTGTTTCAGCTTGTTTTTGTCGTCTTTTTTTTGTCAATTCGTTATCCCCTGTGCTATACTTTTTAATTTCATTTAAACGTTGCACACAATTATCTATGTATTCTTCAATTGTCCAATGTGCTCCTGCATGGCCCTCTTCATTTTGAACATGATTTAATTTAATACTTGCTTTATTTATTCTTGTAATTGCTTTACTATCTGTTTTTACAGTTTCAATTAAATGTTTTACTTGTCTTTGATAATGTGCCCAACTTCTATCAATATCTTCCTTACTATTTGCAGCGTCTGTTTTATTGGCAAGGAAAAAAATTGGATTGCTAGTCAAGAATGGATTATTTGGCTCATCACGTATAAATCGCGCGATCGTAATCGCTTTATCGAATGAACGGACCTCATTTGCATCAAACACTATAATAAATGCATGTGGTAATACACAATCATGTAATCTATTTTGTTTATCTGAAAAACGATTCACAAGTAAAGATGCTGTTTCGGAAGTATCATCGTTTGCACTTGTTGCATGATTATCAGGTTTCCGATTCGTCAATATTTTAACCTCTTCTGTATTTGGTGCTACATCTTTGTGTACTTCACCTGGCACGTCAATCATCTGCACCCCGTATCTATCTAAAATTTTACCCTCTCCTTTTTTTTTTCGTTTCTTCCGCTTTTTCTTCTTTTTACGACTAGCAGCAGTGTCTTCATCATCATTATCATTTTGAGTAACTCTTTCGTCTGGATCTTCTTTTAATAAACTTATCATTCGTCTAGAAAAATCGCGACAAAAGAATTTTGGGCGTTGTGTATGTTTGTATACTGAAAACATATGATTTGAATTGTATAACGTACATAATGATGTTTTACCGACTTCTGGTGAGCCTAATATACAAAATCGAAATACTTTAATTGGTTCAACTTTTTTCTTTTTTTTCGGAGCAGAAGTGCTAAACATGATTATTTGCTACTATTAATAATTCTATATATATATCAAAAGGGTGGAGTGGTATAGTCTTTAAACAAAATAGGATAGTAGATATACTTGTTTGTGAGCGTTGTGGATTGTAGAAGATTATATACGAGATGCGTTTGTCAAAATGTTATATATTTTATGTATTATATATGGTGTTATGAAATGATTCGATTTGTAAAGTATGTGTGCAGTCGTGTAATAAGATATATATGTTGTAGTATAAGTTGAATGATGATTAATATGATGGGGCCGCCCGCCCCCCAAATTTTCTATATGTGTTGATTAGCATGAAATACCATTACAACACAATAAAAAGAAAACCATTATAAAAATATATAAAAGGATTTTTTATATATTATAAAAATGATTAAAATCTAAGTTATAATAATTTTACACTTCTCGTGTTAAGTAATATGTGCTCAATACTCAAGCGCAAGAATAATATTCTATCCTACTAGATAGTAAAGCTCTAATGCACCTCTGCAAACCAATACTCCACAAGCACGAGTAGCTTTCTATCCTATATATATATTACATACTACACTCTTCTTTTGTGTGTTTCTTTTTATAAAAAAATCTTTGTCTCGTATATATATTTTCATTATCTAATATATATACGCGTATCCAATCTTCACTATAGAATTAAAATATCACAAAAACCAAAATGATCTCCAAGTGTATAAAATGTGAGAGCCAAATATGTGTGTAACTCTCCGTGTGTGTGTTTGTGAGTAAGGAAAAAAACAACCAACACATCACGTCGTTGCAGCTACCATGTTATTGATCATATATTAATATTATTATATAAAAATATGATCCATCTCAACATTTATAATTTTGTTACACCTTCTTTTGTTACTTCATATTTTGCAGTACGCATTGTAACAAATTCTTCTGCAGCAGTTGGATGTATACCAACAGTTAAATCCAATTGTTTTTTTGTACCTAGATAATAAGAAAAAGTTAAAATTGATGTTAGTATATACGTGTATATTGTGTAGAAAAATATATGTAAAAATACACTTACATCCACATTTAATTGCTGTGGCAAATCCTTGCATAATTTCACCTGCACCATCTCCAACCATATGTAAACCAACAACTCTATCTGTAGCAGTATCGACACAGATCTTCATGTAATCTTTTCCACGATCAGCAATTGGAGTTTCAACTTGTCCAACATGATTTTTTAATGGCGTGTATCTTGAAGTATATACAGTCACTTTACCATATTTGTTCACAGCTTCTGATTCTGTTAAACCTACTGTACCAACATTTGGATATGAAAAAACAGCTGTAGCGACACTTTCTAAATCTGGCAAACGTGGTTTTTTACCATAAAATGTATCAGCAAAACAATGGCCTTGTTCCAATGCAACAGGTGTCAATTTCGCAGCTGAGGTACAATCGCCAAGTGCATAAATACTATCACAACTAGTTTTTCCTTGTTCATCCGTAATAATTTCTCCTGTCTTTTCATCAATTTCAACTCCAGCTTTTTCAAGTCCTAAACCATCTAATTTTGGTTTACGTCCAGTAGCTGCTAAACATAAATCGACACCATCAAGTAACGCTGCTGTACCATTTGCACTATTTGATCCACTTGGTTGTAAATCAACACTATAATTTTCTTCACCAACTTTTTTAATTTCATTAATAGATACATTTGTATGTACATGAAATCCTTCTTTCACTAATTCCTCCGTTAAATGACGTCGGATATCTTTGTCAAAACCTCTTAAAACCTGTACATGATGTATGTAATATAATATAAATATAAGCGTTAGCGATGTTATAATTATTATATATATATATATATGTATTTTGTATGTCTGGTGGTCGGCAATGTGTGTGTGTGTATGTTTACGCTAACGTCAGTGTGAAAGAAAGTGTTTATATCATAATATGTATTTATCATAAATGAGTACAAGTATAAAAGTGTCATCATTCGCTAGCTTTATATATGTAGATGTGTGGCATAGTTATAAGATGCAGATATCATATATGTATTAATACATCAGATATACTTACATGATCTCTTCTAATGACAATATGTACTTCTGCACCATAGCCTTTAAATATTCCAGCAAATTCAACAGCAATATAACCACCACCCCAAACAACAACTTTTTTTGGTGCTTTTTTTAAAAAGAAACATTCATTTGATGTGATTAAATGCTGATTTCCACCTTTTGGAATTTTTGGTACATAAGGCCATCCACCAACAGATACTAATATTTTTTCCGCTGTTCTTTTTGTTCCATCTGCTAATTGTACAGTATGTGCATCCACAACTTCTGCGCGTTGCTTGATTAAATCTGCACCTGCATTAACTGCCATGCGTTCATAAATGCCATTTAAACGTGTAATCTCTAAATTCTTGTTTTCAACTAAGGTTGGCCATGTTACAGTTGGTCTGTTTTTAGGATCAACATTGTAACCAAAACCAACTTGATCTTTCCAATGGTGACCATGTAAAGAACCATATACAAATAATTTCTTAGGTACACATCCAACGTTTACACATGTACCTCCAAGGCCAACTGCCAAATCATCCGCAACGGCTACATTTGCACCATACCCACCTGCAATACGAGTAGCGCGTACACCACCACTGCCACATCCAATGACAAATAAGTCATGATCATATTTTGTTGTTGCCATTATTTTATTATTATTATTTTTATATCTTTGGTATATATGTATAAATGTTAACAAAAAAAAAGGCTTGTAATTTTAATTATTATTTGATAAAAAAAAAAACAAAAATATTGCTATAATTTTTTTAATTATTATTATTAGTGGTAATATTTATACGTTTTTATAAATATATATATATATATATATATTCAATCGATGCACACACAGGCAGACACACTGTAAATTTACATGTATCTATATATATCAGAATTTATATATGGTTTTGTTGCTTTTCATTCAGATCTTCATCATCAATTCATATTAATTATTACATATTATTATATTCATATTATTTTATTCCGGAATATAGTACATACATGAACACAGCAGGTACTACGACCTGAAAACATCATATATACTTCCAAGTACAAATTCCTATCAACATCAGCATTATCATAATTATAATTTGATATATATACAAAAAATTTCCACTTTCTTCCGTAAGCGATCATCTTAAGAGTAAAGCACCTCATCCCATCCCGCACTGAGAAGTTAAGTCTCTTCAAGCATGGTTAGTACTGTCGTGGGGGACCAGACGGGAAGTCCATGTATTGCTTACCTTTTTGCTATACTCCAAGTACCAAGTACAATACTACTATTAATACTTCTTGGGTTGCATCACAAGGCTATGGAAGCTGGAAGGATCCCAGACTTTTTTTTATTGTATTAATACCTGTGTAAGCCAGTAAGTTAAGTAAGCTGGTAAGCTGGTAAGCCAGTATTATTATAAGCTGGCCACAGTAGAAGAGCATAGAAAAAAAAAAATCATCCTAAATAATAATAATAAATAACCATAGTTATAGTCGCATATAGTGTTGCGCGTTGCATGCTGGCATGCACCTCACACCTATACCTTGGTATATTTATTTATGTCTTTTTAATCATAATATTATTCAATAGTTATTGCAAATAAAAAAGGATTAATATTATCTACAAAATATTCTATACTTTTGCTCGTAAGATGTACTAGTTGGATATTCATTCCATGTTGGATATTCATTCCATGTTGGATATTCATGTTTTGTACTAGTACCGTCGACTAATATTTTAAAATCATTAGGACTCTCGTATAGTTTTATTATGGTTAAGGTTAGTCCTTCATATCTCAATAATGTTGAAAATCCAGAAGATGAAGATGAAATATTATTGGCCAATGAGCAAATAGCCCTAGATAATAAAACAGACGACTGTAATATCATATCATTATATAATCTATTTGCAACATATTTAGGTGGCGAAACTGGATTCTACATTATTCTAAATATATTGGAAATGTTAGATATAAAATCACTGGTATATTTAACGTATACGTCATTTATTCAACAATTTTGTAAAAGTCGAGAGGATATGACATTGAATCAAATTGTTAGGCAGAAAATACAAAGTTGTTTTGAAATACAAAGTTGTTTTAAGGATGAAGGTACTCTTGGTTTTGAACTTGAAGAAGAACCTGGTGGACTATTTGTGAAGAAAGTTCTTCAAAACCACGGGACAAATTGGCTGCATCCTGAAATTAAAACCTCGCTTCGTTTAATAAAAATCAATGAAATAGATGTTTCATTGATGTCGCTTGAAGATGTTGTAAGAATAGTGAATTCTGTTGGAAAGCCAGTCACACTCACGTGGTGTCGGAAGGGGCGTGCTGTCAGAGAAGCAAAGCGTGCCGCTGCCAGAGACCGTGCCGTTCTCAGAGCGGCAGCTCTCAGAGCTATCGAAGCAACCACAGCAGCCATAGAAGCAAACGAGGAAAGCCGTGCAATTAGCCGTAGTGGCATGCAAAACGCTTCCTTTAAAACGAATTTCAAAGCCGGAATTGTTGTTTCGGTTATTGGTTTATTAGTATATGTTGTTGTTTCTGGGGGAAGAAACGTATTTGTATGGTTCTTCCTGGGTTTTGCAGCTATAGGGGTAACCATGTCAGACCTTTGTTGCCCTACATTTACAGACGAAGCAAGGCGGGTTAGAGAAGCAAGGCAGGCAGGGGAATAGGTTTGATGTACTTTTTAATTTGTACAATCAATCATTATATATTTGATACGGTTCGTAAATATTATTTTTTGGTTTTTGGAATTAATTAGAAATAATATTGTAATAAAAAAATGGGAAAGAAGGCGCTGATTTTATTATTTTGGGTAAAATATTATCATATACTTATTATAGTATAAATATCTTAATATTCCTATATAATATCTTCCTCCCTGGTATGGCCCCTTCCTATATGTAGGGGGTGGTCGAATGGCCACTTATACTTAGTATATACTAATTACTATTGATTACCGATATAACACGATGTAATGCTATGTCATGCTACTGGAAATAGTTAGACCCATTTTCCAATAGTGTATCGATATAATTTATTGATGTTTTTTAGCCCATCCTGTGTGTGTGGTACGGCCAATTTTGAACTTAGCATGGAATAGCATTACTAATGGTGTATGCGTGCTAGAACATTGTAGTGAGTGCTGTGTCATGCTATATCTCGTGGCTCATCAAATTCATCATTTCAATCATCATCTGAATGAATACTGGAGAGAGATAGTTTTGCATATCTCAAATTGACATCATCACCACTCAGATATATATATATCTAATAATTATATTGATGTACAAGAAACAATTATCGATAGAATAAAATACGTTCATACAAATATAGATATATACAAGAACAATAGTTTTGGAAAAAAAAATTTTTTGAATATTTTTTTTTTTAATTTTTTTGTTTATCATCATCATATTATCACCATACATTTGTGACACTCATATACTAATATACCAAATACACATACATACATACATACATAGTCGCAGACATACCTATATAATATAATAATAATAATAAAATAAAAGAAACATGTTCGGTTTCTCCTCTTCAAGAAATCGTTATAAAAAGAAAAAGAAAAGAAATAAAGGTATACATGACAAATCATATAACCAAAATAATAATAATCAGCAGCAACCATCCTCAAATAATTCTAATAATAATAATAATAATGATAATAATTTTACATCACCAACACCACAAAGACGAAACTTACATAAAAGAAATTTATCACGGAATACATTTTCACATAGTATGGAAAAAGCAAAGTTAAATCGTAAAAAACTTGAAAATGAAATCATGAAAATGGATGAAGATGATGAATCTATATTGGATTTAACAAGAAACATGAATGCAAGTTATAGTAACAAGGATGATAGTAATAATAATAAATATAATAATACAGATAGTAGTTCACGGCGTAAAAGTATAACTAATAGAAGGCGTCGAGGTAGTAAATCAAATAATAGTAATACCAACAATATAAATAAAAACGATGAACAACACAATAATAATAATAATAACGATGCATCATCATTAAAAACACCAAATGATAATCATAATAATAATAATAAAAAGATGCCTAGCCCTGCTAAATTAACACATCGTAAAAATAATTCAACTACATCAGTCCGTTTAATTGATTTTGCATTGAAATATCGAAATCATGAGATAACAAGGGATGAATATTTAGAAATAATAAAAGGTGAGATGAAATTTTCAATTCTTAAATTAATTGAAACCTATAGAAGCGATGATTGCCAAACGGAAACACAAGAACATGTAGATGAATGTTTATACCCATTAATTGTTAACTATACAAAAAAACGTTTGCAAATCAAAGGAAAATTAGATTTACGTATCATTCATGATATACAATCGATTATATACACCTATTTAGATAATTGTGAATCTGGCTCAATTGATATTGATCATAATATTGAATCTTCGTTGCTACCAAGTTTAATTGAATTTTCATCAAATTTATATTTAAATGCAGGTGCTGATTTATTGAATTGGGGCGATTCACAAAAAAAAAACGAGGAGGAGGAGGAGGAGGAGGAGCAACACAGTACTACTAATAATAATAATACTGATGATGATACTAGTATCAATAGTAATAATAATAAAAATAATAATAATGATAAAAAAAAGAAAATGAATAATCAGTCCAATGATGGTTCAATAAACGAATCAGATTGGACAAAAAATTTACCAATCATTCCTTCATTAGGAGATGTGTTAGATGATGATGCTACTCACAACGGCGAAAATGACGACGACGATAGTACTACCACCAATAATCGTTACAACCCATCATCGAGATTACGACGAAATCCTAGTGAATCTATTGATGATACAAATAATAAAAATACGACGGAACAGGAATATTTAGATTTAATACCGCCAGGGAAATTAGAAATAGAAATTAAAGATTGTACATTAACACAAAAGAAAAATATGTTTACTCATCCATCTATCTATGTGAAAACAAATTGTTTATGGAAAGATGATGATGAAAAGCATGAATTTAAAACATCTGCTTTGCCATTTATTGGTAGTAATAAACCAATTGTTTGGGAAAATACATATATTGATGATAATAACCGGGATGGTCAAAAAAATAATAATAATAATATTGAAACATTTTATTTCCCAGGTGGAAAAGAAGTTAAGCATGAACCAAGATTAGCAATTGGTGTATATGCTGAACGTATTAAACGATCGACTGGAAAACGCACAGAAAAACAACTTGGTACTGGTATATTAAATATTATATCTGTTCTTGCTTCACCAAATATACAGCAAATTGAATCACGCATTCGTATAAATTCAAATATGAAAAAAATTGGTATAGTTAATATTGGTATACGATTCATTCCATCACGAGCTTTTCGTGGAAAATTAGTGTCACCAACACCTCTTGTTAGTAATAATACAGATAACACAGGATTAGGAACATTACAATTGGAAATACCAGAATCGTATTCAAATCCAGAGGTGCGAAATAGAAGAAGATCAAAAGATGTTACCAGTAAAGGTAAAGCTGATGTTTCCAATGAACAAAGGAGAGGAAATCATGATAATAATAATATTAATAATAATAACAAGCGACGATATAGTAAAGCTACACCTGTTGATATAGATGGGAATATGAATAGTCTTTTTTCTGATAATAAGTCTTCTTCTTCCAATGCTGCTGCTACTGGTGCTGTTAATTTTAATACCGAAAAGAAAAATGAAGATCCAACCAATCGCAATTCGTCGCCATCGTCTTCTATTGCACCATTGTTATTATGTTTATCAACACGAATACATATTGATTTGTTAAAACGTCGATTTTTGAAAAAAAGTAAATTAGTAAATAATACTATCATACAAGATGTCAACCAATTGAAAGAATTTATTGATACAATTGAGGTTAAGCCAGAAAGCAATACATTATCTACATTTCTACATAATGAATCGCTTATACAAGGTGATAGATATATCCATGATGCATCAACTAGTGAAATGAAAATATGCAAAGCCTTTCATAAAGATCGTGAACAATTTATAAAAGCTAGTAATCGTGAATTAGATAAAATTACGAATGAAATCCATGATAATATTACAAAATTCAATAGTTTACGGGAGGAAGATGAAGAAACATTGGAAAATATATTTAATCCAAAATCAAAAGATACATATATTAGCTTGTTGAAACGTGTATTATTTCATCGTATGTTTTTATTTATCAATGGTTTTGTATTGATTGGATTATTATTTATATCATCGTATTATTATATGTAGTAGTGGTGGCATCTTCACGATTCATCAATCATAGTGTTGTGTCGGTATTTTTATTCTTTTGAAGAGTAGGAATTTATCACTGAGTAAAATTAAAAATAAAAATAAAAATTATTTATATGTGTGCGTAAGTGCGTAAAATTAATTAATTATATTATGATGCATTATTAATATGTACACATTATAAAAATGTATATTGTACTCGTACGAAGTATGATATATTTGTGTGATATTTTAATATGTGATATTTTTTAATGTATTAATATTGTAGTTTGGTATACGACACTGTACACTGTGAGTACCACGCACATACTTTTTCTGTTTTTGAAAAAGTACGAGTACCTTGTAAAAAAAGTAATTTTCTCTTTACATATACGTACAATCACGAATTTTATAAATATTGCACCCTGTTATTCCTGTTACGAATAATTGGTACGAAGTTATAACATGATAGTATGATATGTGTGACATAATTTATGAAGATATGATACGGTATTATGTGTGACATCATTTATGCGTTCTTTCGTTCGTCGTCACATATGTACTTTAATTTTCTCCTTACAAATTATCAGTCAAATGAAATATATACTAAAATAATCTTTGCTATTTCAGTATACTAATAATGAATTTATAAATTATTGAGAAGCCTGATCCCTGCCTGTTCCCCTGGTTCGTATAATTTATGAAGTTATGATATGATAATAGTTTGCATGACATCATTATTGCATTCTTTCGCTCAACGCTTATTTTGGATTGTCACCGCATGTACATTTATTTTTTTCATGTACTACTTTCGTGTAAAGAACGGTTTCATTCAGTTTGAGATTGAACCGCTGGAACAATATAGCGTTTGCTTTTTACCTGAGCAGGCACAGCGATTGTAACACCAGCGAAACCAACCCCTTCTTCTGCAATGGCGTCGACAATTGTATGATGTTCCATGCTGAATTGCCATTTTAGTGCTTTTCAATCCACCCATAGAACAAGAAGCAAGTGCGTAATTTGCGCCACATCTTTCGCTTGCATGGCTCCTCCATGGGCATATTTCACCAGTAAGACAATAGCGTTCAAATCCACCGTAACAATACGTTTCCAATGCAGAATCTCCGTATTTTGTGCCATAGTCTGTAATACAACGTCTGTCGATTGTCTTTATCAACCCAGTACCACTGCAACGAATTTTTTTTGGTTGCGGTACAAATGTGACACCTGCAATCGTTTCTGGAATGTCTGAGAGACGAAGAGCAAGTAATTTTCTTGAAGCAAGTGAATCTCCTGGGCTTGCGTTCAATAATGCAACAAGTGCAACTACGCCAGGTGCACCAGGTAAAAAGCCATGCATTCCAGATAACTTCTTATCGATAATTCGTTGAATCGCTTTATTAGCCATCTCCGGCAACTTTGAAATAAATTGCTTTTTAAAACTCGTAACAACGTGCTCGAGAAAACGATCCATGCCAAATCCTTTGATCCAACCAATCAATCCGCCAATAGGACCGAAAATTCTTAAACCGTTTACCGCCAACATATTTTGGAACGCTTTAATATTAACGCCTGGTACATTTAAATCAAAGTCCATCATTGATACAGCAGATTTCCCAAATTTATATGACACACCAGCCTTTCCACTTTGAAACGCGACACTTAATCTTAACGGAACAACAAATTTTGGAGACATTCCCACTTTCACAACCCCGTTTGAATTGATATTAATGTAACACCACTTCCACCACCATAACTTAATACACGCTTTTGCACTGAGATACGTTTGGACACTAGCTTTTATAACATGCTTACAAGTGTTCCCCAATGAAAAGTCGAGAGATCCAATAATTTCTGTTTCTGTACCAGATTTTTTGACGGCTTCAATATCAAAATCTGGCAACGTAGAGACGGCTACTTCCAATTCTTTGGCACTATAATATGCCGTTGGTTGTAACCAAGACCTACCGCCAACTTTTGTTCTTGGTATTGGCTCCCCAAGCTTGTAGATAAAACCGTCTACAAGTAATGTTTTTATAGCTTGATTAAACCCTCCGCCGGTCAAAGATGTCTCTGATGTTGTCGCTCTTCTACGCGACGCCGCGCGATTCATAACAAACCCCGGCATTGGAGGATTGGAGTTTCCCTCTTTCGATTTTGTTTCCTGCTCCCTTGTTTCAACAAGCAATCTTTCACGTTGGCGCTTTTTTTCCGGCCTTTGATCAAGGATGACCTCAATCTTTCTTCCATTCACTTCCTGAACCGCAAATCTGCTGCCTTTCTGATAGGATACTGTTGCATGGAATTCCTTCTCCACAGCTGTCTTTTGTTTTTTTGCATAAACGGCAGCGATGTATCGCATAGAATTTTCATCGCACTTGTCGTCATGTTCTTGCCCATGCACACATGTGACTGACATATTCCTGTGCATACGAAACTTTCCTTGGAATATTCTTTTATTGCCGTGGCAACTAAGAGGGATTTCTTTTCCCGAAATTTTATTTCTTCCTTCTACGCATTGCCACTGGTATAAATCACAAAAGCGTTCAAGTTCATTATTTGGATCAGTGGTATCTTCACTGGCAAGAACATCTTCGTCCTCATTGTTCCACTTGCAAGCAACATCATAGACACATTTCACAGTGATATTTTTATTTTCACCAGTGATGTTAAATGTTCCATCTTCTGGAAGATCCTTCACGTCAAGTGTCATTGCAGGTGGATCATCCACACACCCTGTCGTGTTAAAGAACACGCATTTTTGAATGAGCATAAGCGCAGCAATCGTCGCCACTACGAAGAGCACGAATATAGCTGCAAGTTTCCATCGTCTCTTAACTGAATTTTTGCTTTCCACGGACTGGTAATTTGATATTTAAAATACTAAATGAATTTTGCCACAATTTGGTCGATTTTGCAATTTTCAGAGGCAACTTGGCAACGTTGTCGTCGGTCGTCGTGTTCCAAATATACAACAAACAACAAACAAAAAATATTTATTTTAAATAATATATAATGATGAGACAAAATGTCCAAAATGTAAATGATAG
>JACLAC010016315.1_pt1 | contig 17821 bp, 6 predicted proteins | sample 8027881 | NCBI WGS metagenome assembly JACLAC01 (sample SAMN15725517, study PRJNA655200) | protist metagenome | isolation source: fluorescence activated cell sorting (FACS) single amplified genomes of... | place: Spain: Blaines Bay Microbial Observatory, Mediterranean Sea | collected 2016-01-19
TTTCTTGTTTTTAAACATTTACGCCGCTGCTTGAACACCAACATAAGGAATGAGTCATCTACAGATACTATTACCATGTAATATAAAACGAAAACCTTGAAGAAAATAAAATCAAAAAAGCCTCCTCCTTGGTCCTTGGTGGGTGAAAGCAAATCATCATCATCTTCACTTTTTACAGATACTATTACCATGTAATATTAAAACGAAAACCTTGAAGAAGAAAAAAGAAAAAATACAAAAAAGCCTCCTCCTTGTTGGTGGTGGTATTATATTATTAGTATGTACAGTAGTAATAAGCAAATCATCACCATCACATTGTTGACTTTACAACTCACCTTGAACTGTTTGCGAAGGTTCCGATATGTAAAGAAACAACAGACAACGATGTGTTTCTTTGAATTTACGCTAATGTTAAATGAAACCAAAAATCTATCGTAGCAAGTTTTCATTTGAGTTCAGTAATAAAGGAAAATATGGGTGTATCACAATCTAAACTATCGAGCACTGCTATTGTCGCAACTTTGGTTGGGGCAGAACTTATTTCTTCCGTGCCAGGTTGCTCTGCAGGTACAGTAGTTTACTCCGGTTTAATGCGGCCCACAGCATACAGTCATATTTCGGGAATTTCATCAAGCAGAGGCGCAGTAACAGGAAAAGTTGCTGGAGGTGGGTATACCGAATGCCGCAAAGCTGGCTATAAACACTACGAATGCAACAAACAAGGCAAGGGCTATGTTGGTTGTCGTAAGGCTGGTTACAAACACAACGAGTGCAATAAACAGGGCAAAGGTTACCTTAACTGCCGCAAACGTGGCTATAAACACTACGAATGCAAAGGTCAATATGAAGATACGTCTGACGAGGATATGGACTTGTACGAGGACTACGAGGATTAGACGACTATTAAAGTGTTAATTGGTAATACTCTATGACTATCTTATTATTATTAGACGACTATAAAATAATATATTTTAGACAATTATAATTAGAGTCTCGTATTTATTACGACGCGACAATATAATATGGTAGGATGTTAGGATGCTGTGTCCCTGTGCGCACCTGGCTGTCAAGGCCATCACGATAACAGTCATGATGCAATTTTGCTACCACTAGCAAGAGAAACATTTCGTTATATATTAATAGAACAAAAAAGCCTCTGCCTGTTTCTATATTAAAACTGTTGGCAGAAGACTATCGAAACCTGTTAAATACAAGGTTACAGAATCTCTCATGATTTAAATTGTGACAAAACATCTTTCATGTGGAATCGCATTTCAGCTGATTCAATGTTTCACGATGATATGGAAGCTTGTGCATATGTTGGTTTTGCATATTTTAATGGTAAGAAGGGTGTCAAACGTTCATCGCGTAATGCATGGCCTTATTTGATCAAAGCAGCAAAGTTAGGACATTTCCCGTCAAGAAATGTTTGCTTTTCAAAGGGGAAAGCATTTAACTTGCACCACGACGTATGATTAATTGATATTATGATTAATAAAACGAGAGTCTTAAAGCATTATAATATAATTCTGTTTTTTTTTAAACTCAATAGATTTCCACATATGACACTCGCCCCCGTTCGACATCGCCCCACGTGCTTTTGCCCACGTCTGGCCACCATCGTCGCTATAGATGGCATGGCACGGGGCCACGCATAGGCACCAACAACCTCCCCGTTTAGGGTTAACGTGTGTTGATGTTTGATTAATAATTCACTACGGTACGTACATATGTTACCCCCTTCTGTTTTTTTAGTTTGAAGTTTTCATGTGCACAGTAACAATGTCCAATGGGACCAAAGAAACCACCAACGGGTCAGAAGACCATCCATTGGTTGGATGGGCAATATGGGAAGTTCTAGTCTCTTTGATCTGTTGTTTCGCTTTTGTTCCACTTGTTGCACCATGGTCTACTGGCCAATGCATCCGAGTAGCATCGCCAGCGGAGAGCTCCATAACACCACTCAGGGTTCTCTTCTGCCATGCTACAATTGGCAACGATGGGGCTAGCAAAGCCGTCACATTCACAGTGATTGCCTCGTAAGGTTTTGCAAGCCCTACACTGGGTTCTAAATAAGCCAAGCGAAAGCGAATGACCCTTGCATTTTCGTCGGAAATTACGGGGCCTGCCTCCATAGTCAACATGTGAATGTTTTTTGGCAAATTAAACGCCAACGGGCGGTACACCAAATGAGCTAAGCCTAGCTTCCATTCTCCGTGCTTTATCGCTCCTGCATCAGCAGGGCTTAAATTGCTATACACAGGTGTTGGCGGGTGCTCTAACGATTGAGAAATGATGGAGCGCCATGAGTTATACTGCGCTATCGAGCTTAACAAGAATTTGAACCGCGTGTACGCTGTGGAAACATCTTTCAGGTTGATAAAGCCGTTGTCTATGGTGCGGTGCAGCATGATTTCTAGAGTTGCATCTGGGGTGGCCCCCGTAATCCCGTGCGTAAAGGTAGTGAAGCCGGTTAACTGAATATCCTTTGCATCGTCCCGTACAAAAGCAGAGCTGATGACAGGGTAGAAATTTGCAGCGATATTGTTCAATGGATTGCGATCTTTTGCTGCCTCATAGGTCCGTTTGCGATGGTGAAACCCACCCTCGTCGGAGTAAAACTCTCCGTTCGGATCCAACCCGTTCCCAGCCTTGATCCTTACAGCAACTTCGCTGTTTTCCTGAACATCGGGCCCTACGACAATCTCAACGTCGATTGTTGCCCGTTGCTCGTCGGAACCAACTTTGAACACAGTGTAAACTGTGGACCAAGACGTACCATTGATGCAAGGCGAACGGCTGCTGTTGAAACTGACAATTAGCCGCGATACTACTTTGCCGTCGATAACCTCCATTGAGGTCGGGTTGCAATCGCTGGTTGTCAATATTGGCGCAGCCGGGGACGCTGGGCACCACGAGTACGCATCCCCCTTCAACGCGCTTGACACATCGGTTGGGTACTGCACCATTGTCAGGTTCAAGTTGAGTTTTCCCGCCGAAGTCCGTGCATTAAGCAATCTCCCGGATGTACCATCAAACCGCCAGCTTATCATATCGTTTTCGACGTCTACTATCTCGCCCGTCACCTCCCTTGACTCATGTACGCACAGGCTTCTGTCGACCGGTTTCACGAAAAAGGTGCTGTACCCCATCGCGGAAATATTTTGTGCGAAAAAGAAGATGGACTGTGACATGTTTGTCACTAACTGCGAGGGAACGAGTGCGCCATTTGCATCTTGCACTTGGACGCACGCCAATGGAAAGTGCCCCTTCGCTTCAGACTGGTTGGCAAGTACAAGTTCAACAGCACGGCTGACGGACCAACCCAAAGGGTTTGACACGACAACGGCCGCCCCTTTGCCTTGCTTCAATAAATTGCGAATATACGCTTTCGATGTATTCAGGACAATATCTGCGGGGGCTTTCTCATCAAACATGATTGATTTGACCGCTTCTGCCAACAGGTTCCCCCCATTGCTCCTCCCCTTTGAAAGGTCGGCCAAATACTCGTCCATCACGGATGGTCTGCAAGTGCCAGGCAGAGCATCATGGTGCTGCACGATTCCGACAGCCGATCGAAACTGGAATAGTTCGGGGGTAACCTCCATGTCAGATCCCTTGGATGCCTGGACCATCAACCGCTCCACGGCGAACAGCTCGGACGCAGCCGATCTCGCTGCCCGTTTGAGGACAGGCCTGGACGTGAAGAATCCCGACCACCATTTCATTTCGAGCGACGCATTGTATATAGGGGGATTGATGTCCAGCTTCCCCAAGGGCAGGAACGTAAAATCATCAGGGCCACGAGCAGGCCACAATACACCTTCAACTTTGTTAAGGGCTTTAAAATATTCGGAGAGGGTACTGTACTGTACTGTGATTCCAAATTCTTCCGTGTGCGCGTTTATGTACGCCAGAATTTTGTCCATGTTGTCGAATTGAAGGGTGGCGTTGTGCATTTCTAAGTCACACCCAAACGGCCAGAGTAGCTTTTCCGTGCGCCGCCAGGCAGATTGCACCTTAAACCAGTGTGATATATTGGCTGCAAATTCGTGCACATTGGTCTTCGTCACTGAAGGCTCGCCCCCTTTCGGCAACCAATAATTGTAATCGTCCCAAAATGCCCAATTTCTTGGCACGTTCGGCGGACAATACCCATACGCATCCATCACATGAGTAAAAATTTTGTCATTAGAAATATCGCTGTGCGTTCCTGTCCACATAAAGTCAAGGCTTTGCTCGTTGGCCCATCTTGTTTTAATATCTTCGGGGATTCGATTCGTCCCGAACGCATCGAAAGCCATCTTTGCGAAGATCGCCGCGTTGCTTCCGACCGAACCGAACGGGTCAATGTGCCACGCCGTTCTCGGCGCATGTTTCTCCCCAAACGTTTCCGAAATAAATTCATGCCCGAGCGTCATCTGGTTGATGTCAGCTTCGTAGTGCGTGACTGCCTCGTCGTGCATGACCCACCCGCCGGTAACAAACTCGATCTGCCCCCTATCAACACTGCTAGCAAACGAACTCTTTTGCGCCGCGGTTGTACGTTCATCCGTCCACCAACGGTGAAGCCAGTACATTTCGACGGAAATGAAACGTCGATTTTTATCGGCAGCCAACGCTGCAGTGACAGTATCGTATATATTCTTTATTGTATTGTTTCCCGTCCGGTTACTGTCGTACATTACGTCCAGCGTATCCACCCACCCCACATCATCGTGGGAATGAGGCACCACGTACACGTCGATCATCGCGTCGACCGTAGCGAGCAGAAATGCAAAGCTGTAACAAACAACGCCCCATCTGTTCAGACACATGGCTCCGGTACGTGGAATTTTACTTTATATTTGTGTCTGTTCAATTGTTTGCATCTTTTAAATCTCCAATCTTCGAACTATTAATCTTATTAAGACTTATCTACGTGATTTCTCGTCCGTCATCATGAGTTGGATTTTATCATTATCGCAACACAAATGCAACACAAATAGACGACTATAATAAGACTAAGTTCAACTAAAATGAGCAGAAGAAGAAGATATATTACGTCGTCGTCTTAGCAATGTCAGATGTCAGCATGTCAGCAGACGAAGAAGAAGAAGGACGATGATGGAGGTTCTTGTTTTGGGTGAGTCAATCCTTAAATTATAAATAATAATAGCGAAGAGGAAGAATTTCAATATAAATAATAATTTTCAATAATTTTTATAATATAGTAATAGCATTAACTTTTTATAACTGTCGTTTATAATAATTCCACAACAACAACAACAAAAAAACAATTTTTTTAAGAAGATTATTGTTTTGCACAATAGTATTCGTATGTTAATTGAGAGAAGTAGTTGTTGTTGGAATTTTTTATAATTATTATAAAATACCACATGTAAAGTTTTTTTGGTTATTTTTTTAAAGAAGAAGTAAGATACATCGCTACTGCGACAAAATTGTATTTTGTTTACGTATATGCAGGCACATCTTTTGTTTAAATCAACATTTTTACAAAGCGTTTAGATTTTGCCTTCATTTGTAATAAAAAAGAGATTTCCTTCATCTGCATCGAAACTTTGGAGAGCTCTTGGACGAACCAGCCAGTTGCCACTCACCGTTCACAAACCATGCCAGGGAAAGACTTGGACGGTAGAAGAAAAAAATCCCGTCCAGGAAGTAGAGTGAGCCGCAGAGCTTCAGTGCCAAGGAAAAGCCTCAAAACAAGAACAAGACTTAGAAAAAAAAGGGAGGCTACCGAGGAAAGGAACATGCCTAGGGCCCACTTTCACGAGACGCCTTGGGTCAACGAGCTGGAGAAATACATGGCCATGAGCGGGCACCCTTCGAACGAAGACGAGGGACATTTTTCCAGACCGACAGCGTCACAGGCGTTTAGTGCGTACGGCAACCACCACGATAGGGCGCACCCGAAGAGCAGATACAGCACAGAGTTTTCACAACAAAACATAGAGTCGTATTTAATGTCCCCGACAGACTCTTTACCAGACATTTCGTCGGAGGACCGGGCGACTACCCCGAACGGAAAATACAGCCAAAGGTCGCCGACCATGCTCAGCCATAACCAGGGACCCTTTGGCGAGTTCAGCTCCCCCAGTGACAGCAGCGTATCGACACCGAGTTCGCTGCGCTCTTTGCCAGGATCATTAGGATCCGCTGAAGGCTCGCACTTCTCGTCGACTATTTCGTCCGTCAGCGGCAGCAGCATAGGCAGCTACGAAGACTCTGTCAAAAAGAAAGTTAGAAAATCTCGAAGTCGTTACATTCCAAGTCCAACCTCGAACGGAAGCAGCACCCCGTCCCCGTCCGTCCCTCCAGTACCGTACCCAAGAAACAAGGGAGAGAAAGACGGGGATAAGAGGAGAAAAGTGAAGAATCATTCCCAAAAAACAAGGGGGACTCGGCTGAAGGTGAACTTAGAGTCAAAGCTGAGCAGCTTGTTGGACGAGTTTAAACAAGGAATGAAGTTAGACGGAATCACGCACACCCAGCAAATAGAAAACACTATGGTGCCGCTGCACAACGGACTCGATGGGTCTGTGGCATCTTCCCTCGATTCGTCTTTGTCCATTTCATCCCCTGACATTGAACATTTTAGGATTGAAAATCTTCCAAGCTCGCCCAACCCTCTCCCGAATGACGAAGTCTTGTTGGAAAAAGTGGAAGGCGCGCCAGAGACTGAGCCATCCGTTCCCCCTTCTGCGCCCGCGGATACTACGAAGCAGACAAGGATTACGACTACCAGTTCCCAAGCCCTGTCCATGTTGACCAAAGAGTTTGGCACGAAAGATGCAAATAACCGCCCCGGCAAAAAAAGTTTTTGTGCGGTGAATGCTGAACAGTTCAAGCCAAACAAGGCCCCTCATGCCCGTGGTTTGCCGAGCGAGCAGCACGTCCCGGGAGTCGTTTCAAAAACACTGACGCCGATGAACCGGTCACGGGCAAGGGTGAAACCGCCGAAAACCCCAAAGCCCATGCCCATGCTACAAAAGCGAATCCATGAAATGCGAAACCAGCTTTTGCTGGAGAACAAGGGGAACCCAAAAGCACTGGTTGCATCTTCGTCGTCGCTAGAATCCGAAGGTCACATCGACCGTGTTGTGGGTGACATTCTAGTTGAGGATTTTATTTCGCAATTCAACGTTTGCTTAGAAACGATGTATAAATCTTTTTCTCGGGAGAAGGGGGAATGTCTTCCGTTGAAGACGGTCGAGAGGAAGTTGTCAGACTCTCGTTTTTTTGAAATGTACTGCGACTTTTTGCTCTGGCACGAATCCGACGCGGTGAAAGTCAGTGAGCTGTTCGAACACATATTTACAAGCATAGCGAGCGTGCCAGTATCCTGCAACGATATTGTTCGTCTTGTTGTAGTCGAGCTGGCCTTGCGGGAACAGGCCATTGCAAGTTTCAACAATAGGCAGGGTGACCAGAAAGAAACCACGGGGACCGTGCAGATTTCGTCCACACCACCCCTTGGGGCAGACGATCGGCTTCCACCAGAGCAGCACCAATTGGTTCCTGATTCGCTCCTTGGATCGAAGCTCCCCCAATCTTCTGTGAGTAGGAAAGCCCCATGTGGTAACGATACTGCAGCTGGCAACAGTGTTGGATATACAAGCAACTCGTCAGCACAAACGAGACGATTCACCGATGCCTCGATCAGTACGGACGCAGGGTCTCTTGACGGGTTACCATACAATCATAGTCCAGCAAGACAACCTTTTTTTGAAGAAAAAAAGTCTATTGGAACAGCAATGACGCCAAAACGACACATATTGCGGAATACAGCGAAGGAGGAAGAAACCGAACCAGCACCGCAAACCACCGCATCTACCAATGGAGAAGCAGCGGGCCAAGACTATCCTGAAGAGTTGCAAAGCGTAGACGCCGCTGTGCCCCTTACCTCATTCAGTCAAGTGGAACGTACTACACATTTTCATGACGTTCGCGATTCAATTAACACCGCTTCGGAAAGAGTCCACGGCACAGAGTACGGTGAAGGCTTGGAATTGCACAATTCACCCAATGCGGGAAGTGGAGGCAGCGAAGAGACGGTTCAGATGCAGCAAATACCAGAAATAGAAGACAGAAGCGCCGAAGCCGAAAGGTCCAGTGTTCCGGAGCAAAACCCAACGCCCTACATTCCCGCAAGCAGCGGATCAAGCGAAAACATGAACAGTGCAAGGTCTGCCCGTAGATCTAGGCAGCAGTCCGCCGCGAGCAGCCGGAACGATGGCACTGCAGGGGGAACTCCCATTCATCAAGCGCCGTATTCCACCGCAAGCAGCGGCGCGTCTCGAAGTTTGCAGCTGGAACGGTTTGGGGAAGAGCCGGAAGTTATAAACCAGCAGTACGAAAATAATAGCGTGCTTGGTATCAGCGCTGGTAGCGGAGGCAGCACAAATGGTGAAGAAAGAATTGCTGCCCCAAGCCAAAACATTGAGATACATCAGATTGGTAACGATGGCCTGGTTGCAGTCAGTATGGGGGTCGAGCCAAGCATGCCCACTGGGAGTAGCGGTGGAAGTGGTGGAGAGGAAGAGGACGACGACAATGAGGTACAGCAGGAGTTTCCAAGGCAGACTCCCGTCGCAGTAGGTTCTTCCGAACCAAGACGAAGCAACCCGCCCACGTCTCCCGGAAAGACTCCCGTTCTAGAATTCGCAACTCCACCTGCCGCCGGCGGCGGCGCAACGGTGTCTTCGGTTTCTCCATTGCCACTGCACGGCAAGTTTGAGGCCGCCGCAGCTTCAACTCCTACCGGCGCAGAATCTGGCCGCAAATCGGGTGATAGCGGCGAGGGATCGCAGAAGCAACCATTGCTGAGCGTAAAGAAACAAGTTCATGCAATAGATGCGAATGAAGAAAAAGATTTTAGCAGTACCAAGCGAAGTGCTCCGGACACTGTTTTGTCGCAGAAGCACGTTGACATTATCGACAGGGTGTTCAGGAGAAGGCCGTTGAACCACGACCAGGCCGTCAATCTTAGAGGGTTCATGGGCGCGTTCTGGCAGGATAACGACGCTCACGATTTGCTAGATCTTCAAGTGGACATTCGCAACGAGTCTGGACAAGGCCCTCGAATGACAGTTTTGGAAGTCCTTGAGTCAATTTTTGCCACTGGTATGCGAGAAATTACTTGGGAAGAATTAGTAAGTCATTTTTCGTCCAATAAAGTGAGCCGGCAGAGAGCGATGGCGTGGGCAAAGCGCCAGAACATGTCAGCCATGTCCAGTGCATCGAGTCAGTTGATTTCCACCCAAGAGCTGGATCGAAAGTACGGACCTGTGAGCACCTCGAACTCAGAAAGTGAATCCGATGACAGTAGAACCAGCAAGGTTTGTAGCAAAAAGAAAAAAAGTGAATGCAGGGCGCTCCAATCGTCCTTCAAAGTTGGAGAGATCAGTTCTAGTCCACGGGGCAGCAAGGATCCCGCGACCCCTATGAAGGTAGCCCCGCGGGACTATGCACATGTGGCCCCACCGCCCCCGGCGATGTCACCACCGAACCTATTCTCACCGACCCCAGTGAAAAAGAACCCAGCCAGGCGCCACATGGACCTTGCAGAAATGATGGCAAGTGACGTTGGGGAACAACTCCCCCGCGGTAAGAAAGCTTCCTCCACGACTGCCGCCGTTCAGCGTGGTGACGACGACCAAAGGGCCCTTTTCGCACAACACAGCGTTGCACCGTCTGATCCGTCTCAAACGCCGAGAAGACAGGCGTATTCAAACGTATTGGCAAGGATGGCGGCAAGCGAACTAAACGGTAGCGACGACCACGAGCCCAGAAGGGTCCAATTAAACGCAATCGAACGGAAAAAGCCGCAGACCCTGATTCGCGAAATGTCCATGGGAGGCATAGAGCAGCGGCTTTACGATTCCAGATCGCTGCTTCAAAAAATTGCTGGCCAAGGCGACAGCCCGGGGAAAAAATCGTCAAAACTTTCGCCCCAAGGTTTGATTCGAAACATCACGGCCGTCGAGTTCAACTTGCCGGGGGTGCTGGCGTCAAACGGCCCCAGGCATCCACCGCGCCGACCCAAATTATCGCCGTCAGAAGGCTACGAAGCCCTGAAGAAGTCGAGACGGCAGCCTCGACAAAGTGAGAGCGTACCAAGGGGCTCCGCGGAAGAGTCGGAGCGGGCGGTGCCCCGGCGTCCGGTCTTTTCTCCAACCAACGAAGGCGAAGAGAACGCGGAGGCTTACCTCCCTAATGTTAGCCGTTCGAGAGCCCCCCGGGCAAGCATATTGGAAGACCAGGAAGAAGCCATGTTGACGGGCCAGAGACGCCGCCCTCGGACACACGGTACCCAGGAGAGTGCTGCTGCAAAGTCCCTCTTGGAGACGCTGCAAGCGTCTTTGGAGCGGCCTGCATTCAGCCCTGGCCTTCGTAACAGCGAGACACGGGCAGCAATGGCAACCCCAATTCAAAGTAAAATCCGCGATGCTCCCGAAGAAGGCAACGGCAACCACAGCCCCATGCGGACGGCCCTTGACAGCGTGTCCAAAAACGCAATGGATATGTTGGCCCGGCTACGAGCAAGTCGACTCTCGGAGAAAGCTTCCCCTGGCCCTATGGCATCCCCCCGGTTCAGTTACTTGGAATCTTCGCAAACCTTGGCTTCCACGAGAGCAAACAATGCATCCAAATTATCCAGGGAATCCTTAGCCCCAAAAAGAAGCCTCCAACCAGGATCATTAAAGAGTCGATCCGAGGAGCTCACAGCAAGAATTTCTCAAATGCGAGAATCCCGAATGCAGAATATGGAATAAAATAACTTCGTGCGTATACAAATATAAAATCTCGTTTCTGTCCCAGGTTCTACGAAGAATTGGATACTCGTACCGTAGCCACACCATCCACCACGTATTATTATTATTATATTACGGTAAATACCACTGAAGTTGTGCGATGTACGTAATTTGCATAATTCTCTGTGCTGTGTATAGCTATTTATTTATTATCATTATTATCAGAATAATATTACAAAACACAAGGAAGAGAACGTATTATAGGTAGCAGCAGCAGAGGGAGGGAAGTTCAAAAACCGTTATTCTAAATCAAAACGACTCTTGATAGAAGATTCGATAATTCATTATAATATAAAAAACAATTAACATAAAAATACAATGGATAAAATATAAAAAATTAATTGTTGAAACAACAACAACATGGAAGAAGAAGAAGAATATTTTTTTTAATTATTTTTTTTTTAATATATATTATTATTATCAAAATAATATAACCAAACAACACCACACAACAGACACAAAAACAACAACCGAAAAAAAAAAATAAAAAAATAAGAAGAGGCACCACAGGCGGCCAACAATTAAATGAATAACAGAAACAAAAAAAGAGCAAAGCGAGGAAGCACGCAATGTTTGTAAAAGGAAAATATTTACAATAGAAGATGAAATTGGCACGAAGATAAAATCAGACCATTCGATTGAATACATATATTAAAGAAAAGAACGCAGCAAAAGAGGTGGTTGGTAACTAGTTTATCAAAACTTTAACTTTGAAAGAAGCATTCGCAGAGAGTTTGTCCAGCAGTTACCTTTGCAGGTTTCGAGCCCTTTCAACATGTTTTTCTGGTTGGAATATGGTAATGGGGAACGAAAAATGTTTAATACAAATTGTAGGTCTTCCATTTTGCTTGATCACATATCTCAAGTATGTTTAATGGACTGTGTAAAATACGTTACAGATAAGATGGAAGAGGTGAACGAGTCCCTTGAGGACATTAAGCTCAACATTGCCGCGGTCAACAAGGCGGAGGCGGAGAAGACCGCCGAAGAGGACGGTGAAGTTGGAGGCGTCGAGGGAAGCGAGGCGATAGACAATTCAGATTTTGATCCTGAAAAAGTATTAGAGCAATTGGGGGAGATGGAACGGCTAAGAAAACTTCAACGCGAAGCGCTTGTAGAAGCAGAGAAAAAGCTGGAAGGCTGCACCACCAAAGATTTAGACTTGGCAAAAGACGATGGGACACTGGCCAACCTTTCCGCCCTGGGCAACAATAGTGCGAAAGAGGTCATTCCCCCCAAGGGATCGTACAACCTGTGCCGTGTCGTCGATGGCAAAGCAGAGTTTTTGCGGTTTGCAGTACCTCCGGATGGGACCTTGGGAAGCTTAGACGAGATATTAGGATCCAGGCGTGCAGTTCGGCAAGTCCCAAAGAAAGCTGGACAGCACAAGCGGAACAAAACGGAAGGGGTTTCAAAAAAGGCGTTGAAGGACAGCACAAACGCGCACAGGCGCTCGCACACGGCATTGGCGTAAAATTGCGTTTGCCGTAGTATTTCGCGTAACAATTGTACAAGGAAGCACTAAAATACGCATGGTTTAAAAATTATTTACGGCCGGTAAATTAAACTAAAGAGAGATGGCACCTAAAAGTCACATTGAAAAATAACCATTACTTCGTAAGCACATCGCACACTTCTCCACCCCACTGCCTCTTTCCACAATTACTCGTGCGTCTGCACTCCGATAATTACCGCCGTTACAGACAGTGCAATCACCACGATGGAGATGACGGTCACTTCCGTCAAGACCTGCCAGTACCGATTCTCTGCGAGGGACGGTTTTTTGTGTGCAGCTTTCTTAAAGTGCAAGGGAATGCTGGTCACTCGCCGGTACCCTGCAGTGTTGTTCAAGTGCTCGTTCTCGAGCCGAACAAAACTCCAAATGGTCCGTCGCATAAGCTCGAGCCCCGGGGCAACGCTCCCCACCCACTCGAGGCGAATGACCGAAATAGGGTTGTTCACCGCCCCAACGGCAGGCAGTATGGTGGAGATCCAAAAGAAGCGCAGGAACAAATCCACCAAAGCGGCGAAGTAGTACAGCCATTGCCGGGAGTACATCCGGGTTTCTCGCAGCTGACAGCAGGAACGCTTCCCCTCGTCCCCGCCCTCGCTTTCGAATATGGACCAATCTTGAAACAAGTCCCAGTAGTACATGTACAAGGTAGTAACTACGATCATGACGAGCCAGACCTTGTCCAGAAGATCGTCAAACCCCTTGCTCGTGACGGCGTTAAAGATTCCAAACAACTGCACCACCATTGCCAGGGCGTACTTGAAGGCATTGGCAATGTTCCTGGACTTCCAGGCCCGGGACTCTTCCTCGTCCACGAACCGCCGGACCTGCTGACAAAAACGTATGAAATAGGGTGTCACCAACAGCAGCCGGGTGACGTTTTCGTAGAGAGAGCTTTCCAAACAGAAATTGTGCTCTTCAATGTGGGAGCGCGCCCAGCTCAGGTGCACGGAGTAGCACAGAAGGTACACCACGTCGACCAAGGGCTTCGTCATGCTCGTCAGCACGTCGCCCGCAAAGTTCATCATGAACGTGACGTTCCGGCAGCACGGCGTCACCGTGTGGAATATGATCACCCACGTCGACTTTCGCGGGCCGCAGCACGACCGCAGCGTGTGCCACAGAGCATATAGTATCAGGATCAGCGTCACTATCCCAGGGTGTTCCCAAAACCAACCGGTCAGCCCCAGGCTGTTCGACATCATTTTGAAGTGCAGCAAAAACAAGGCTAGAATGACAATCGTGTGCCGGGCCGCCATTTCAAAGATGGCCGAGCTCTCCTGGCTCATCCGGGGGTCCAACTCGAGCATGTACAAGTAGTTGACTCTCCCAGCCTCCCACACGTACAAGCTCGCGCCCCAGCACCATAGCCAAAACACAATGTACATGATCCCTCGGTACACCGGAAACTCGTTCTGGCGCCAGTGCCCAATCGCTTCCTCCCCGGTCATGTTCGAGTTCGGGGGCAGGAACTTTTTGTCTATCATTGTCCCCCCCCGCAGCGATATGTCCACTACAATGTCCCACGTGATCCAAATCAGCAGCACGGACACGACGCCGTACAAACAGCCTCGTGCTCCCGTGCGAGCGATCAGCTGCTCCTGGTTGTTCCGCTTGAGAAGCAAGTCGCCTTTGGCAAGGTCCATGTTTCCGTTGTGGAAAAAATCCGCGTACAGCCGTTCGTGCTTCTGGATCAGCACGTCTATTTCTTCGTGAGCCATGAACGTTTTGGAGGCAGAGACGACGCCCACCGAGGTCTTCATCAACGATTGCTCCGTCACTTTGTCGTGCTTCTTCAATATCTTGACCACGGCCGTGTAGTTCAGCACGCAAAAATTCAGCAAGTAGCTCGCTTTCTTGGACGACTCCCCGAAGGCCCGTCGGAGGGACTCGGCCGCGAGCAGCGCCGGGCTGTTGACATCTTCCAGGTCCAAGTCCATGTTCGCTTGGACGTCAAACGACCCCGACCGCCCCCTTGCCTCAGTCTGCTGCTTCAGCAGCCGGTATGCCTCCTCAACCTCCCCCACTAGCTTGCGGTAGAACTTTTCTGCCTTGTTGATCTCGTCCAGAAGTGCCCGGCGAAACAGGTTCTCCCCCCACCTACTCTCCACGCCGTCTTTCTCAATCTCAAAAAAGTGTTGCTCGACGGGGTCCCCGGTTCCTTCTTGAAACGTAACCTCCGCCGCGGACTTTTCGTAGCCAACACCATTGCTACCAGGAGAGCCGATAAGGGGTATTCGGCCAAACTTCGGGGTCCCGGTCGGGGAAGAGGCCAGAGAGCTCCGCGGCGTACTGCCTCGCGATCTCCCGTACCGCAAAAGGCTCAGCACGTTCGTCGACGGGGAGGCGGCCACACCGCCGAGGCTGCGGTAGGAGCCACTGCCCCCCATTAAATTTGGCGAAGGGTTAGCCGGATTGTACAACAACTTTTTTAGCCTTCGGTAGTCGATGTAATACTTGGACCATTTGTCTACAATGTTGGACGCAAGTTTTTCTTCGAAGCGTACCATGGTGGCGACGCTTGAATACTCTTTGGCGTCGGGTCGAGGTCTACCTGACGACGGGGCAGAGTAGTAATTTATTTGTTGTTCTTCTTGTTCAAATTCAAGAGGTAGAATACTGTTCATACTCTGGCACACACACAACCATACACACAAAGAGAGAGAGAGACTCACAAAGAAACAGACGATCAGTACACAAATTAAACGATCGTACATTTATTTTCTTCCCTTCTTCATGACATTATTTATATATATACTACCTATTATCGACGACGAATGAAGCATTTTTTTAATTTTATTTATTATTACACTGTGTATTATTACTACAGTATTATATTTTTTTAAAATAATTTATTTTTTTTGTTTTGTTTTTTTTTTATAATATATAATAGGCCTTTATGGTAATGTAGTGTAAAAAAAGAGGCCGACGACAGTTCCCCCGCAGCGAACAAAACATAAAAGGAGGAAGATAATTAAAATAAAAAAAAAACGAATTACTAAGTGACAAGGGTAGAACGACTAGTAAATATTGATTAGAAATATGGACAAAAGGGGCAGATTCATTTTCGCGGTACCACACATGAGGAAGATAAATTTTAATTTCTTAAATAACAGCCAATTTTCTTATATATTAATTAATAATACGTAGTATCTATATATAAATAATATATATGCTCTGTTTATATTGTACTTAACCGGTTTTGTGTCCAGAGGAGGGGTGAATGATGTATGTGTGTGTGAACTTTTTTTAATTAAAAAACTAGCAGGGAGTTAGTGTTACACAAAATAACATTGAATAACATATAAAATGACGAAAAAACTTATTATTTTAACCAAAAAAAGTTCTCTTTTATTTTCACTCTACGCATTTATATAGGACATTATTACAAGTACAAAAACTCATTGCATTTTATCGCAAAAACTTAATAATTTTTTTTGAAACCAACCCTTTTATCGTTTTGTATTCTATTCTAATGTGTTTTGATACGTAAATTTACCTCTACTATACGAGGAGTACTAAATCAGCTGATCGTTTTCATAGGAACAAGTAAATATATTAGCATACAATATTTAGTAGTTAATTATAGATTCGGGAACATGCGAATTCGCGTATTTTCTGATTTTCTTCTGTGTGATTTTTTTCTGATTTTCTGGTTGTTTTTTGTTTTTTGTTTCATCAGGTTTCAGCACAAAAATTTGGTTTCAGCACAAAAAAAGACACATCATCATCATTTTTATTATTTTTTTTTGAGTGGTTCTGTATTTTATTAATACCATAATAATGCTATATAGTATATAAAATAACATTAATATTTATTAAAATATAATTTATTATTTATTATATTATTATTTGTTTTTCTTTATTCTTGAATACTATATATATAGACACAGCATGGATTTGTTTAACAGCTACACTTTTGGAATTTGCTTTTTTTCTTTCTTCTCTTCTTCTTTCTTTCTTTCTTTCTTTCTTCTACACCTGCTATTCCTATATATTTAATATATTTGTGCGTGCAAAAATAAATAAAAAATATGTTGAAGCTGTTTTTATTCTATTACATGTATATTAACTAACATAATAAAATATTAAAATATTATTGTGTACTACTGTACCGTATAGTGGTGACGGAACGAAGGAACCAATGGAATGAAACAATATCAATGGTGGTTGATGGTACAGAATTTCACATTTTCACTTCTTTCACCACGTAAAGGAAAGGATCATAACAATTAAACGAACAACAAAATCGAACTGTATCTTAGTTTTATTTTATTATCTTTTCGTGTTTCGGACATAGCGAGCATCATGAAAGTCTCCCTGTTTCTTGTTGCCACGGTGGCCCTGGTTGGGGCCGCGTCGGCTAACTGTATGCGGGGCATCTTCTCGGGGACCCAAGGCTCCCGTGAGAGCGCCCTTATCAGTGCTGCGTGCAGTGCGGGTATGAGGGGGGACGAACTGCGACAGTTTATGGCGCAGTGTGCGCACGAATGTGCCCACTTCAACACCATGGAAGAGTACGCCAGCGGGGCCGCCTACGAGGGCCGGGGAGACCTTGGAAACACACAGCCAGGCGACGGAAAGCGCTACAAGGGTCGTGGCTACATACAGCTGACCGGCCGCGCCAACTACCGCACCTTTGGACGAGCCCTTGGGCTTGATCTGGAAGGGAACCCGACCCTGGCCCTCCAACCGGCGGTAGCCTCAAAAGTTGCGCTAAAATATTGGAAAGACCGAGTTCGCCCTCGTGTCAGTAATTTTTGCAACACCCGGGATGCCACCTACTACATTAACGGAGGCTCCAACGGCCTGAGCGATCGCGAAAGTTACTTTCGAAAATACGGGGGGTGCGGTGGCACCAGTAGTGGCGGCGGTAGCACTAGCAGTGGCGGCGGCAGCAGCAAATGCTCTGGGAAGTGCATCAACGTCCAAGAGGCAACCTGTGGCTCCACCCCACAGACGGGACGTTGCCCAGGAGCCTGGAACATTCAATGCTGTACCTCCAGCGTTTCCTCCTCCTGCTCGGTCTGCGTCAAGAACGGCGGCGGCAAGGGGTGTGTAAACGGCGCCTGCAGCAGCGCGAGTTACACCTGCAAATTATGCTTGAATAATTTTGGTGGAAGAGGCTGTAAGAATAAATGTACTCCTTCCTTCGACGAGATGGACACGGACGTATGGTCGGTCCCCGAGTTAGGGAAAAACGGGAAATATGCCAAAACCAAGTGGGAGCAGGACGAAATGGACGTTGACGACGAAGACGCGGAGGACGAGGAGGAAGTCGTTGGGAACACTAACTGGATGACCGGTTGCGATCGCAAAAAATGTCCCTGTGGTTGTGAACCATGTCAAAGTGGGCTTTGCAGGTGTTACTCCTGGTGTAGGGACGAAATGGACGACGAAGAAGCTGGTGGCCTTAGCATCGAAGCTGGGTACGAGAAAGACGGGAAATATGCCAAAATCAAGTACGAGAAGGACGAAATTGACCCGGACG
>JACLAC010016706.1_pt1 | contig 17808 bp, 9 predicted proteins | sample 8027881 | NCBI WGS metagenome assembly JACLAC01 (sample SAMN15725517, study PRJNA655200) | protist metagenome | isolation source: fluorescence activated cell sorting (FACS) single amplified genomes of... | place: Spain: Blaines Bay Microbial Observatory, Mediterranean Sea | collected 2016-01-19
TTCGTGCGACAAGGCACTATAAGCGCTGTTACTATCAATACTGCTCAACACCAAGCGTACCTGATCACCATCATGATTGTTCATTCCACTCAAAAGATCGTGCTTCCGCCAGTATTCCTCGCTCACCATCATGACGGTCTCCGTCAGTATGCTATACCTACCGCGGTCGTTCGTGTTCGTATGCAGGCGATTTGATTTTTCCACTACTTCTTTAAAACGAAAGATTAGCTGTTGTAGCTTCTGTACACTATGTCGAAGAGACTTCATATGGTGGTCTATGTTTCGCATGATGCGTTCCGACTCTTTAAAATTTGCGCAGTATATGTTCATGTTTCTAATTTTCCCCTCTGCTTCAGGGTCGTTCCCGACATCTGCCGTGCCCGAGTTCGTCCGGGATGAAAGTTCGAACGCCCGAATCGCGGGGACCCGCTCCGCCACACCCAACAAAGACGCCAACAGTCCCTTTATCTCTCTCTCTGCATTCTTCCAGTTACCAATTTCTCCCACAAATTTCTGTAAAACCCCAAATGTTTTGTCCTTTCCTTTCGGGGTCGGACTGGTTTGGGATAAGTTCCCTTTCGCCTTCAAACGTTCCGCAGCCTCTCGCTTCTTCTTCCCCTTACTTTTTTTTCGAGGCATATAAAAAAACTAACGACTAAAATTTTAACACTTATACCAACATAGATAAATATTAATTACCTAAGTCTTCAAAAATTACATTCTTAACACATTTTGTTATCTTTATCAAACTATACATAAACAAATGCAAATCAAAATTAATAGTCGTCTAGAAAATACGCACAGAGAAGAAGAAGACTCATCATCATCATCAACAACAACAACAATATTAATAATAATAATAATCAAAAAAAATAATAATAAAATAATCATCATCTCAATCTTCGCGAGGGAGGAGGGAGGAGGAGGAGAGGAGTGCTGGCAGCGCGAATCTTTTTTTTTATTATTAAAAAAAATAATTTAATTAAAAAAAATAATATTTATAATATTACGGTATAATAATACCTGCTGGTACCATGTACCGTAGGTATTAATACAACACAATGGAGAATAATAATTGAATTATTATTATTATATTTGGACTTTTTGGACGAGGTACCCGTAACTGTTTATTGAATGGTTTATGCTATGCAAAAAGAAAGAAAATTTATTTTATTTATAGTCTTTTATGAAACCTTCTTATATTCAGAATAGTATCTATTATAAGAACCACATTCATCCACCCGATGTTTCTTCTCATTCTCCCGCTTGCTTTCTTTGCCCTGCTTTTGCTGTACGTGTGGTACCGGAGGGGACGGCGAAAAGAAACGCTGCCCCGTGGGTGGGACCCGTCAAAGCTGGGCCAAGATCTGCGTATGGAAGATGTTAAAAAGCGCAGCCCAAACCTGCTTATTAAGGACGCATTCAAAGAACGAAAATTGCCGGGCGATATTGACGACATAATAATAGGGAGTGGTATTGGAGGCCTGTACGCCGCCGCCGCGCTCGCAAAGACGGGAAGAAAAGTAGTCGTGCTGGAACAGCATTATGTTTTGGGGGGTTGCATGCACGAGTTCACAGACCACGGCTACACATTTGACACTGGGATCCATTACGTATCGAAAGTAGAAAAGTATGGCTATTTGTTGGACCTGGTCTCTGGGGACAAAAAAGTGAAGTGGTCCCAGCTGGGGAGCAAAAGCGATGGGTTTGTTTACGACAAGGTGAAGATTGGCAATGACCCGTATGTATCGTACCCGGCGGGGCGAGAAAATTACATCAAGTGCCTGTCAAAAATATTCCCAGACGAGCGGGCAGCAATAATAGAATTCGTCGATCTATGCGAGAAGGTCAACAAGGACGCGGACAGTTTCTTTTTCGGCAAACTGTTTCCGCCTTGGCTGCAGCGCTTCAGTGACCAATACCTAGCCACCAAGTTCACAAGGCTCAGTTCAAAAACGCTGCAAGAAGTGTTGGACGGGGTCACTAAAAACAAACGATTGCAAGCGTACCTGTCTGCTCAGTTTGGAGACCATGGCCTAGCACCAGATAAGGCTTCTTTTTTTATTCATGCGGGAGTCCTCGCGCATTATTTGGAAAATGGTGGATGGTACCCTGTTGGTGGACCAGCAAAGATTGCGGAGGCGTTAGTTCCCACCATTGAGGCAGCAGGAGGTCGGTGTTTAGTCAGAGCTCAAGTGAAAAAAATATTTGTCGACCCAGACGGTGGCCGGGCAAGGGGTGTTGAAATGGCAGATGGGACTGTGATTGAAGCACAGAAAACAGTAGTATGTGCAGCTGGAACAGAGGTGTTGAGCCGCTTACTAACGAAACAGGAATGCGAAAGGGCAAATGTTGCAAAAATTAACGAAACAGTTGGCAGTGGCGTCAGCCATGTGACCACGTTCATAGGGTTGTCCGGTTCTCAAGATGAGCTGAAGCTGCCGGCGCACAATCTTTGGCGGCTTCCATGCGGCCCAGATTATGACTTGAACAAAACGGTCCACAACTTTCATGCAAGCGGCTACGAGTTTCAGGAATCATCAAAGGCCGGGTGCGGGGGTGGCGAGAACGACATATTTTTCTTTGCTGGCTTCCCCTCTGCAAAGGACCCATCGTACAACGATCGTTGCCCTGGGAAAAGCGTCGCTTGCGTAATTACGGAAGCCGAGGAAAGTCACTTTGCAAAGTGGCAGGATAAGTCGCAGGTGCTAACTGGCGGTCAAAGTGAAAAGCGACGATGCGAAGGCATTGAAGAATACAAGGCATGCAAGACAAAGTTTCAGGAGAAGTTGGTTTCGTCGATGTGCCGTCACTACCCACAAATAAAAGGAAAGATCGATTTTGTCGAAACTGGAAGCCCTCTGACGCAACGGTACTATTATGGCCGCGCAGCCTCCTATGGCCTTGCAGCCCTCCCTTCGAGGTATGACAACAACGATGCAGCGCGTGGCCTTCGACCTGAAAGTGGTATCCCTGGTTTGTACCTCTCCGGCCAAGATATTATCACTTCAGGGTATGCCGGTGCACTGCAGGCAGGAATGTTAGCTGCATTTTCGATACTCGGGTACGGTTTTGTCGACCTGGTCGTTTTTAAGCGCAATCTGATTGATGATATAGCATTTTTAGAGAAGCACTTGGCGCAATTAAAAAAGAAAAAATTGGATTGAAAAATGTCGTCTGGTCGATCGTGGAGAAATCTAATAATTGAGCGCCGGGGATCTAGTTTTGCCGCTACTAGGGGGTCAAGATATGGTCCAGAACAAGGGAACTAATTTATTCGTAAGGGTATATTGTATTTTTACTTTTTAAGAATTACGAAGCATGTAATTTTTAGATAAACTGAATTAAGTCTTCAGGTTTTTTTTTTAATCCATTTTATGATACACTGAAAATTAGCTAACCCTAACCCATGTATAGAAACCTGTATATATTGGAGTGCAACCATAGATTTCATGTGCAGTGCGGATTAAAATGGGTTGCCATCAACCAGCACTGCCCATTGTGTAGACGTGCTATTAGTAGGGACCATATTCTAGGTGCTGTGGTAGGCTACATATCGAGATGAACAGGTAGGAGTAGGGTTAATGGAGACGGTAGTAACGGACGGACATGACTCCGGACACAATTTTACTTGCGTGGGAACGTACGTTTCCAATACTGTCAAAAGAATATTCTATGTTCTGATTTTCTCTTTTCTTTCGCCCCAAAACATTGTCCTCTACGACCATGTTTGACGATTTGTGCCACGGCGGGGCAGGCAAGTATGCCTTTCCGATGATGATGATAGGATCGCTGGCGCTTCACGTGTGGGACGTGGCGTCCGACATACTGGTGTTGATCCTCCTCTACCACGAAGACAAAGTATTCTTTGGCATATCGATAGCAATAATGGTGTTGGGGAGTCTGTTTGGTAGTTTTGCGGGTGTGATCTTTGGGAGTTTGAGGAACAAAATGGAAGGTGGAGATGGTCAAGGCGAAGACAAAGACCCTGAAATTAACGCTTCCACCTGTGCCGGTTGCCTGTGCGGTCTGACCCAGCTGGAAATCTTCGTCGATGCCTACTACTCCATTCGGTTGGGGAAGAAAACAATGGGCTTCGTTTTCACACGGTTGTTCGAAGGTATGGTGGAAAGCGCCCCGCAATCCTTGCTCCAGCTCTACATGGTCTTGAAACGTGCGGACGGCGTGATCGACGGGGACGATATTCTCCTCTTTGCGAGCATCGGCACGTCGGTGGTGTCGATGGCGGTCGGGGTGAGCCAGTTTGAACGGTGGATGGTGAAAGACGAGAAGAAATACGTTATCCCACTGTTTTCCCGCTACAACGTTGCCCTGAATGCCTACCATTTGCTGGAGATTGCCGCGCGAATGGGGCTGTTGGCGTGCGTCGGCATTGCGTGGAGCGGGTGGGCGATATTTGGGATTCTGCTGTTCGATTACCTGGTGGTAGTCGGGATATTTGTGACGAAGGTCAGCGTCAATAATTGCCTTTTTATACCGGTCCTTAGTGTCGGTCTCCTTGCGTCAACTTATTTGGGATTTTTGACTGGCGGCGAAGACTTCCTCAAATACCACTGGCTTCTCAAAACCCTGGAAGGGTTCGTGATGATTCCGTTCATCGTCTGGAAACTGACCCAAGCGCACACCTACTCGTTTATGCTCTTCAGCGTCATTGGGATGGTGTGCTTCGTGCTTCAATACATCCCGCTGTTTTTCGTCTTGAAATGGGCGAGCAATGCAACGAAAGATAAGAAATACGATGCGGACAAGTGCCCCAAACCAAGCAAGGTCTTTGTGTTCCCCTTCTGCTCCAAGAACTTGGACGATAGTGTAGGAGGGGTATTGACGTGGGAGGAATACGAAGCGCAGCAGAAAGAGAAAGAGAAAGAAGAGAAGAAGAAGACGAAAATAACCCCGGTCCAACCATAAGTTAACTTCTAGATAAAAAAATTACACTGACTGGAGTCGAACTAGCTACCCCCGGGACATGAGTCCGGTGCTCTGCCGTTGAGCTACAATGTATGGTGCACAAATGAGAAAGTGAATGCTGTAAGATAGGTGGGGAATAGGGTTACGGACTTGGACCTTATCCTCGTTGGTGGAGAGACTTTGTATGAAGAACCCGTTGGGTACTAGTCTTGTAGCTTACGATACTACTTACTCTTTAGGTTTGTTTTTAATCAAATTATTAAGCAAAGCGAATTAAGATTTTCTGCTGATTTTACAACCTCCCTTGTTATTGACCCTTTTGGTATGCCAGCCCATCATCGCATTCTCTTGAGTTCGATTTTAAACATAGTAACTTGTTTGGAAACGCGTTACGCAACTGGGTTATATCTGATGCACTGAAACCATATTGAGGGTTATTCATTAAGTCGAAATGAAATGTGCTCAGTTCAGGCAACGATTCGAGGATGAAAGTGAAGTTAAATCCAGATGTGGTCTTGTTGTAATTATTAAATGTGCTTCCTCTCAAGTCCAATGTCTTGATTTGCTGTAGTTTGACGATCCACAAGATATCGCTTTCTTCTAGATTTAATTCTAGATTTAGTTTGCGCAGTGAAGGTAGAAGGGGAAAGGAATGGCAAAGTGATTTGTTTAATGCCTCACGTACCAAACGTGCGTCTTCCAGTTTTGAAAGTTTCGTTATCCATGGTCCCATTTGAGCGCGCACTGTAGTGTGCTGAAAAGCTCTTAAAACCAATCTCTTCAGCCCAGTGAAGTTGCCGATAAAAGATGGAATCTCCACGCTGGTCCCGCTTTTGTACAACGGATCAGACCACTCAAAATACTGAAGTTTTGTCAAAACACGGAAACTGTGTGGTATGCCACCAGCGTACACCTTTGAAATTTTTAATTTTTCTAAATTTTCTAGTGGCTTGAGGTCCACATTGGGAAACTCTCTTGCAGCACACCCAATAAAATCAACAAGTGCAAGGCTTGTTAAATGAGAAAACGCGTGTATTGTTGACCGGTTGAAAATGTTGTGGGCACAAATGTCCTGTATTGAGAAATGTGCCAAAGAAATGGGCAGAAATACCTTTTCAAACGAAACGGTGAGCACAGAATTATCTGGAGTATCCTGCAAATCAAAGATGTTCATTTTCGGAAGTTGAAACAAGGGAGGAAATCTTCCTTTCAGCCCGGTCACTTTCCCCATGAAAACTTCCAACCCGGAAAAACTGCTGAACCAACACCGTGGAACCTTGGTATACGTTCTGTTTTGTACACCAGTTGGCGGCTCAGTGTACGTCAAGAAAATAGACTTGAGTTTTGTTAGGTGACAGAGGGTCTTAAAACTTGGTGACTCGTGCAGCCCAAAGCTTTTGTCGGCGCCGAAGTACTCTAATTCGTTCTTCATGGACATCAGAATTTCCCAGGGGAAGAATTTTTGGACACCAGCAAAAAGGGCAGATTTTGATTTCAGATCATGGCAAACCAGGGTCCCGGAGCGCGGAGCTGAAAGAATGTCCCGCGTTATGTCAACCATTAAATCAGGCTCGAAATTGTAAATTGGATTGTTCGAAATATCAAGCATGGTAAGCATTTGCCAATGTGCAGACGTGTTGAAAGCGGCACGGGTGAATGTTGCAAGGCACTGGCCCGAAATATTCACCTTCTTTACATGTGTAAAGCCAACCAAAGCCTCAATGTGGTGCGTGCATAAGAACTTGCCTCTCGTGCGATCCTTACAATGACGACAATCACTTTGGACACGATCGTGACCATTGTTTGACCAGTCCAGTTGGCTCAACGTCCCTCCATCGTCTTCAAGCATCATCTTCAAGATGCGCAGTCCCTTTTCGACGTCTGGAAAACTTTTCTTCGCAGACCATGAAAAATGTGAAGCAACAGGGTTGTTCATACAGTTTAGCATTGTAAGTTTGTCCAGCTGCGAAATTTCCCCGGGCAGAGAACGAATAGAGTTACTTTCCAGGTCCAACGACTGCAAGTTTTTCATAGCAACAATTCTTGCAGGTATCTCCGTTATATTGTTTCGGGGCATGCGCAAGGTCACGATTTCTGTCATGTGCTCATATAGTATTTTTGGGAAAGTTGACAGCCCGGAATTCTCCCAAGCCAACGTTTTCCACACTGGGTTCCCCTTCAAATTGAGGCCCGACAGTCCCGGTTTCAATAATCTCAGCTTTATTATGGACGTTGGTAACGCCGTCAGTTCGTTGTTCTGTAAATCTATCACTGTCAAATTAGCAAGCTGGCCAATGTGCGAGGTCAATGATTTCAGCCCACGGTTAGGTGCCCTAACAGTTTGTATCAAATGCAAGGCGCATGTTGCAGAGAAAAAGGGACCGTCTGAAAAGACGTACCGAGGATGCGACCCTTCCCATATTGCTGGTGACAGCAATGATGCGCATTGAAGATTAATTGAAATCGTCTGAAACGTGATCCAACCAGTCAAAGTGAACCCCATGGACACCATAACTATCACAACAGCACCCTCAATGGTTTTTTTTTTTGAAGATAACTTCATGATGCTGCGAGCAGAAATACTCTGAAAACTTGAGCGCGCGCTGAACGTTCTCGTCAAAGCCTTTGCAATGCCTAAGTCTTCCTCAGTTCCTGGCAATCGTGTCTTGGCCACAGATATTCCTTCACAATAATCTTTCAGCGCGTCGAAGAGCCAGTATGATGGACTCAAAACCGCATATAAAATGGGTAGGTTAGACACATTCCCCGGTGATAAATAAACAAAATTCAAAACCAGGTACAGCAAATCCAACGTATTCTGGAGCACAGGCAACATGTGACGGGTGGTTTGAGGGTTTTTGTGCCGATGCCATAAGCACAAAGGTGTCAAAACTAGGTTGGCGCTGATGATGAGTGTTGCGAGCTGGACGTAGATAACATCGTTTTGCTTTGAAAGTGCATCGAAGGTAATGATTTGGGTGGTCACTTCGATGACCTCCGAAACGATCGCATCGGTAAAAAAGTATGGTCCCGTGTTCATATCAGTGAGTTCGCTGTACTTGTCGTACACCCATGCAATATATTGCAATGGGGTTTTCTTCCCACCCGTACGGCTCTCCGTTCCCTCGCCGCCCTTTGGGCTTGCCTCAACTTCCCCTTTTTCTTTTTTACCATAGAATAGGATTCTCCAGCCGTGCTGGCAGTGATAGCCAATCATCGTCACCACTACCAGGGAAAACATGTTGAACAAAGCTGCATATATGTTAAATGAAGCCTTCGAAATAACCAGGACCTCTTCCCTTTCAAAAGCGGCGACTTTGAGTAAAACTCCTACCATTAGAACAGTCTCTGTGACAAGGCAAGCCGAGAGTTTGATTTTGGCTGACAGTGCCAGCATTTCTTGTTGCACCGCCGCCGCCCCCTGCCTGTATCGAGCGCCCGAATCGTCTTTGCCAGAATTGGTCGGTCCATAGGTACACGGAGTCGCAAATGCCGCGTACAGACACACAATCGATAGAACAAGTATTGTGACCACAACATTGGCCATGAGATACGTTTTCACCCTCGCCGTCCTCTCTTTACCCTGTTGGTACGAAGCTAATTCTCGCATAACACGGTCGTATTCCGTAGCAGAGCAGTTGTAATTTTTATTCTCCCTGACTGTGTTGTTGTAAACAAAGGCGGTCAAGTTTTGGCAATAGAGTCCTCCGGGACGGGTCAGGTCTGAATCCATCGTTTCGTACATTTGTAACGTGACGGTAATATATTCAATGATGAGTTGTTTGTTTGATTCCGAGAAGATGTTCTTCTTTTTTAACGAGGCTGTCACCGAGGTGCTCAGAACACTGGTAACCATGGGCATAAGATCTTTTAGTACCAATCGAGTGCGAGTCGCAAGCGCAAACCGGTTTGCCGGGGCACATGCAGTCCCGAATGCCTTTGTGTTTATTGCTTTGCAAATAGCATGGTCTAAATTTTGATCAATTTCGCAGGTTTCGCTACAGGGCTGCACTAATACATTGCAAATAATATGGGCATTTATGAAACGCGCGCAAGTTTCGCCACCCTTCAAAGTATCATCAGTAAATAAAAACGGAAGAAACGTTTCCAATTCGGTTTCTATGAACTCGCCAATGGTGTCTATGAGTTCTACAAACAGAGTCGGTGTCGGAGCTTTATCTCCGATTTGCAACGGGGTAATTTTGGCCAAAGTTGCCGGGCTTCCGCAAATGGTAGGACTCAAAGTATCTTTCCACCCGAACGTGCACGATCCAAAATCATATTTAGGCTTTGTCGACAGTGTTTCTGACGTTACTACGGACTTTTCGTCCTTGAAACCAGAAAACCAACTGATCAGCACGAGAGCAAAAAGGAACAGTGCAAACACTTGCAACGCGATATGGTATCTTTTCTTTCGTTTCAAATCTCGCTCTTCGATGATTTCCGAGGGCAATGTCAGCAAAAATACTCCGAAATGAAAAATGCCGCTCCATGCGAACAATATTGTAAAGAACGACATGAACTGCACGTCCAAAAAATTCAAAAAAATTTCGGGGAAATTCACGAAGGCAAAAAGGACTGCCCCTACAGGAATACACACAAACAAAAGAAAAGCAATCACCAAGACTTTGAACCCATTGACGGTCTGTGGGGCATGTTCGACGCGCTTGCTTGCAAACAAAGGGTTGTGCACCATCGCTGGATCATTATTAAGAGAATAATGCAATGGCCGATTACCGTTTGATTTCCTTGATGGCAAATGACTCGTCATTTCTAAACCATTACCATGATGATCCGATGGATGACGTCGTCCATTCATCTTTTCCCGAATCTCTTTCTCTGTATGCTTGGTGACGAGGGGTGGAGGCTCTTTCTTTTCACATTAAAAAGGGGTGTCGAAATCCTTTTTTGTAAGAAAGAAGGTAAACATTTTTAAAGCATCAAGAGATCATGATGATTCGGAAATATTAATAGAGCCTCATGCATGGATAATAACCGGACACTTCTTTTCTTGTTGGGACTAACTATTTAAACATCTAACGAGGTACGGTACCAGGTACCAGGTACGTGGTACCTACCTGTACCTACGACATGTAATCTAAATTTAACAAACAAGACATCATCAACGTTCTTTCTTTTTTTCTTCTTTGTTTTTTTTTATTTTTTATTATATTAGAACGACTAGTCTAGCTGTACGAATATTATAAAGGAATTAGACGATTGGCGCATAAAACTTTTTTTAAGTAAATACTACTACTATTACTAGACGACTAGCTATTATAATATTATATTGGGGAAAAGTGGTTTACTATACGTGCACTTTTTGTACCTATTCATATCGTTTTTTGGGAGGGAGGAGGAAGAAAATTTAAATTTATTAATTACGGTTGGGGGGTATTATAGGGCCTTGGTAATAATAAAAATATAATATTTATTATTATAGTCAGTTCTACATAAATTAATAGTTGTTGTGACATGTGACTATTTTAATTGAGCGAGAGACAGCAGATTAAGAAGACGAGAAAGGATGGAGAAGACGAAGAGAAGAGAAGAGAAGAGAAGAGAAGAGAAGAGAAGAGAAGAGAAGAGAAGAGGGAAATCATTCAAGTCGAGTACCCCGTCACCATCGCCCATCTGGGAGCAACACGTTCGTGAAGCGCCATCGTAACCACGGTCGTCCGTAAGATGTTGGGGTCGCGAGCGATGCCGCCGCTCATACTGCTTTTTCTGCTGGGGCTCGCTGGTGCCGACGATAATGGTATGTTGCCAGAGCAACCGAACGTTCTGTTTTTAATGTGCGACTCCATGGATGGCCGAGTCTTGGACCCCACATCTCCTGTCAGCCGCCGCTTGGAAATGCCTCACTTGCGGGCTTTAGCGTCGACTGGGGTGAATTTTTTAAACACGTATGCGGCATCACCGCAGTGTGTGCCCTCACGGGCCGCAATGTTTACTGGTCGGCGCACTGATCAAACGCAAGCGTGGAACAACGAACAAGGAATTGCGGTAGTACCAAGGACAGGAGAGCTGGACCAGGTTTGCTTGCAGCTATTTGATGAAGAAACGTGTTCATATTTTCGAGAGCAACAGAATGTTAGTGCAACAATCGTCGATACTCTCCGTGATCTTGGTATGGAGCCATCGCTTTATGGCAAGGTAGATGTTGGTGCGGGCATCATGCAAGATAAACTCGAAGCGAACGCAACATGTAACGGTTTTCACAGCGGTCCTAGTTTGAGTATCCTCACTCGCACAGCGGATATAAGAAAGGCTACGAAGCCGGATCCACTTGCCATCACTAACGACAAAGACAACCATGTACACGAAGAAGACTGGAAAATGCTTCCCAAGTGCATCGATTTCCTTAGAAACAAGGCAGAGCAAAGGCGTCTTGGTGCAAAGGAAGGTTTAAGAAACTGGATGTTGTACTGCTCAATCAACATCCCACACCCAGCTTTTGACACGAACGCGACCTGGCTTTCAATGGTGCACGAAGACAAAATTCCGGCGCCCAAATGGCTACCAGAAGAAATTTTTCACCCTGCAGACTCTTATATGTCACAAAGTAAGTCGGTATGGCGAGAATTTAATGCTAGTGAGGTGCACAAGGTACGAAAGACGTACTATGCAATGTGTGCGGAAACCGATTACATGCTTGGCTCCGTTATCGAAGCGTTGAAGAACTTTGGACTGTACAACAATACCTTCATAATTTTCTTATCTGACCACGGAGAAATGAACATGGAACACAGGCAAGTATGGAAGAATAGTATGTACGAAGCCAGCTCTCGCGTTCCTCTTATAATTTCTCCTCCCCCCAATATGCCCGCGATGCGGCGCGGTCAAACTGTCACCAACTTGACATCTTTACTGGATATATATCCGACACTCGTCGAAATGGCGCAGCTTACAAAAAGTGTCGATAAAGTGGTGATGCCTTCGTTCCTTTCAGGGCACTCGCTCTTCCCATTCCTCTACGAGAAAAACCGACACAGGAAGGTTGCGAGCAGCATACCACCATACCCAAAAGATCGCAAGATAGTCAGCCAGTACCATAGTAATATGGGAAATACCGGTTCTTTCATGCTTCGAAAAGGCAATTACAAGTATATTGCTTTCGGTCGTACAGCCTACGATCCGTCGTACACGCCGCAACTATTTGATGTTGTGGAGGACCCAGAGGAGTTAAGAGATCTTTCGCTTGATAAACCTGAAGTGGCGAGGGCGTTGGATCTTGAATTGCGGGATATTATTGGCGATTACTACGCGATTGACGCTAAAGCACGGCGGAACGATTACAAAGTCTACAAACGCTTCTTTGCGGAGAAGTATGACCGCACGAAGCTGCGAGAGTTGTTGTCTGCTGCATATACAGGCTTTGATGATGGTGACATGGCAAAAGTTGACGCTTGGGTAAAGAATGAAACATTGGCACAGCTTTTAGGCCATGTGTAGGAAGGAAGACTGCCGTGGGTAGAATCATGACTGGCTCAAGCACATGTCCCTCATCATCAATGCTCAGCCTTGGCCGGCACATGCTTGGCATCCTCCCTGAAGCTGCGGAACTCGCACTTGAGGTCAGCTGCCAACTCTTAGGTATACTTCCATGGCATCGATGAAATGTGATATTAATAGTCGTCTTTTAATTATTATTAATATTAATTATATAGTAGAGAATTGAAGGAAGAAGAAGACAGAAGAAGAAGAAGAAGAAGAAGAAGAAGAAGAAGAAATAATAATTATTATAATTTAAATTATTTATATTATTATAAATATTATTTAATATATATCCATCATCATGGTACAGTACTACTAGACTATAATATATTATTTTTTTTAATATTGAATTTTTTTTATTTTATATTCTTCTTCTTCTTCCCTTTTTTTAGTTGGTATTACTTAAAAAAGTACTAATTTTTACCATTACCCTTTTACTATATGAATTAATATTTTGAAGCGTATGGAGTATTGGTCGTCTGTACATTCTGTACGTAACTTTTTGAAACAGATTTCTGTTGTGTTGTACATGAATAGAATGGTGTATATGTAAACAATGAGGATAGCTCAAGTTTTTCACCGGCTGATGGGTCGTAGTATTTTTGCAGCTGCTCCCACGACCTGCGCCCACCACCCTCGGCGTTTTGCACAACTGTCCACCGTCGGGCTTCGCGACGTTGAACAGCACCCTGACGATATGGACGACGTGCTGCTTTTTGATTTGACTGATGAACTTGTTTGTAAGTCGTGGATTACTGGGAGCGACAGGGATATAGGCGGGGAATCGAACTGTCTCCTGAGTTTCGAGACCGAAGAAGATGGGTCTGGCTACTCTGTGTTTTCTGGAGACATCGCCGTGGAGCACAGCGGGAAAGCCGTTCGAACGGGTTACTGCGGCATCCGATCCCCGTATCCCAAAATTCCTATTAATTTAGAAGAGTTCCGGGCCCTTGAAATAAAGATACGAAGTGACCTGAGGAGGTACTCTATTAATGTGACAAGTGACGGGTGGATCCAAACGGACGTTCACCAAGGCTTTGTTCAGGTGGACTCGACGGGGTGGGTCACTGCAGAAGTTCCTTTGGAAACATTGATTCATATTTGGAAAGGAAGGCCTAGTATTTTTCAACGATCGCTAAACACGAGGAAAGTTTTGACGGTTGGTGTCAGCTTGTCGGATGATGTTCCGGGACCCTTTAGATTAGAGATCGAGTATATCAAAGCGAAGCGGAAGGTGGCGGATGACGCAGAAATTTTACGACGAAAGCTTACGTCTGAAGAAGAAAAGGATTCCTTCAGGACAGAAAAGTTTGGGAAATTTCTGAAGTAACTCCTTTAGGATGAGCGAGATTTCGTGTCATGTATTTGCTGAGGGCGTGTGCAAGTATTATTAAAATTAGTCTGAAATAGGTTCTGTATATGCGGCGCATTAAAGGTGTAAGAACTTTAAATTAAAATATACTTGCTGGCTCGTCTTGAATTGGACATTTCAGCAGTCAGATAACTCAAGATAATTGGTAATAGTCTAGCATACATACATTTTTTTTTTTTTTAAATATAAATAAAACAAGAAAATTGGCTGTTAAATATAAATATTCATAAAAGTGTGTGCGTGCGCGACGCCTTAAATTACTTTATCTCGCGCGCCTCTCTTCCTCTTACGTCCTGTCCATCCTTCGTTGTTCTTTCGACCGCTAGCCCTGGACGTTTTAATCGTCCTTTAGCTTTTCGTCTTCCTCTTCGTAATCCTCGTCGTCGCACAAACACCGGATAAAGCTTACGAAAAGGTAAAGCACGAGCAGCACTCCCACGCCGGCGGCCACCGCTGAATAGGGGTAATATTGCTTGAACAGCTTGAGTAGAATGTTGAAGTGGCCTGCCAACCCCTCGGCTTTGGGGGAAGCGTTCCCGCTGGTTATGGAAGCCAACAGGGTGGGCAACTCCGTCGCAATATCCGTGCTTTCGGTCTTAAAATGAAGTTTGTTTGGGGCGTCAAACACTACAACCCTCGGAAGCATCTCTTCCGTCAACCCGTACTGCTTCACGAATTCCGCGTGCTCGACGCCGTCGATAAACCCGTATAGAAACCTGCTTCGTACGGATTCGTCCAAGGGACTTTCGTGCTTACGGGCCAAACGTTTCAACACGCCCATTTCCTCGCCGTTGTCCGCTTTCGGGTCGACGACGAGGGTGACCAGGTGCTTGCCGGAGTGAGCCGATTTGTAAAAATTCGTGCGTCCTAATTCTATCACCGTCGGGTAGCTAACGCCTTTCACCCAATCTAGCAAAGCCTTTTCCCCAACGTCTTCGCCGCTGGCAACGTCGAAAAACTGCGCAGGTTCGCCGTTCTCAAGTCTTGCCACAAAAACGTCCGAGCCGGCCTTTACTTTGGATACCAGCTCCCCGGCATCCACGCACCCGAAGTGTTCTCCGGCCTGAAGGGTGTACGCAACGCTCCTGTACGCGTCGATGATGGCCGACGCGCCTGCCCCCGACGAGCAGTCCAAGGACGAGTCAGAGGGTGGCACGCCGAGCAAGTAGGTCACTGGCTTGTTCATTTTCAGCTTGGACAAGCTGAACTTGCTCTTCACATAGGACACGGGTTCCCCTTGCATGCGCTTGGCAAAAGCCACGAACCCTGGGACCGTTCGTTCGCCCTCGTACTTGTTCAGCGCCCCATCTCTCGAGTACATCAGGGTAGGGTACCCCTTGACGCCGTACTTTGCTCCGAGCGAGGACTCGACGGTAGCGTCGACCTTGCCCATTTTCATAAGCCCAAGGCGGCCCACCTCTACCGCAGCTTTCTGGTAAATGGGTGCCAGGTGCTTGCAGTGTCCGCACCATGGTGCGTAAAATTTTACCATCCACAACTTGTCGGACTGCACCACTTCTTCCTCAAAATTGTCGGCGGTCAGGACGACCGTCCCTTGTTCGGCATATGCCAACGACAACGTTACCAGAAGAACCGTCGCTTCGTAGACTCTCATTGTTCAGAACTGTTTTTTTCGTTATGTACTTTGGTGCAAAATCACACGACTGTGGGTATTCTTTCCAGTATGCTATAAGTCAAGGGGGGGTTTCCCAACGATAATAACTCCCGGTGGAAAGTTTAATACTGCTGTACATCTTCTTCTCAGGGATTATTTCATATCTGAAATCTGAAATAATTAATGAAAATAATAGAAAGAAGAAGAGAACAACTACTTCTTCTTTTTTTTTTTTTTTTAAATTAAAAATCTTCTTCTTTTATTATTTATTTCGTGAAGCTTTTTTGTTATATTAAGGATATAGTAAGTATTAAGTAATATAATACTATTTTATTATACATATATAATATAATTGTATGTATATATATACCTTAATATTTCCTATAATATTCGCGATTTAATTACTTCTTGGATTATAATTATTTAGTGTACAATTTATAGTAGTTAGACTATATATTACCATATATGGATTTTTTAGAAATTAAAAAAATGGATGGTTGTAGAAGAAAGGAAGAAAGAAAAGAACGAACCGAACGACAAACGACAAACCGCGATCTTTCTCTTCTTTTTTGAAGCTATTATTCTACCATTGGTAGAAGAAGAAGACGACTATTATACTCCTCTCGTAAAATTATAATAATATTATTAATTTATTATTATATAAATATTATTTACCCATTCTTCCATCTTCTTCTTCTCATTATTTTTTTTAATAATATATTATTTATGTATATAAATAATATAATAGTAACATTGATTTTTTTTCTCCCTACGGTACATTTTTAAGCTGACGGTCTTTTGATGTACGTAGTTTTTTCCTCTTCGCTTTTGTAAACACAAATTCCTTCCCTGATTATTCCAACAAACCGAGTTGTTTCGCGCACCGTGTTGCACTTGTGTGCATAAATCGTGAAGAACCAGGCGCTACTGGTTTCACGTAATTGTCGTCCTTTAGGAATTCCCTGCACACGACGCATCGCCTTCCACGTTTTGATTGTCTATCTTTAAGTCTGATTTTGGTTTTTCCCCACGAGTAACTTTTGAGCTTGTTCCCTCCCGTCTTTCGCCTTTCCGCCTGCTCGGCCACGCTAACGTTTGCCCGATGTAGGTACATTCTGATGTAAAAACACCTCGGGTCGGCCTTTGGCAACCCCTGTACCATCCCAACCTTCTTTAGCCAAAAGCCCTCCGAGTCGATCATTATGTGCACGCTTGGGTCGTCCTTCCCAAACTTCTTCCAGGCCTTCATAACCTGGTCCACGTCGTCGAATACTAATTTCATGGTGTACTTCTTCACCTTCCCGTCGTCCCCGTACTGGGCCGATTCAGACCATGCGTCTGTCCCCAATGTGCACTCGCGGCCAAAGACGTCCGCCAACACCTGCTTCACGCATGACACCCCCATGTCGTGGTGGGCAGCTGGGATGTTGGAAATCTGGATCGTCCTATGCCACGGGGCCAACTTCAGGGGAATTGAGGGGGTGCTCGGCAGGCACGCCTTCGCGAGCGATGCCTCGTGAACTGCCAATTTCAAGGACGAAACGGCATCCTCGACGCTGCTGTGCTCGCCACTTTGCACTTGCTGCCCGAGGACGTGCTTCATTGCCAGTTTCAGTCCCACGCTCTTGAACGGGACACCGTCGTAATTGAACAAGTAAGCCGTGTCGACAAACCCTCGGTTCTTAGTGCGAGGGACGATCTTCGTCGCTTTCATATCGTTCGAGATGGCATGTCCCACGAGAACTACGTTGAAGTCGCCCGCGCCGTCGGCAACGCACAACCCCAGGAGCAAGGCTTGGGCCTGCTTGAAAGTCTTTATGGTACCGGCCGTCCTGGCCTCATCCAAGACAGTTGGTGAGATCCCAGACACGTGGGATCGATAGTCTACGACTTCCTCTCCTGGCTCTACAAAAACATCAATCGCCGTGTGGTATTGTGCGCTTTCAAGCGTCGTCCCGTCCCACTCCAACTCAACGGCAGACAGGCGCGCAAGACGGCGCTTGCTCGTCAGCGTTTCCACCGTCTCTACGTCCAAGCCAATGACGCGCCCAGCGCAAGAGCCTTCGAACTTGCTCGTAACTATGTATTCCCAATCCTTCTCCTTATCAGGCAACTTTGAGTTCAAAATATTATCAAACTGAAAAGCAACGTTTCGCACACACACTTGCGTCAAATCATTAAACAAGGACAGAACATGCGGGGACACCAAGTGTGGCACCGCGGCGTCGCCGTCATCCTTTTTCAGCTTCCGGCGCTTGGACGGGGGCGGAAGACCGCTTTCTTCAACAACACTAGCCATTTACTATTTGGTCAGTTTAATCAAAACAGAAGGGAACAAAAGGGTAACCGATCAAAGAAAATATCGAGTTGCTTTTAACATTTACAAACTATCCAA
>JACLAC010020437.1_pt1 | contig 17804 bp, 17 predicted proteins | sample 8027881 | NCBI WGS metagenome assembly JACLAC01 (sample SAMN15725517, study PRJNA655200) | protist metagenome | isolation source: fluorescence activated cell sorting (FACS) single amplified genomes of... | place: Spain: Blaines Bay Microbial Observatory, Mediterranean Sea | collected 2016-01-19
TCTTTGCCTGTCGTACTGAAAAATATATTCACTTGTTTCTTGATAATAAACAACATAGTTAAACAATTGGTTAAATACTTGATCAAAACAGTTGGTTTTGTGTAGTATTTAACCGATATACATTTTTAATCGGATAGCTTATGCGCCTGACAACAAAAAGTCGTTATTCTGTAACTGCTATGCTCGATTTGGCTTTGTATTCAGATCAAGATCCTGTGTCGTTATTAGATATTTCTAATCGACAGAGAATTTCTCTTTCTTATTTAGAACAACTTGTCGCCAAACTTAGAAAAGCAATCTTTGGTATTCAGTGTGAGGGGCCGGGTGGTGGTTATCTCCTTAGTCGATCTCGTAGTGAAATATTTGTTGCACAAATTGTCGATGCAGTGGATGAATCCGTCGATGCGATGGGCTGTAAAGGTAAGATTGATTGTCAAGAAGGCAATACTTGTCTTACTCATTATCTTTGGTCTGATTTAAGTACTCAAATACACGATTTTTTAAGCCAAATTAGTTTAGAACAGTTAGTACTACGTAATGATGTTCGCAAAGTGGTTGAACGTCAAAGTAAGGAAAATAATCAAAGTTGTATAGAAAATAACAAAATCAGTATAGCTCTTGTTAGTTAGAGCTACATAGAAATTTTTGGATCGAGATATCGCTAACAATATCAATAAGTGAGTTTTAATATGATTGAGCAGATAGATAAAGCGTTGGCACGTGAATATGAAGCCGGTTTTGTATCTGATGTAGAATCAGAAACACTTTCGCCAGGTTTGGATGAAAATGTCATCCGACGTATTTCGGTCATGAAAGGGGAACCTGAATGGATGCTCGATTGGCGTTTGAGTGCATTCCGTGATTGGCTTGAAATGGAAGAACCTGATTGGGCATTGGTCGAATATCCAAAAATAGACTTTCAATCTATTTCTTATTACTCCACTCCAAGGAGTATGAGAGATAAGCCTAAATCATTAGATGAAGTGAATCCTGAGTTACTTCGAACTTATGAGAGGCTAGGTATTCCTTTAATTGAGCAGAAAATGTTAGCGGGCATCGCTGTTGATGCCGTGTTTGACTCCGTTTCTGTTGTCACCACTTTTCGTGAAAAGCTCGAAGAAATAGGTATTATTTTCTGCCCAATTTCTGAAGCGATTCATAAATATCCAGACTTAGTCAGAAAACACATTGCCAGTGTAGTGCCTAAAAAAGATAACTATTATGCAGCGTTGAACTGTGCGGTGTTTACCGACGGTTCTTTTGTTTATATACCAAAAGGCACACGCTGTCCAATGGAGCTGTCTACTTACTTCCGTATTAATGAGCAAAATACTGGACAGTTCGAGCGAACTCTGATCATTGCTGATGAAGGCGGTTATGTAAGTTACCTTGAAGGTTGTACCGCACCACAGCGTGATGAAAATCAACTTCATGCTGCTGTTGTTGAGTTGGTTGCCATGGACAATGCTGAGATTAAATATTCAACGGTTCAGAATTGGTATCCAGGTGATGAGAACGGTAAGGGTGGTATCTATAACTTCGTGACCAAGCGAGGTATTTGTTATACCAATGCCAAAGTTTCTTGGACGCAAGTCGAGACCGGATCAGCAATCACTTGGAAATACCCGAGTTGTATTTTGAAAGGCGACAACAGTATTGGTGAGTTCTATTCTGTTGCTTTGACGCGAGGTTGTCAGCAAGCGGATACGGGCACTAAGATGATTCATCTTGGTAAAAATACTCGATCTACTATTATTTCCAAAGGAATTTCAGCAGGCAAGAGTAATAATAGTTATCGTGGACTTGTACGAATGAATCCTGGTTCTCAAGGAGCGCGTAATTTTACTCAGTGTGATTCTTTGTTGATTGGTGACCAATGTGGTGCACATACCTTTCCTTACGTAGAAAGCCGCAACCCGTCAGCTATTGTGGAGCACGAAGCGACCACCTCTAAAGTCAGTGATGAACAGATGTTCTTGTGTCGTGAGCGTGGTTTAGATCCTGAGAAGGCGGTTTCTATGATTGTGAATGGCTTTTGCAAGGAAGTATTTAAAAAATTACCAATGGAATTTGCTATTGAAGCTGGCAAATTACTAGAAATCAGCCTTGAGGGTTCTGTAGGTTAGGGAATCATTAAAAATGTTTAATACGAATAGTTTGTTGACGATAAAAGATTTGCATGCCAATGTTGAAGAGAAACAGATTATTAAAGGCTTGAGTTTAGATATTAAGCCTGGTGAAGTACACGCGATTATGGGCCCAAATGGTGCAGGTAAAAGTACTTTAGGCTATGTTTTATCTGGTCGTGATGGTTATACTGTTGAAAGCGGTAGTGTAACCTTGGATGGTAAAAATTTGTTAGAAATGGAAACGGAAGATCGTGCTCTTGCGGGTCTGTTTTTAGCATTTCAATATCCTGTGGAGATTCCAGGTGTGAGTAATTTAGAATTTTTGAAAGCATCTGTCGATGCCCAGTGTAAAGCACGTGGCGAAGATGTCGTTACTTCTGCAGACTTCTTAAAAGAGGCTAAATCAGCTTGTAAGCAAGTTAATTTGCCGTTGTCTTTCTTGAAGCGTGGTGTTAACGAGGGTTTTTCTGGTGGTGAGAAAAAACGTAACGAGCTGATGCAAATGTTATTACTTAAGCCAAAACTTTGTATTCTAGATGAAACCGATTCGGGTTTGGATATTGATTCGCTTCAAGTAGTTGCGGAAGGGGTTAATAGCCAACGTTCTTCGGATCGTAGCTTTATTGTTGTGACCCATTATCAGCGTCTCTTAGACTACATTAAGCCTAATTTTGTTCATGTTTTATCAGATGGCCAAATAGTGAAAAATGGTGATGCATCTTTAGCTCATGAACTGGAAGCCCAAGGTTATGCTTGGTTGCAGAAAGAACCGGTTGAAGACGAATTTGAAGAGTAGGGTAATGTATGAGTGAATGGTTAGAAAGTGTCATTGCTCGAGCACAAGAAATTGACGATTGGCTTGCGCCTAAGCGTGCGTATGCTGTTGATTTGTTATCGATGACCAAATGGCCAACTCGTAAAACGGAAGCATGGCGTTATTCGCCACTTCGATCTGTTGAGCGTTTTCAAGCTAAAGTGATTGATGAAAAAACCGATTTGTTACCAATTGCTATTTCAGACTTGTCTGCTATCGAATTGGTGTTTATTAATGGCAAACTAGACGAAGCACAATTGACTAGCAAACTGCCTAAAGGTTTGTTTATTTCTTTGGGGCGTAATTTAAATTCTACTCAGAAAACTGACGCATTAAATGTGTTTTCAACGATCAAGCCAGAGCGTCATTTATTTGGTTTAGTGAATGATGTATTGGTACAAGATGTGGTGTTTGTGTCAGTTGCTAAAGGTGTTGATATTGCTCAACCTATGCGCATTAGTTCTTTATTGAGTCATGGTGCAGAATCTCATACTCGTGTGCAATTTTCGTTGGCTGAAGATTCTTACTTGACTGTAATTGAAGATGTTCAGGCGCAAGGTGAAAGTTTAAGTACGGCGTTTGTTGAATATGATGTGGCCGAGGGTGCATGCTTGGAACACTATCGTTTTGCTTTGCAGACAGATACTAATGTGAGCATAGGCGGTAGTCATTTTAATTTGCATGACAAAGCCAAGATGTACAGTTTTATTGTGGCATTCGGCAGTGATTTATCTCGTTTAGATATGGATATTATTCACTCAGGTGAGTGTGCTGATGCTAAACTAAATGCCATATACTTGTTGAACGGTAAAGAGTTGTTTGATTTGCATGTCACGGTTGAACATGTTAAGGAAAATGGTACGACGCTCGAAAATGTTCGTAGCATTGTGGCGGATCGTGCTCGCGCTGTGTTTAACGGTCGCATTCACATTCATCGTGATGCACAAAAAACAGTGGCTGAGTTGAATAACCGCAATTTGTTGATGTCAGATAAGGCGGAGATTAATACGAAGCCTGAACTAGAAATTTATGCTAATGATGTTAAATGTGCTCATGGTGCGACTATCTCCGAGATCGATAAGCAAGCGTTATATTACTTGCAGACTCGAGGCGTGAGTCGTTCTAAAGCACAAGTGATGCTCAATTTTGGTTTCATTGATGAGTTGATTGATTTAATACCAAATGTGGCGTTAGTAGAGTGGATTCGTCCTATTATTTGTGAACGTTTTGCACAAATGAAAGTGAAATAAGCGAGACAATGATGAGTTTTGATGTAGCAACTATTCGTGAGCAATTTCCTATTTTAAAACGTGAAATTGATGGTAACCCACTCATTTACCTCGATAATGCGGCCACGACGCAAAAGCCGAAGTGTGTGATTGATGCTTTGGTTAATTACTATACGACATGTAATTCTAATGTGCATCGTGGTGCCCATCGACTTGCGGATGAAGCAACGCGCCATTTTGAATTGGCACGTGATATCGTAAAAGACTTTATCAATGCGCCAAAGCGTGAAGAAGTGATCTGGACAAGCGGTACCACCGAAAGCATAAATATTATTGCTAATGGTTTGGGGACTTTGTTGTTACCTGATGATGAAGTCATTGCAACGGGAATGGATCATCATGCCAATCTTGTTACATGGCAGCAGGCGTGCAAGATGTCTGGTGCGACTCTAAGAACCGTGCCTTTGCTGGACTCTGGTGAGTTGGATCAGGTTGCTTATGAAAACATGTTAAATGAGCATACTAAGTTCGTTGCTTTTCCTCATGTATCTAATGCGTTAGGTATTGTCAATCCAATTAAAGATATGACCGCTAAGGCGAAGCAATTTGAGGCGTTGGTTTTGGTGGATGGGGCACAGTTTGTCGCGCATCGTAAAGTTGATCTACAAGATATTGGTTGTGATTTTTACGTATTTTCAGGACATAAGATTTATGGATCAATGGGTATCGGTATATTGTGGGGCAGAGAGTCTGTTCTTGCTGAATGGCCTGTTTGGTGTACCGGTGGAGAGATGATTTCTAATGTTACTTTGCAAGATGCCACTTGGAATGTTTTGCCTTATCGTTTTGAAGCAGGCACTCCTAGTGTAGGTGATGCTATTGCGATGGGTGAAGCTATTCGCTGGTTAAAGTCTTTGAATCGAGAAGCAGTGGAGACTCATGAAAAAGTCTTATTGAATTATGCCACTGAGCTTGCCGAACAATTTGAAGGTTTGACTATTATTGGTGAGGCGAAGGATAAAATTAGTGTATTGAGTTTTGTGATGGATCATGGTCACCCAGCGGATATAGGTTTCTTGCTAGATCGACAAGGGATCGCCGTGCGAACAGGCGATCTTTGTTCTCAGCCTCTGATGGCACGTTTTAATTTACCTGGTATGTCGCGGATGTCTTTCTCAGTTTATAATACATTAGAGGAAGTTGATGCTTTGTTTGCTGCTCTAAAAAAAGTGCGTAGTATATTGGTTTAGGAGAGATTGATGACAACGACTACATTTGACCCTGTCTTTAGCGTGTCTTTAACCGTTTCTGCACAGAAGTATTTTACCTCTAAATTGGCAAAGCAACCTGGTAAACTGATTCGATTAAGTACTAAAGAAAGTGGTTGCACTGGTTTTTCTTATGTGTTGGATATTGTTGATGGCGCGTCTGATAAAGATGCCGTCTTGTCATTTGGTGAGGTGATATTTGTAGTGGACGCAAAATCTGTGCAAATACTCAAAGGAACAGAAATTGACTTAGTTCGTGAAGGCGTCAATGAAGTGGTGAAGTTTAATAATCCAAACGTTGTAGCAGAATGTGGCTGTGGTGACAGTTTTAGTGTGAGCTGATTTTTATGCAAAAGATGGTTGTAACAAAGTGTGTTTGTCCAGCGCGACGCGTACCAAGTGGTGAATCTGTTAATATTCCAGAAGGTCAGTTCATTACCATAAATCAAAGTTTAGGTGGTAACTACACGGTAACGTGGCAAGGTAATATGTTGCGTATAGATGGTACTGATGCCGAAGCCATTGGCCAGCAACCTGACGTGTTGGATTTTAAAGATTTAGGAACTGGTAATATTAGTGAAGAGCAAGTTTGGCAGGTTTTAGACACTATTTATGATCCTGAAATTCCAATCAGCTTGGTTTCGCTTGGTTTGGTTTATAAAGTTAAGCTGGATCAAAACGCGAAAGTCGTGTTGATCGATATGACTTTAACTGCGCCTGGTTGTGGAATGGGGCCTGTGTTAGTGGATGATGTAAAATATCGTGTTGCCAAAGTACCTAATGTTGAATTGGTTAGAGTGAATTTGGTGTTTAATCCGCCTTGGTCACGAAAAATGATAAGTGAAGAAGCCCAATTAGAAGCAGGTCTTTTTTTTAACTTTTAGGTCGTTTATCAAAATCGAATACAATAAAAAACGATTTTTTTGGTGCTTAGTAAAGGCTGTTTTTTTACAGCTTTTATGAAAAAAGAGGGAAGTTATGTCCTTACCTAGTACAGAAGACATCGTAGATGATTTGTTGTTTTTTGAAGATTGGGAAGACAAGTATAAATACATTATTGATTTAGGTAAGTCTCTGCCTACATTCGACGATATGTGGCGCACACCTGAACGATTAGTTAAAGGTTGTCAGAGCAGTGTTTGGATTCAGTCAAGTATAGAGCAAGATACACAAAAAGGTGAAGTTTTAACGTTTGTTGTAGATAGTGATGCCATTATAGTACGCGGTTTGCTGGGTTTAGTATTGGCAGCTTTTGATCATAGAACGCCGCAAGAAATTTTGGATTTTGATATTATTGGGTATTTTGAAGTTTTAGATCTTGAGATGCATTTGAGTCCTATTCGCGGTAATGGTTTGCGTTCCATTGTGAATCATATTAATTCGATCACTCAGGCTGTAACCCAACTTTGATTATTTTTTTCTGGAGTAGCATAAATGAATAACCTGGTGTACCTAGACAATTCTGCTACTACGCCCGTAGATCCACGAGTTGCTGAAAAAATGATGGCATGCTTAACGCAGGATGGTAATTTTGGCAATCCTGAGTCTCACTCTCATTTGTTTGGTTGGCGTGCAAAAGAGGCAGTGGAAGAGGCTAGGTTGCAAGTAGCTAATTTAATCGGTGCCGATGTTCGTGATATAGTCTGGACATCTGGGGCAACAGAGGCCAATAACTTGGCACTCAAAGGTTTAGCACAGTCGTATCGTCAAAAAGGTCGTCATATTATTACATCGATGATTGAGCATAAAGCTGTGTTAGGCCCTTGTAAGCAGCTTGAAAAAGATGGTTTTGAGGTAACGTATTTAATGCCTGATGTGCATGGAGTTATTTCCCCTAGTCAAGTAAAATCGGCGTTAAAAGAAGATACAATTTTAGTATCTCTCATGCACGGTAATAATGAGTTGGGTGTATTAACTGATATTGCCGAGATTGGCGAATTGACCCGCTCTAATGGTGTTTTTCTTCATGTAGATGCGGCACAAACGGCAGGTAAAGTTATCATTGATGTGAATACCATGAAAGTGGATTTAATGTCGCTTACTGCACATAAGATCTATGGGCCAAAAGGCATTGGAGCCTTGTATATAGGTCGTTCACCGAAAGTGAAGATAGAGGCACAAATTCATGGTGGTAATGAGCGTGGAATGCGTCCTGGCACCTTAGCTACTCATCAAATCGTGGGTATGGGCGAAGCATTTCGTTTGGCGGGTGAGGAGATGGAGCAAGATTGTACTCGCATCAAAGCGTTGTGTGAGCGTTTATGGTCTTCTTTGAATGAGTTATCTGGCGTATATCTTAATGGTGATTCGGATAATCGTGTTGCTGGTGTGCTTAATGTTGGTTTTTCAGATCTGGATGGTGAGGTGTTGTTAATGTCATTGGTTGATATTGCCGTGGCATCGGGTTCCGCCTGTACGTCGGCTAGTTTAGAGCCTTCTTATGTACTGCGTGCGATTGGTTTGCCTGATACTTTAGCATATAGCTCGTTACGTTTGTCTATTGGACGTTTTACCAAAGAGGAGGAAGTAGATTTTGCTGTTCAGACGATAAAGAGTGCAGTGACTAGTTTGAGGTGATGTTTTTACCAGTTAAAAAGAGATTTGTGAGGTTAAAATGTAGAAATGTCTATCATCGAGTATACAATTTTCATATATTTACGTGTATAATAAGCAGAATAAATTTTTATTTTCTGGAATGTTAGTGTGTCGACCTTTGGAGTTATACTATGGTGTTAGAGCGTACTCTATCCATTATCAAGCCGGATGCTGTTGCAAAAAACATAATTAGTGAAATTTATGCTCGTTTTGAGCAGGCTGGTCTTAAAATTCTTGAAAAGAAAATGGTTCAATTAGACGATGAATTAGCTGGTGGGTTTTACGTTGAACACAAAGGACGTCCTTTCTACAAAGACTTGATTGCTTTCATGACGTCTGGTCCCGTTGTTGTTTCTATTCTTGAGGGTGAAAACGCGGTTATTCGTCACCGTGAATTAATGGGTGCGACTAACCCCAAAGAAGCGGTCGCAGGCACTTTGCGTGCAGATTACGCCGAATCTGTTGATGCCAATGCTGTTCATGGTTCTGATTCTATAGAATCTGCAGTACGTGAAATCGCTTACTTTTTTAGTAAGTAATTGACTAGCAGATCATTTGACTTTACTGAATATTATAAAGTGGGCTTTATTCTGCTTTGCTTATAGCTCTCTGAGAAGTTTTCTTCGTTTATATGTTTCGTCCCATAATAGGTTTATGGCTGGGAAACCTGTTATGGGACAATTAAACAACATCAAGCAAGAGTATATTCAATATAGCTATGTAGTGAGCTTTAAATTGCAGGTTGTAAATAGTGGTGATTGAGTAAGGCGACATAACCTATAAATTATATTGAAACATTTATGGTATTCATAGGTTGGTGTATGGTACTGATTTGTCTTCATAAACACGGTAAAATGAATTGGTCTACCAACGAGAAGTTACCCGCGTCCAAATTTCCTAGAGCGAAAAAACTCTCAGCTCAAACAATTAAACGGTTTGAGTGAGTATTTAAACAAGTAATTAAAGGATTACTTGTTTAAATACGGTCTTGATATTATGGATGCAGAGGATTGAATCCATTAAGATTTATTAATGGATATCGACCTTACTTAAGTTTTAAAATGGAAATATTAGAACAAGTGTGTGAAAAATCCGGTATGGAATTCATAAAACTGTTAACATGTTTTAGGACGAAATAATGTTTATTGTTATGTAAAAAGTAAGCGATTTTGTTATGACTGACATCAAAAAAATAAATTTATTGGGTTTATCTCCTGACAAATTGATTGAGTTTTTTGAATCTATAGGTGAGAAGAAGTTTCGTACCACGCAAGTAATGAAATGGATTCATCAAAAAGGAGTGGAAAGTTTTGAGGAGATGACGGATGTCAGTAAAGTATTACGTGCGAAATTAGAAAAAAGCTGCGAGATTCGTGTGCCAGAAGTTGTTTCACAGAATATTTCTACAGATGGTACTCGTAAATGGATTATTCGCATTGAAAGAGGTAAAAATGATTGTATTGAGACGGTTTTTATTCCTGATGGTGATAGAGCAACTTTATGTGTTTCATCACAAATAGGCTGCTCACTGGATTGTAGCTTTTGTTCGACAGGTAAGCGGGGTTTTAACCGTAACCTAACCTCTGCGGAAATCATCGGTCAGATTTGGATTGCGATTAAGTCTTTTGGTCCCATGGATTTGAATGGTCCTCGCCGTGTGACTAACGTGGTGTTGATGGGCATGGGTGAACCTTTGATGAACTTCGATTCAGTTGTCGATGCTATGATTTTGATGATGCATGATAATGCCTATGGTTTGTCTAAACGTCGAGTTACTTTAAGTACATCTGGAGTGGTGCCAAAAATTTATGATTTGGTAAAATGTACAGATGTGTCCTTGGCGATTTCTTTGCATGCGCCAAGCGATACATTACGTAATGAGCTTGTACCAATTAACAAAAAGTACCCGATTACAGAATTGTTAGAAGCATGTCAGTATTACTTGGCTAATTTGTCGGATAAGCGTCATATTACCATTGAATATACTTTAATGTCTGGTGTGAATGATAATGAAGAGCAGGCTCATGAGTTGGCGGTATTACTTGAAGGACTAGAGTGTAAGATTAATTTAATTCCATTTAATTCTTTTCCTAATTCGAGTTATAAGAAACCTTCTAATAACCGCATTCGTCGTTTCCAGAAAATTTTAACGAATGTAGGTTATACTGTGACAGTTCGAGCCACTCGTGGTGGTGACATAGATGCGGCTTGTGGTCAATTGGTTGGTAATTTTTATGACAAGACGTGTCGTAGTCAAAGATACATTGATCTACTTGAAGTTAGATAACAGTTTGAAATTAGAATAAGCATTTTCTTGCTTGTATGAGTTTGATGGAATGTGTTTATCAGAAAGTGGCCAATATTTATTCGTGTATATCAGATTAAATTTGAAAGAGTCAGTTCACAGTGATATTCAGCTTGACAGTTAATATGGATAAATTTATCTCGACGTGCTCTAAAGTCAATTTGACGTAAAATTAGCAAGAAATTATTTAATCAAAGCGGGAAAAATTGATAGTTCATCTCCGATTAGTTTGATGACAAAGTTTAATCTTGTTTTAATACGGGATAACCTTTAGTGAGGCTCGCCGAATTTTAAATAATATTCAGACTGAAATAGAAAACGCTTCAATATAGAGTGTATATTGATGGATGTGACTGTCTGTTGTGGCAAACGATCGTAATCGAGGCTATCTCTAATGATTTATATCTGCGAGCTTTTTGACATATCTGGAACACTCAAGGTATTAGTATGGCAACTAAATCTCAAGTTGAAAAGTCTCAAATTGACAAACCTGTCGTCAATACTAATATAGGTAATTGCTTAAAAGCTAGGCGTGTTGAGATTAATCTTGATGAAAAACAAGTTGCTAACAAGCTACGCATTCCTATCGATCAAGTGAGGGCATTAGAATCAAACAATTTCGGCTATTTTAGATCAAGTATCTTCGCAAGAGGTTATTTGAAAGCGTATTGTCAGTTCGTTGATATCGACATCGAAGAGATCCTTGAGGCTTATGATGAGCTACAATCTGACGTCGTTTCAAGTCTTAAAACTGTAGATAAAGTGATTAGTAAACAAACAAAATTTTCTGATCCTATTGTCGTTCTTGTTCTTGTTGTGTTGATTGCGGTAATCATTTTTTTAGGATTTTGGTGGCCTTTTTTCCCTAGTAAAAACTTTGCTGTTATTGGTAAAAAACCGTTCGGACATAATGTTACGATAAAAACATCATTTCTTAATCAAACATCAGTTTTGGATTCTATTAACACTGAAAATGTGGATGTTGATAATGCTACGAAAATAAATGGTATTGATGAGCCTAAATCTGTGTCTGTTAATAAATCCAGAAACCTGACAGTACCTATTGAAGCGAGTATCGCATCAAAAATGATAAAAGATGATGGTGTGACAACTGGTATGTCAGCGGAGACTGTAGCACTATTAGAAGAATCGGGTGTTGATGCGAAAAAAGTAGAACGACAAACCAAAAAACTTGCTATGAATTCTCAAGTTGCTAGCGCTCGAAATACTTTTAACAGTGATCAACTACAAGCGTCAGTTTATAAAGATGATATTGAGGCAACTTTTGAAGCTGATTGCTGGGTAGAAATACGTGATAGTACAGGTAAGATACTATATTCAGGTGTAGAATCAGATGGATCTGAATTGAATTTAACTGGGAAACCTCCATATCAAGTTGTTTTGGGTTACACCAAAGGCATAACGTATTTTAAATATAAAGGCGAACAATTCGATTTTTCCTCCTATACACTTAAAGATTTGGCTCGTTTCGAACTTGAGTAGAGAATGTTATGCATTTTGAATCGTCAATTAAACGTCGTCAATCTCGCCAAATAATGGTTGGTAATGTCCCTGTCGGTGGTGGTGCTTCGATTAGTGTCCAGAGTATGACGAATACAGAAACCTGTGATGTGGATGGAACAGTTGCACAAATTAAAGCCATTGTTAATGCAGGTGCTGATATCGTTCGCGTTTCTATTCCTTCTATGGACGCCGCTGAAGCATTTAAAAAAATCCGTGAGCAAATACAAACACCACTTGTTGCTGATATTCATTTTGATCATAAAATTGCTCTTAAAGCAGCCGAATATGGTGTGGATTGTTTGCGCATTAATCCTGGTAATATTGGTAATAAGAACCGTATTCGAGCTGTTGTCGATTGTGCTCGCGACAAAAATATTTCGATTCGTATTGGTGTGAACGCTGGGTCATTAGAAAAAGACTTACAGAAAAAATATGGTGAACCAACATCTGATGCGTTAGTTGAGTCCGCTTTTCGTCAGTTGCAATATTTTGATGAATTAGATTTTCATGAATACAAGCTTAGCTTGAAAGCGTCTGATGTCTTTATGACTGTTGATGCTTATCGAAAAATCGCTTCTCAAATCGATAATCCTTTTCATTTGGGTGTCACTGAGGCTGGTGGATTGCGTTCCGGAACAGTCAAGTCATCAATTGCCTTGGGGATTCTGTTGATGGATGGCATCGGTGATACTTTGCGTGTCTCGCTGGCAGCTGATCCAGTGCAAGAAATCAAGGTGGGTTGGGACGTGTTACGTAGTCTTAAGTTGCGTCATCGTGGCATTAATTTCATTGCTTGCCCAAGTTGCTCTCGTCAAAACTTTGATGTGATTAAGATCATGCATCAGTTAGAAGAACGTTTGGATGATGTTATCATTCCTATGGATGTGGCTGTTATTGGTTGTGTTGTAAATGGTCCTGGAGAGGCAAAAGAGGCTGATCTTGGTTTGACTGGTGGTACACCGAATCATCTGATTTATGCTGATGGTAAACCAGTTGGTAAAATGAAAAATGAAACGCTTGTTGATGATCTGGAAAAAATAATTCGTCAAAAAGTAGTAGTGAAAGAACACGAACTGGCAAATATTATCGCGAAAGATTAAGGAATAGTTGTGGCTCGTAAAGTTCAATCAATTAGAGGTATGAATGATATTCTGCCTAACCAGTCTTATATTTGGCAGTATTTGGAAGGTGTTGTTTCTGATATTGTTAAGTCTTATGGTTATCAACAAATTCGTTTTCCAATTGTCGAAAATACTGATCTTTTTAAACATGGTGTAGGAGAAACGACTGACATCGTTGAAAAAGAAATGTATACCTTTGAAGATCGTAATGGTGAGTCATTAACTCTGCGACCTGAGGGGACAGCAGGCTGTGTTCGTGCTTCCGACCAAGCGGGTTTATTGTTTAATCAAGTTCAGCGCTTGTGGTATACCGGTCCTATGTTTCGTCATGAGCGTCCACAAAAAGGGCGTTACCGTCAGTTTCACCAAATTGGTGTAGAGTCTTTTGGCGTGGCAACAGCCGATATTGATGCAGAACTTATTGTTTTGTCTGCTCGTTTGTGGAGACAATTGGGTCTGTTAGAGCATGTTGAGTTACAGCTTAATACGATTGGACTCGCTTTTGAACGTGAATTGTATAAAGCAGCTTTAGTTGACTATCTTACTGAGTTTAAAGATTGTTTAGATGTTGACAGTCAACGGCGTCTATCGACTAATCCATTACGTATCCTTGATTCTAAAGATGAAATCACTCAGTCTATACTGAATGATGCTCCAAATCTAGAAGACTTTATTGGCAAAGAATCTCGAGCGCATTTTGAACGTATACAATCCATTTTGATTGTGAATCAGATTCCATTTGTGATTAATTATCGTCTTATGCGTGGTTTGGATTATTATGGTAAAACCGTATTTGAGTGGGTGACAACACATCTTGGCTCTCAGGCAACTGTTTGCGCTGGTGGCCGTTATGATGGGTTGGTAGAGCAGTTAGGTGGTAAGGAAACACCAGCTGTTGGTTTTGCTATGGGGATTGAGCGATTGATATTGTTGCTAGAAACTCTGGATTTGGTTCCCAATGATGTTAAGCCATCGACGGACATTTTTATAGTGAGTATAGGGGACGATGCTGAAATTCATTCTTTTGTACTGGCTGAAAATATTCGAACAGAAGTAAAAGGCTTTGTGGTATTGCGTCATTGTGGTAGTAGTAACTTTAAAAATCAAATGAAAAAAGCCCATAATTCAGGAGCACGTTTTGTCATCATCATTGGTCAAAATGAAGTGGATAAAAATATTTGTCAGATTAAAAATATGTATTCTGGTGAGCAGGAAAGTTGTTCATTAAAGTCTGTTATTACCTACATTGATACTAAATTATAATTGATAGAGCATAGTATCAGATTTTTGCGTCTTAAATGAGGAATGGAATGTGTTTGAATTGAAGACTGAAGAAGAACAGATTGAAGCATTTAAATCCTGGTGGAAGAAATATGGTGTTTTTTTCGTTATTGTTTTAGCGATTATTATTGGTGGGTACTTTGGTTGGCAAGCTTGGCAACGTAGTCAAGCAGTTTACTTAAGCAAAGCGTCGGCTTTATATCAAAATATGCTGCAATCTTCTTCTGATTTATCAGAAGAAGATAATCAGAAAACTATATCTTATATTGCTAAGAAGCTAGAAGAAGACTATGGCGATACTGGTTATAATATGCTTGGTCAGTTTATTTTGACGCGTTTAGAAGCTCAAAAGAAGCAATATAACAAAGCAATTGCTAGTCTGGAAGAGGCAATCAAACTAAGTAGTGATGGCTCCTTTAGAGCCATTGCTAATTTGCGTATTGCTCGTATTTTGATACAAAAAAAAGCTTACTCTAAAGCGTTGACGACATTGGATAAAGTGACTGAAATTGAATTTTCAACACAACGCCAAGAGTTATTAGGTGATATTTATTCGTTGCAAGGTAAACTTGATGAAGCTCGTCTAGCCTATCAAAAAGCAAGTGAGGTTTTGAGTGATGGGATCAAACATCCTTTGCTAGATATTAAACTTAAGGATTTAGTGAAAGGTTAATTATGAGAAAGTCACTTCTTAGTGGTGTTATACTTATCCTTTTAATGTTACAGGGGTGTTCAACCTCTCGTTTTGTTTTGTCTGCTTTGCCACCGATTAAAAACGCAGTAAATTTGGATGCGGTTTGGCGTACTGGAGTGGATGTTAATTTTAGTGAATCAGGCGAAAGTTATAATTTAGTTGCTCAGGATGGTTCTTTGTTTTTTGTCACTGATAGAGGTTCTGTATACCAGTTAGAGCAAAAAAATGGTGTTAAAATAGAGCGTATTAAAACAGATTATAAACCGAGTTCTGGCTTGACTCGTGTTGGTGATAGTGTTTATTTTGGTACGTATGGAGCTCAGCTGGTATCTGTTTCTCTGAAAAACAAGAAAGTAAATTGGGTAAAGACTGTGAGTTCGGAAGTGTTATCTGAACCAGGTTATGGAAGTGGTAGACTTGCTGTACAAACAGGTGATGGTTGGTTGATAGTAATGGATTCGCAAACAGGAAATATTTTGTGGCGCGCAAAAAAAGATTTGCCAACTTTGACTATGCATGGTACGAGCGCACCAGTGATTGTGGATGGTAAAGTGATAGTGGGTTTTTCTGATGGTCGAGTTAACGTGTACGATTTACAAACAGGTGAAGAAAGGTGGTCTTATGCCGTGGGTAAGCCTGAAGGACGTTGTGAGGTTGAACGCCTTGATGATGTAGATGGTCGCTTGTTAGTAAGAGATGGTACCGTCTACGCAGTTGCTCATAATGGTACCTTGACTGCGTTATCTTTGCAAACAGGTCGTCCATTTTGGAAACGAAATATTCCAAGTAACGTTGGTGTAGCCGTTCGAAATAACTTATTAGTTATCGTTAGCCAAGATAACACTGTTTATGGGCTGGACGTCAAAAATGGTTTAGAAATTTGGAAAAATTCGACCTTTCTAAGTCGTGATCTAGTTAGTCCCGAATTTTTTAGATATTATGTTGCTGTGATGGATCGAGGGAGTCATGTTTATTTGCTAGATTTAAAGACAGGCAAGGAGAAAGCACGTAATATGCTCGTTGATGATGTTATCTTCAAAAGCCAGATGGTAGCCTCAGGTAATCAACTATTCATATTGATGCCCGGTAGTGGTGTTACAGCATTAAGCTATTGAGGTCAAATTCTACTTCTTAACTTAGCGTTTGTTGAAGGCTATTATATTAGCCTAGGTATGGTAAACATTTTTTATTTTGATAGGTAAAAAAATGATTCCAGTTATTGCATTGATAGGTAGACCCAATGTAGGTAAATCAACGCTTTTTAATCGTGTGACACGAACTCGTGATGCTTTGGTAGCAAACTATCCAGGTTTGACTCGTGATCGTAAGTATGGCGACGGTAAAGTTGGCGAACATAAGTTTATTGTCATTGACACTGGTGGTATCGGTGATGAAGAACAAGGCATAGATGAGAAAATGGCTTCTCAGTCTATGTTGGCAATTGAAGAATCTGATGCGGTTTTATTTCTTGTAGATGGTCGTCATGGTTTGAGTCTTGCTGATGAAATGATTGCAGATCATCTTCGTCGTGCTAACAAACCTATCTATTTGGTTGTAAACAAAACTGATGGCATTAATGAAAATATTGCATTAACGGATTTTTATTCTCTTGGTTTAGGTGAACTTTGTTCTATTTCAGCTTCTTATGGTAAGGGCGTACATATTTTAATTGATAAGGTTATGTCGCCATTTTCTGATCGATTAGAAGAAACGAAGAATGCGATTCAGCTATCTTCTCGAGGAATTCGTATTGGTGTTGTTGGCCGTCCAAATGTTGGTAAATCGACCCTAGTTAACCGCATGCTTGGTGAAGATAGGGTTGTTGTTTATAATATGCCAGGAACAACACGTGACAGTGTTTATATTCCCTATGTTCGTAATGAAAAGGAATATACTTTGATTGATACTGCGGGTATTCGTCGTCGTAAGTATTTAAAAGAATCAGTAGAAAAATTCTCTGTTGTGAGAACCTTGCAAGCAATCCAAGATGCTAATGTTATGATTGTCGTAATCGACTCACATGAGGATATAGTTGAACAAGATCTTCATATGATTGGTCATGTTGTAAATGCAGGACGTGGTATCGTGATTGCCGTCAATAAATGGGATGGTTTGGCCACAGACGATCATGAGCATATAAAGAGGGAAGTTGAGCGTCGTCTTGGTTTTATTCCTTATGCTAAAGTGCATTATATCTCTGCATTATATGGTACTGACGTAGTGAGTCTGTATGACACAATTGAAGCAACGTATGATTCTTGTTACGCTAAATGGTCAACTAATCGTTTAACGCGTATTCTTGAAGATGTGGTTTCTGGTCATCAGCCTCCTATAGTCAATAGGCGACGAATTAAATTGCGTTATGCTCATCAAGGTGGATCGAATCCTCCACGTATTGTTGTGCATGGTAATCAGACAGATTCTCTGCCTGGGAGTTATAAGCGTTATCTGGAAAATAAATTTCGTACTGTGTTGAGTGTTATGGGAACACCTATTTCTTTTGAATTCAAATCAGGTGATAATCCATTTGTAGGGAAAAAGTAATAGTCTAAGAAGTGCTGATTAGGTTAAGTGATATGAAATTATTGATTTTACTTGTCTTTTCCTGATCTTCTAAGAGCCTTTTGTTTTTTGAAAGATTTTTTTGTGTTTAAAGAAGGTTGCCACAAGTAATCATTATGTTGAATAGGGATAAAATCAGCTACCAGTAACAGTGTTGCATTGAGAAAATTTTCCCTTTGCGAAGTCTTATTAAGCTGGCAGGTGATTTGATTAAATCGATCTTTTCTTCTGAGCTCTTTTAGTTTGTCAATGACTAAGTATACATATACTTAATTTGAAACT
>JACLAC010004048.1_pt1 | contig 17801 bp, 2 predicted proteins | sample 8027881 | NCBI WGS metagenome assembly JACLAC01 (sample SAMN15725517, study PRJNA655200) | protist metagenome | isolation source: fluorescence activated cell sorting (FACS) single amplified genomes of... | place: Spain: Blaines Bay Microbial Observatory, Mediterranean Sea | collected 2016-01-19
TAACAATCAACACATAAGATTGAGTAACTGTTAATCCTGTACTACTTACCAATTTAACTGAGACTTCATGTGTTCCTAAATCTGTATTTTCTGGAATTCCTTCCAAGGTGTTTGTTGTCGTATTTAATGCCAACCATGAAGGGCTTTTTACCATCTCAAAAGAAATGGTTCCACCAGATGGATCTGTTCCTTTCAGTGTATAAGCATATGTTTTATTTACTAAGGCTGAAATTTGAGGAATTGAAGTAAACGATGGTTTTTCTGAATCTCCTAACACAGTTAGTTGAATTGTTGTTCCCAATCCTCTCTCTCCATCTTCTAATGTAATTTCAAAAAAGGATACACTATCTGCATCAGTAGGAACAGTTCCCGAAATTTTTTGACTAGAAGCCTCATAAGTTAACCAAGAAGGAAGTTTTTTGACAGCAATGGTAATATTTTCACTATCATCTTCATAAGTAATCAAATATTCAAATTTCTCTCCTTTGATTGCATTTACCTTTGCCAAACTTGTTAATTCTGGAGTATCATTGACTGATTGTACATTCACTACAATGTTTTTAGATACTGAAACTTTCCCATCAGAAACAGTTAATTCTAAAGAAGTTGTTCCATTCCAATTTATACTAGGAGTAATTAAAATTGAGTCATTTTGTATAGTAGCTGTAATATCAGAATTATTTACAGTCACTTGATAAACAAGCTGAGTACTATCAGGATCACTTGCTAATATCATAACTATTTTTGCTTCATCCTCTACCAAATTCAATGTATCAGCCATTGAAATAATTGGGGATGAATTCGAAATTTCAATGGTTTGAGATACTGATGAATAAGAACTACCATTTTCATAATTCAATACCACCACATAATAATAATTGCTTCCTGGTGATAAACTTTGAATTGAATGAGTCTTTGCTGTTTTAGACACAGAAATTGTAGAAGCATTTCCATTTTCATACTGAATCACTTCTTGTGTTTTCCATTTGTTTAAAGAAGAATCTGGAAGTGTCCAATACAATTGAATATCCTTTCCTTTTAATTGTACACTATCAATGGTTGTAGAAAATAAGATAGGTTGTAATAAGTAAGTACCTAAATTTCCTGAGGTATTAATATCAATAGTTTGTTTAGTGGTTTGATAAGTCTCTTTTTCAAAAGAAATCTCTACTTGATTCATTTGATCAATAGTTGCAAAATAAAACTGTCCTAAACTATCTGTATAAGTTTCTAAACCACCCAAATTCACCTTTGCTTCTTTCACTGCTTTTTGAGTAGCACTATTGAGTAACATACCAGAAACTGTGTATTTTTCTTTGTCTAAAACTACCTCAAAAGGAATTTTGATATGTAATTGATTGGGATCAGAAGAAATGATTTCAATGACACCTGGTAATGTCTCTCCTGTATGCTCCTTCACATGAATTTGAATGTTTTTATCAACAGATTCTTGACTGCTTAAAATTGTGTCTTGTGTTGAAGCAATTGAGACTTCAATTGGCCAATCATGGAAAATAAATTTGTCTTGATGTGTATATGTTTGTTGTCCATTTTTACCAATTAACTCATAATCAAATTGTACAGGTAAAATGGCTGATTCTTCTACCCAAAGCTTTAGTTTTACAACTCCGTTTTCATTTGGTGCTATTGCATTTGTGATCCATTGCACTTTGTTACTTCCTTTTACATAAGTAGCTCCTAATTGTTTTCCAGTTGTCGTTTTTACAGCTCCAGCATCCAATACATGTATACCTTGGCTAAATTCTACTTGGTAATTTGTTAATGTAATTGGATCAGGTGTTAAATAGGTCAAAGCCAATGTTACCTCTACTGTGTCACCTTTCATTGGTGGTGTGTTGAAAGAATATACATTGCTTTGAGAAATGCCATGAATATTAGAATCTAGTTCTGCAACAAAACCATTTAAAGGATCAGTATTTAGATAATGAGCATGATAGCTTAAATCACCATTTCCTATGTTTGAAATTGTTAATTGAATGGTGGTATCGCTCACTCCTTTAGGAATGTGAATAACCATAGGGGTTTGATTAACTGATAGTTTCCCAAAGTCTTCAATAGTAATTTTGAGTGATTCAGAATAAACAGTTTCTCCATCATCATACAATCCTGTCACTACATAAATTCCATTATCACCTACTTTATGTTTTGATGTAAAAGAGGTATCTGATTGCTTTTCAGAAACAAGAGTTAGATTAGATAAGTTATGACCATAATACACATTATAATTTCCTTCAAAAATCGAGTTTGAAATCGTAGAAATGTCAGTTAATGAATTCCATGAAAGGGTAATGCTTGTGTCTTGATTGTATTGAATTGCTAATCCATTGACTATTGGAAGTTCTGGAATAATTTCAATTTTTTCAATTGTAGTGTCTTTTGTTAAAGTAAACCATTTAGTTTGGGTTGTGATGTTTTCACTTGTTTTGCTAATCGTAAATTGCACACTATCTCCCAATACAAAATCATTTGAGTTTGTTAAAAATTCTCCTTGTTCATTAGAAGTTAGTTGTAGTTTATTTAAATGATCTGTAATGGTAGCATTTTGTACAGCTCTTCCAGAAGGATATGTTAAAACTCCTTTAAAAATGGCAGGAACTTGTTCTTGAATGGTGACATTATCAATTGCCAATGTATGATTACTTAAATGTAAATCATTCTCATCACTGCTAACAGTTAATGCAAATCGTACAAACTGGCTGTTTTGAACCTCATCAGAAAAATTGTAACGAAGATGCCTCCAATCACTAGAAGAAGGAAATGTTCCCAAAGTATCCCATGTTCCATTCAAATCTTTTTCAAGCATAAAAACAAATTGACCATTTCCTATTGCTAAGAAATCCATTTCAAAAGTCGCTTGATCTTGTGCCTTTTCAATTTGAATCAATGGAGAAGAAATCATTGCAGAAGTTCCAGAATTGACTTGACTAGTTTCATTACTCATTTCCAAGTATCCTTTATTGGTAGAAGTTGTAAAATATTCTGCATATCCATTCAATAACAACCAATGATCATTTCCATTAGTAAAATCTTGTACATAAGCTTGGTCTGAAGAAATAGAAATGGTGTGAGGTTTTCCTGAGATTCCCACAACTTCATTGCTAATATCACTTTCCCCAAATGTGTAAACAGCTGTTACAGCATAAATGTATTCTTGTAATGATTTACTTGGACTATCTACAAAATTAGTTTCAACAGACTCTCCTATCGTTTCCCATTCACCTTGTGGTATTCTTCGATGAATTTGGTATTTTTCTACCTCTTTTTCTATCTCCCAAGACAATTGAATCTTTTCAGAAAAATGAGATGCTGTTAAACTTGTTGGACTGTTGGCAATTTGTTTGGCTTTTCCTGTAATTTCAATTTCATCAATTGCAATTCCAAATCCATTTGTAGAACCTGTTCCTATAGCTCTAAAATAAATGAATGCCTTTTCAACTCCGATAATTTGAGTTTCATCAATCTTAATTTGTTGATGCTTCCAAGTGCTTGTATTAGTTGAAATATCTGATAAAATAACTTCAGTACCAGACTCAATATCAAAAAGAATGGTTTGTAGTTTGAGTGAATCAAGTTGTTTGTACAGTTCAAAATCAACTGTAATATCTGCAAAATGATTTGCTTGAATAGTGTCTGTTTTCCATGTTTCAAAAACCTCACTACTATTAATTCCTTCAGCACCACCTAATACTAACATATTTTCTGTTTTGAAAGGTAAAACTATATGTTGTTTATAAGTAAATCCTTCAGAAAGTTTCCATGCAGTTTGTTGTTGATTTGTATTCTCAAAATCTTGCTTCAAAATTTCTTCAACATCATTTAATGGATGTAATTGTACATTAATTGAAGTGAAAATATCATCTTGTACATTCACATGAAAATAAGCTGTTTGATATCCTTTCTTACTAAATTGAATAGTATAGTTTCCTGCCAAAACATCCTCTATTTTATAATCACCTAATTCATCAGTTTCAACAGAAATACCATTCACATAAATAGTCACTTCTTTGAGAGGATTTGTAGATTTTTGATCCACTACTTTACCTTCAATAGCTCCCATTGATGGAGCAGCTTGAATCGAAATATTATCAATGTATTGATGTCCTTTTGCTACACTCACATTTTGAATCGCAAAACGAGCATGCTTAAATGCATATTCACGAAGATCATATTCAAATTTTGTGTACTTATGTTCTGAAATGGTATCTATGCTTAACAAGGTGAAATCTTCGAGAGCAATAGCACTTGAATCACCAATATACACTTTGAAAACTTCACTCAAATTTTCTCCTTCTGTAAAATCTGATTCCGTCAAAAAAGACAAAATATCATGTTTTCCTAGTGCAATACGTGGAGTAATTACCCAATCATTATTCCCTTGCTGATTGGTTCCATTAATTAAAGCATGAGTTCCATTCACACCAATACTTTCTTCTACCAACCAAGTTGTTTTATTACTATCAACATCTAATGAAGTCCAATGATGAGGTAAACCATTTTTGTGAGTAGTATTAAAATTCTCATTCCATGGAGTTGAAATTGCTTTATAATCTGATTGGATGGTCAAATTGTATGTTCCCTCATTTTGTATTACTCTTACTTGAAGATAAATAATGTGAGAAGAGTCACATACATAAGTTAAAGTCTGAGCTTTATCAGATGATATTAATGGAAGGCTGGCAATGGTATCTCCCAAAGTGTCTCCTACTAGTTTAGAAGCAATAAATGCTGATATGCTGTTTTGACCATTTGTGATCAATTCAAATTCATAGGTTTCACCAGAATCAACAGGTAGTTGAAACCAGTCAACTGCATCAAAATTGTTTTGTGTTCCTCCAAATGATAAATTGTAAGGACGTAATTGTAATTCTTTTGCCTTTTCTTTTGTGTCATTAGGCTCAAAAAAATCAGCTTTGTAAGTAGAAATAGTAGAGTTTCTGAAACCTGGAGTTCCTCCCTCAATATGACTCAAATACCATCCTTCTGAAATATCATTATGGTTATGACTAAGATCAAACTCTAAGGTTTGTCCTTCTTCATTTTTATAATTTGGCCAATTTTTTTCCAGTCCATAAGGCACTATATTAACAACTGCATGTACAGAGTCAAAAACAACAATGGCAAAATCATCAAAAAACATGTCATGGTTTTCCCAATAGAAATTAGCGTGTTGGTTATATTTTTTAAAGAATTGCTCTTGATTGTCTGCTAATACTATGTATTCTTGTGGAGCTAACAAATAATCTTTTTCAAAAGTATATTCAGCTTCCATTTCTAACCAATACCCTTTCAAATTAATGGTTTTATCACTTTTATTATAAATTTCAATAAAGCCTGTTCCATTCTCTTGTTGATGGCTTATTTCAGTAATAATCAAATCTCTATTTTCTGATGGAGGCCAAATATGAAATTGGATTTCATAACTTCCTGTCAAGTCTTCTAAGTCTGGATCAGCTTCAAATACCACAAAGTAAGTTCCTGTGTTGTGAACAGGATAATCAATCAATTGATGGTCGTGGTGTGCTTTGATATGCTTGCTTTCTACCAAATTTGAATCTGCATCAAATACAAACAATTCTCCTTCGATATCTGATAATACCCAAGCTTCAATTACATGGTTAGAATCAACTGTGATTGCATAAAAATCTAAATCATGGACAGGATAAGCTGTTGCTTTAAATTTTTGACCAGAAGTTTCTACCAAAGTAGCTTCTTGAAAGTTATTGTTGGTTTCGTATTGATCTAAAGAAATGGAATGAACAGTTAATGAGTAAAACCCATGATCATTAGGATTTTCTGCCTTTATTTTTAAATAATAAACACCTGTGTAAGTTGGTTGATAATGAATTTCTCCAAAAGGAATAGAATCTGTTGCCACAAAACTAGTCAATAAGGTTTGAGTACTGTCATAAAGGAAAATATCACCTTCTGGCAATGGATCATTGGAATAAACTAAACTTTTGATGTCTATATGATATCCTTTGTTTTTATCCCATTTCACCCAAAAATAATCTTCATCTCCTACTTTAATTTCTCCCAATACTCCGTGTACAATACTATCTGCTTGAGCAGGTAATAAATTTGATTCTGTTTCTGATGGATGTGGAAGTAATGAAATTATAGTAGCTTCTGACTTATTATCACTCGTATCCACTGACACAATGCTAATCACTAATTCTTGGTCTTGTATATAAGATTTTAACAATAAAAATGGAGTGGTTTCTGTTTTGAGTAATTGTAGGTTTTCCTTATGTTCTCCTGTTGAAATTTCATAATGTTTAAAATCTCCATTTACTTGCTTAATATCTGTCCATGTAACATAAATGGAATCGATCATGTGAACAGAATTAATAGTTGGTGCTGCTGGTGCTAATTGATCTACAATGTTTAAGTCTTTAGTTACAGAAGAAGTCAAAATATTTTGCTCTTTGTCCAATGCTTCTACCCAAAAAGAATAAGTATCATAGTGATCTAACTGTATAACTGTTCCTATTAGATTAGGTTCCTTAATAGAATTCAATGTTAATGTATCAGTATCACTCGTTTTGGCATCTTTGTACAACACTCGATATTGATAAAAATTAGCTGTATCAGAAATAGCAGACCATGATAAGTTCACTGAACGATCAGATGCCTCTATTGTTAATTGATCAATTGTTGTACTGAAACCATTATATCCAATAAGAGCACTCAGTAAAAATAGAATTTGATTAATCTTTTTCATCTTAATAATATTTATAAGTGGTTATTGAATAATGATTTTTTGTGTAAATACTGAACCTGAGGCTGTAACAAGCTTCACTAAATAAACACCTGTGGCTAATGTCATCGAGTTTAGTTCTCGATTCAGTTGATAGGTATAATTTCCTCTGTTCAAATGCTGTTGTAAGAGGATTTCTTGTTGCTTTCCTTGTTGATCAAACAACAACAATTGTACATTTGTCTCTGTTGCAATATCAAAGCTTATGGTTGTGTTTTCATGGAATGGATTTGGATATGGTGGATATAGTTTATCCTTTTCAATTCCCAGTTTATCAATAGTTGAGTTGACTAATTCTGCATGATCACCATCACCTACCACAAAAACAACATTTGTTGAATGAGACAATTTATTATCAGTTACATCTGTTACTGTTATTGTTACTTTTTCAGCACCTTCCCAGCTTTTATGAGGATAATTCACTGTTAATAGTCCTAGTTCTTCCACCAAATCAAAACTTAACTCTTTTCCATCACTAATAATACTCCATGTTACTTTATCCTTGTCTGAAAGCATCAAGTATTTAGTTAAGTCTATTATTGAGAATGTTTCTCCTTGTTTCACCTGTTGTACTGGAATCTCTTTGATAAATGGTTTTAAATCTACCAAATTGGTTTGGGTAATTAACTGATAAGGATCTAATGGTGACCCTAACACACCATCCTTGTCAAACGATAGATCATTAATCACTGCAATCACTTGATTATCATTAACAATTTTGAAAGTAATTTTTTCATCTTGATCACCAGAAACAGTCAAATAATATAGTTTATCAAGTTCACTAAAGGTGGCTGTACCTCTTAATTCATCTCCTACATAAGCTTCTAATGTTCCATTGTTAATCAGATCAAAATCTGGTTGAGCCATAATGGACATAGTTTCTTGAAATTTATTTATGTCAATGGTAGGAGTTGCAATACGTTGATTTTGATCAGTTGCAAATTTCTGTTCTAAATACTTAAAGTCTCCATCACTTTGCGCAAATAATTTATATGACTTATGAGGTTCTAATGTCACTAAAGAACCTTTCCAATACCCATCTTCATAATAAGCAAAAGCATCCTCTCCCTTGATCACATCACCATTTCTAATACCTGAATAATTCATCACTTTTGAAATATCAGAAATATAATTTGGGAAATAACCAATAAGATTCCATCCTGCTTTATGAGTAACAGGGTTTTGGCTAACATCTGCCTCATACCCTACAATTCTGATTGATTGCTCACTAGGACTATACACTTTATAACCATGTGTATTGTTTAGGTTTTGTAAACTTGCACCAGCTCCCCATTGACCATTTGAATAAGTATTAAATGCTTGTGCATCTTTGACAATTAAGTTTCCCGTATTATTTCCAATCAATAAATTGTTAATATTTCCTGCATTTGAATTGCTTGTTTGAGTAGATGAAACTCCAAAACTTACCCAGTTCCATCCTTTATTTAATTCAATATTTCGAATAATTTTCCCTGTAAAAGTAAGATTGTTTTTGGCTAGTTGATCTGCATTAAATACTAAGGTTTGATCTGCTATTTTTTCCTTACAATTTTTAGCATCCCATAAATGGAAAGAAACCGCTTTATTTTTGTCTTCATTTGAGCCAGAAATAATTAAATATGCCTTATAGTCACTTCCTTCTTGGACCAATTCTGCTGTTCCTCTTGGTTTTCCATTGATATAAGCAGCAATTGTATAATGATCTAAAATGGTTGCATTAATTTCTTCTTGAATGGTTACCACTGTCTGCATTTTATTCTCATAAACCTTAGCATCAAAGCTAAAATCAGGTGGAGAACACAACATGTTTAAGTTAATGAGTAATGGTTCCCAACCTCCATGACTTTCTACAAAAGCTTCATCCTTATAATTTCCAGCATTCACAGTTGACTTAATGCTAAAAGTAATTTCTTTTTTGCCTCCTGCTAAAATCTCTCCTGTTGATGGTGAAGCTTCTATCCAACTTGGTAAATAAATGAATTCAAAATCTTCTTTTACTCCTCCATCATTCCATAAATTCATAGTAAATGTGTGTTCTTTTCCTACAATTCCAGCCACATCAACACTTGGCAATTCCCAACGAAGTGGATTAGCATTATTAGTAAAGGACCATTCAATTGGATTTTCAGGTTTTGCCCCCAAATACTCAATTACAGGATTGTCATAAATATCAAAAAGCTTGCTCAATGAAACTGTAAGTGGAACATTTTCTAACATACGTTGAGTATGTAGGTCTGTTGGTAAAGCAAAACGAAGGGTATTTTCATGACAAGAAACATTTACTGTAGCATTTAAAATATCATCATAATCTTCCAATTCTTTTTGCCACTGAGGCACTTCATTTGAGCGAACTACTCCTGCATTTAGTTGAGGATAATTTTCATTTGGATTGTCCATTCTCCACACTGCTAAAATTCCAACACCACCACTTACCAATACTTGTGATTTTGTAAAAGCTCTATTGAAACCATCAATATCCCAAAAACGAATTTCATCAATATATCCTTTGAAACTATTACTTCCTCCAATCACTAAATCTGCATCTTCTGTTGTTCTCAAAGCAGTTTTTGGAGAATTACTCTCTCCATACTTATTAATTTGTTGAGAAGTACTTATTTGAATCGCTGTATTAGTTGAATTTTGAATTACTTTTGCCCAAACAAAATTCCACTCATTCAACCTCAAACCACTTGGAGAAGTAGCTCTCAATACATTTCCATCTGCCTTTGTAATTTCAAAAACAACAGTTTGGTTTTCTGTACTAATTTTCCAACCATCAGTACTCAACATTGTTTTTTGACCTGTTAAATCCTCTGGTTTTACCCAAAAAGAGGTCATAAAATTGTCAGTTGCCATAGTTGGAATTTGTTCCAATACATTATCAGAAAGAATAGCTTTTGAATTATTTCCATTCAATTGCAGTGAGTTTGCAAATAATTTATAACGAGTTCCAGGAAATGTTCCGCTAATATTATATTGAGAGAATGGTTTGATCAGATTACATTGTAAACTATTGGTAAATTCAACCTCAACCTCATCACCTGATCTGTAAATGCCATTATTAGGTTTTGGTGTACCCAATACCATGGTACTATTGCGAGCAATTCGACCTGACAATACATTTGAAGCATTGCTTGTGCCATCCAAACAAGTAGCATTTAATCGCACTTTGTATTCACCATCCACCAAATCACTTGCAGACCATTGGTAAGCATGACTGTTCTTTACATTTCCATTATCCAAGAATTTATCTTTGGTCATTTTGAAAGCAGAAACAGATGTCCAACTTGTAGAATTTAGTAAGGCATACTGAAAATCTAACTGTTTCAAGCGAGTATCAATATCATTCTTAATATTACTAGTTGATAAATTGGTATAAAATGAGTTGCTAGTTGAGTCTAAATTGATCATCCATAAATCATCATCTTTATCAAATTCTAAGCCCTTTAAACAAGGCTTATCCCAATAAAAAGAAAGATGAACCTCTGCCTCAGCACTTTTTCCATTTTCATCAGTTACTCCAGTTACATCCAATGGTGTACGATCTAATTCACATTGAGAAATCATTCGAAAACGAATATCTTTGTAGTCATACACATCCTTTTTGCTACGAGTTGCCACAATGGTTACTTTGGTCACTCCACCAGAAGCGTCTGTCAATGGTGGAACATCTAACTGCATTCCCTCACCATTCATTTCTACTCCATTTACAACAAAAGAAAGTCCATCAGGATTGGTATGTGGATCTAAAATTACAGCATACTTACCCACTTCATTGGTTTCAGATTCATTTCCAACCTCCATTGTAAAAATTGCTTGATCATCAAATGGAATATTGGTAATGCTTTTCTTCACATCCAAAGAACCATCTACTTTGATATTTTCACGAGCCATTGTTCCCTCTTCCCAAGGACACATACTTGCCCCTCCAAACGTTTCAAAATAGAATGAACCTCTTCGAGGGTCTCTTAATACATTCACAGAAAAATAATCCAATGGGTCTTTGTCACTCAAAAAGAAACCTGTACTAATGGATTTTGAATTTCCTAAACTTTGAGCTGTACCTTCATACTCAGAACTGGTAAAAATAATATCAGACATGATTCCAGCACCCATGATCATAGCTCCTAAATTAATCACTTCAGAATGATCAATCACCTTCCCTTTTTCAATGGTATAAGTAGAATCTCTAGAGAGGTCAAAATTCATATCATAATTACTACCATACCCAAAAGAAATGTTTTTTCGAATAAAAGTAGCTGCTCCTTCTATTGCTTGTTTATTATCTTGAGAAACATTCCCATTCACAGTATTCCAAATCAATAAATTATCATTTAATTGGTCTTGGTCTTCAATATTAACTCGGGCTTTGAATTGCGAATAATCATTCCATTTTATTATTTCTTGCCACTGTGTCAGAGAATTTCGATGGCTTACCCATTTCAAATGATCAGGGAATGTATCTCGTTTAGCTACTTGTCCAAACTTAACCGAATCTAATGAGCTTCTGTAACTAGCAATCAAGTATTCTTCATTTGGAATCAATGTATTTTCAATCGAAAGACGAGTAAATACATACAAGGTTTGCACAGTATCACCAGAAATCACAGGTCTTGGCAATTTAGGCACATACAAACTATCACCTTGCCAACTATAAATCACATCTAAGCTTTTCCCAAACAAAATATTCAATCCAGACCCTACAAATACATCAGCATCTTTTCCTACAATCAAGTTATCATCAGAGGTTTGAATTCTCTCATTAAAAGCTGCACATACTTCAATCTCTTCAGATGTTTCTGTAATGCTTGTACTTGTCCATTCAGTAGTTACTCCTCCAACAAATTCCATATCAGCACTGAGGTCTATACCTGGAGCCAATCCTAAACTTGTTTCAAACTCTAAGTCAGGGATTCGGTCTATCTCTAAACCAAAACCATTTCCATCTTCACTCAACATATTAAAACTAATAGATGAACAAAGCTCTTGCCCTTTTTCTATATAAGAATAACTCATATCTCCTGGAGGATCAGGAAGCCACATTAATGGAATGGTCGAGATTTTTGTAGAAAATCCAAACTCTGTTTTTTTGGAACCTAACACAACCACATCAAATTCTTTATTGGCAATTCTTCCAACAGGATCAGTGGCTGTAACTTGTATCTTTTTAGTATGATCACCTGTCAAATTAGGTTCACCTACTTTTGCTTTGGCAATTTTTGAAAAAGCGGGTTTTTTAGTTCCTTTAGCTGGTGTATGCCAATCACTAAACAACACCTCACTGCTTTCGCCTAAGGAATTAATTATATTAACCAAAGCAGAATCAACAGGGCATCTTTTTCCATTGTATTCTTCAAAAACATCAATGCTCAACTCAATTTGGTCTTTGTTTTTTGCCAAATACATATCATTTGAACCTTTGTCCAATAAAGGGACTCCAGTCCATGAATTATTACTTTCAAAAGCTGAACGTTGTATTGGGGTAAAATGCTGTTCTTGTACTTCCATTTGCAATGGAGCACGATAAGTAAACACCAAAGATGTATCCCCTTCTTCTAGACTAACTTGCTGAGGATCTAATTTAATTCCCAAGTTTTGATCTAAGATAATGGTTATCTTATAACTCTTAGGAGGTAAGTTTTCAAGGGTTACTTTTTGGAAGCTAGAACCCAAATCTGCTGCATTATAAACATGTTTAATACTATTATCAGTACTTTCTAACTTAATTCCAAATCGTTGAGCTACTGCAAAATCACATCGTCCTTTTACCTCTACATCTAAGTCATAAGAAGCTGTATTAAAAAAATTGACATTGACCCAAGGCTCTCCATCAGCCACTAATATTTTATAAGCAGTATCTCCAACCTGTACATCCTTATAACTTTGAGGGACAGTATTTGAAACAATAAATTTTTCATACATAGTAGAATCTGTACCAGAAGTTCCATCCACTTGAATCGAATCACTCACAATTCTTCTCACTCTTTCATAAGGCTTCATACTAAAAACATGAAAACCTGGTTCTACCTCCGCAAACCATTTTCCATTCTCATCAGTAATCACAGGCGAAGCTGGTTCTTTTCCATCAATTAAAACACGAGCATTTGCCAAAAATGGTGGTGTTCGATAAGCAGTAGTAGGTAATTTTTCTTCATACCAAACATATCCATACACAGGATATAAGGTTTCATCTGTAAACTCAATTCCATCCCTTACTCGATTATCAGCAGAAAGTGAAGCTTGTTTGTAGTCTGGTGTAATATCATGTTCTAAAAATTCAGATATTTTACTAGCTGTCAAGACAAAAGACTCCCCTTGTACTGTTCCATAATTTACATTAACTAATTTAAAAACTCCTTTAATATCAGTATAAGCAACGTTTTTCAGATAAGGGACATTTTCAGGATTAAATCGAACATTGGCAGGATTTAAATTGGTTAGGTCATTTCCCTTTACATGATCATTGGTCAATTTTGATAAGTTGATCAGTTTATTACTTAGTGGAACTTCTTGTGCATTTACATAGCCACTTTCAATATTTTCATCACATCGCAAATAAGTGGCTAACCCTTCTTCTTCACCAGATAAAAGATTAGTATAACGAGTACTATCCAATAAATTGCTTGGCTGCTTTCCCCAAATGGCAATATCATCCAATAATACATTTCCACCTTCTTTGTGATGAAGTTTGGCAAAATCACCTTTGGTTAAGCTTAAAAAGTGTCGGTTGATTTCAATGGTATCTTTTAGTTTTCCATCAGTATATATATACACTTGATTTCCTTTCACATAAATACCATAGTGATGCCATTTTCCTTCTTCAACTATAATTTTTTTGGAAGTAAAATCGCCATTAAATCCAAAATAAAATTTAAAATATCGTTTTCCATCTGCTTCTTGATACAGTTTATAATGATGATGAGAACTGTGTATCTGACCTGATCCATGCATTTCTTGACTAGGAAATTCAAACTCTGTCATCAAAGTAGTACTAATCTCTTCTTTGGGTTTTGCCCAAAAAGTTAGTCCAAACTCTTTGTCTTGTACATATTCTGGCAATACCTTATTTTCATAACCTATCCAAAGATTATCATTTCCTACACTTAATTCTAATGAGGTTCCCAATACTGGACTTGCTTCTACCTTTGCATTGGCAACAGGTGAACCTTTAGGACCTTTAACAATTCCTGAAATCTGACCCAAAGTTTGAATATATCCTACATCAGAAGAAGCACTTGTCAAATCACTTTCTGAACAAGCAGAAAAAGCTACTACTTCATACTTGTAAAACGTTCCCGGTAAAGCATTTTCATCAAGATATTCTAAGGTATTAGAAGATAATTCTGCAATCAATTGACTTTCACGATACACTCGATAACCTTCTTCTCCATTTACATCATCCCAAGAAACTTTAATTTTGTCAAAATAAGCTGCATCAGAAGCAGAAACACCTGAAACCACATATTGTGGACGAACAGTCACTTTTACCTCAGCAGGAGTTCCATCACCAGCTGCAAAAACAGGAATAATTTGATAAGGAGTCTCTTTACAAGGTGTTGGATCTTTATCTGTATAAGAAAAACTTCCATTATTGATTGCACTATTTTTCACTGTTGCAATCACTTCACTACCTATTTTTATTTTATAACCAACATGTTGAGTACCATTCAAGGTAATTTGATCTGTATAAGAACCTTGGTCACCTGATGAAATAGTCGCAAAAAATTTACTTCCATTTTTTAAATTTTGGAGTGTTGCCCCACTCTTTGATGACATATCATAATACACTATTGGTTGATGACTAGCACTTTTAAAAGCTTGTAGTTTTTGTATATCTGGTTCTGTTAAGACCTTATCAAAATAATAGAATTCATCCACACTAGTATTAGAACTACCAAAAATAGGAGGACCACAAGTATGACAAGATGCTGGCACTCCTGGAGTATCCTGACCACCAACTAACTTTCCATTTACATAAATCTTAAACAAACCATTGTCATAGCTCACAGCTAAATGATACCAATTACCAGTACCATTCATATCAATATCCATAGGAAGACCAAAACCTTGGTTATTATCATCAATTCCCGCAAATTCTAATTTAATTTTTTGTTCTGTAACCCGTGTAAATTCCATTTTCCATCGAAGAATATTCCACATATCAATAATTTTTCTTTTGGCACCATATCCATCAGAAGTCTTGAACCATGCAGCCATGGTATATTGGTCTTTGTAAAACTCATCTCCATTATCAATATCTATAGTATTATTGAAAATGTATTTATTGCGTTTGGTCACTATTGTTTGGTTAAAAGTAGGATGTTGCCAATTAAAAGAAACCAATCCATTTTTAGAAGAATCTACACGCACAACAGGAGTTTCTAGTGGTGTTGCTTGTGGAATTTGAACAGAAGCTGTTCCTGTACTAGCATCAGAACAAGAACCACTTACCTTAAAAGCATAGGTATACGTTTGATTGGCTTGTAAACTATTATCTAAAAAGTATTTACGGTTTCCTTCACTATGAATGGTAGTATTTAATTCATTTCCATTTTTAGACACCTCATAACTATTTCCATGATTTCCATGAGGCAACCAAGAAATTTTCACAGCTGCCTTATCTTCTTTATCAAATAAAAAGTTGTGTTTTATATCAGTCAAATAAGAAGAATTCAGTGTTTGTCCTGTAGCTGTATTTCGTCCTAAATCTTGCCAACTATAAAAATCAGTTGCTGTCCATAAATTAAACACATAAGTATACTGCTGTCCTCCACCTGTCTTAATTTCATAATCATCAAAAGTAGCATCTCCATTTTGATCAGGTGTAGCAGTACCAATCAATGTATATTTGTCATCTCCCTCATTCACTAGTTTTCGATAAATATGAAATGTAGATGGAGATTGATGAGATTTTGTTAAATCTGTTGATATATTTAAAGCAATATGATCACACAAATTGTTACTTGCTGTAATTTGTGCTCCACCAATAGCATCATGAGTAACATAACGATTTGTACTTATTGGATAATGAAAACTTCTTATTTCATTAGCAAGTTTTAACCAATTAAAATACCAATATAAATGATAACCTTGATTTGTTAAAAAAGACTCTTCATAGGTAAGATGCATAAGACATCCATCATTAAAATTCGCAGTATTTTCTGTCCCTTGATTATAAAATTTCCCCAAACCATCATAAGCACTACCTCTCCAATCATTCAATAATCTGTCTCCCACTATAATAGTTTCATCCAAATAACCACTCCAATTTCCTCCCCCTATCTCAATAGATGTTTCAGCAGAATGTCTCAGCCATGTAGGCCAAGATAATAAAGATGTCCATATATTTCCGTTAATTTCAAGGTATTGCTTACTATTACTTCGATACCACCGAATATTTGTCCATTCAGTAAAATCATATTGCGTAACTTCTTTTTTACCTTCTATTATACCCCGATCCTTATAAGTTCTATACCTAATTTTTATATGATTTTTCCCTCCTTCTCTTAACAAGTGAAGAGTTAAAAATTCTTCAGCAAGATGTTTATGTTTGAGACGATGTGTTTTAATCTCACATAATTTCACAGTAGTACCTTCCTTCAACTCGTCTACCTTAATCCAAGTACTAAAGCTAAATTCATCAAAGTTCATTAAGTCCTTAATATTATCATGATTTAACCTAACTTTATCATAATTTCCATCTGAAATTCGATAAGATTTACCTGAAGGTCTATTTTGGTCTTGACTAAAAGACAAGTTTACAAATAAGAGCATAGCAAAAAATGCTAAAGCTCTCAATAATAATTTTAGTGATTTCATAGTTTATTATTAAATGATGATAGAGTTATGTGAACACAAAAACAGTAAGAAAGTGTGGTTGAAATTTATATTGGTTAACACAAGACTACATACAAAATAGAATATTTTTTAGCAAAATCCTATGAAGTTCAAGAAAAAGTAAATCGTCTTATTAAAATGAAAAATAGCACAATTTTGAATAGAATCATCATAATAAATGATATAAAACATGAATATTAGCTTTGACTTAGATAGTACCTTAATTCCATGTGGAAATGAATTTGAAACTGAAAAAATCAGTAAGGTTGCTCTATTTTTTGAAATCGAAAAAATTAGAAAAAGAAGTAAGGGATTGATTAATGAATTAAAAAATGATGGGCACAAAGTTCATATTTACACTACTTCATTTCGATCTGCCTTTCGAATAAGATGTACATTGCTCTATTATGGAATTACAGTTGACAAAGTGATCAATGAAAGCACCAATCAAAAAGTGCTAAGAGCAAAAGGTATAAAAGCTTCCAAATACCCTCCCGCTTTTGGTTTCGACTTCCATATTGATGATTCTCAAGGTGTTGGTTTAGAAGCAGATCGATTCGATTTTCAAGCAATTATTATGAATCCTTCTGATCCTGATTGGATTGAAAAGGTTAAAAATAAAATTATGAAATTTGAATACAAGTAATAAAAAAAGGAGATGCTTTCTTAAAGAAAGACACCTCCCATGCTAAAAAGCAAAACTTTATTTGTTACTCAATAACAATATTTCCTGTATACACATTTCTTCTTCTTGAATCAATTGATAAAAATAAACTCCTGTAGCAAATTCTTGTACAGAGATAGGGGGATTATTTACAATTTCTTGTTCTAACACAACTACTCCATTAATATTAATTAATTTAACAATAACTGGTGAATCACTATTTTCGATATTAAACGAAATAACATTATTAGCAGGATTTGGGTAAACACTAATGTTTTTATAATGATCAACATGATTGTGTTTTTGAGTGATATATTTTTCTGAGTAATAATATCTTCTTTTGTTATCATGTTTTTCACTATAAATATAGGATAAGACATGCTTCTGTTGGAAAAGTACCTCTTTTTGATTTTTTTGACTACCAAATAGTATGGATTCACCATCCTTATCTTCATTATCAGTATATCCATTTATATTGACAGCTTGTCTTGACAGATCATAGTCATACGCAAAACTATTTTC
>JACLAC010004128.1_pt1 | contig 17799 bp, 11 predicted proteins | sample 8027881 | NCBI WGS metagenome assembly JACLAC01 (sample SAMN15725517, study PRJNA655200) | protist metagenome | isolation source: fluorescence activated cell sorting (FACS) single amplified genomes of... | place: Spain: Blaines Bay Microbial Observatory, Mediterranean Sea | collected 2016-01-19
GTATTGATCTTTACCGTGTTGATTTCAACATAGATCCCCTAGCCCTCTGGCGGGGTAATGACTCGGAAAATCGTCAAGGTATTACCGAAATAAAATACGTAATGGGATTCCTTGACTACTGGGATGAGTTGCGTCGGCGTCATCCTGACATGTTAATTGACACCTGCGCTTCCGGTGGAAGACGAAATGATTTGGAAACATTAAGACGTGCCGTGCCTTTACTCCGAAGTGACTTAATTTTAGAACCGACAGCGCAACAAAATCATACATATGGTATTGCGTCTTGGATTCCTTTCTACGGCACGGGTATTAATGCTTTTGATGCCTACACTTTTCGAAGCCAAATGTGCGTTCATTCCACAGCTTGTTATGATATGAGAAATCCTGATCAGGATTTTGAAGAATTACGCCAACGATATGCCGAGTGGAGTTTTGTCAGTCCCTATAGTTTAGGAGATTATTATCCACTGACACCATACAATTCGACCAACGAGGTCTGGATGGCTTGGCAGTTCGATCGGCAGGAACTAGGCGAAGGGGTGATACAAGTTTTTCGCCGACCAGACAGTGTATATGAATCTGCTCGCTTTCGCCTGCAAGGACTAATCGCTGACGGTAAATATACATTGAATAACCTTGATCAATTAGATGAAGTTGAGGTGACTGGCCGGGAACTAATGGAATCAGGTTTACTCGTTTCTATAACTGAACAACCTGGTTCTGCAATCATTAGCTACAAATTGAAGGGTTAACAGTACGAAAGTCACTTGAATGTTATTTAACCCCCTTAACAGAAGACACATTCAGCAACTTAAAAATTGCGAGAAATTCCACAAGGACTTATAGTCCCAATGTAAACAAACTTCGTAAAATTATTTTGGTAAAATCAATATAATTGGGAGGAAGAAGACATGCAGCTATCTGAACAACAACTTAGCTTTTTCGATACTTTCGGGTACTTAGCTTTTCCGGAGCTTTTTAAACCACAAGAAGTCTCTTGGATCATTGAAGAATTCGAAATGGTTCTACAAACTCACGGAGAGGGAAAGAGCCATGACGGGTCAAAACGAACCATTATTGTGCCTACGATAGATTACAGTGCAAAATTATCTACATTACTTGATGACTCTCGCATTCTAGGAATTTCCTCGGAGATCTTAGGTGATGATTTTAATTACGGTTCAGGCGATGGAAATTATTACTCAGGTGATACCGGCTGGCACCCTGACGGAGGCTATCCTGAATTGTTTGCCATCAAATTGGCTTTCTACCTCGATCCTCTAACACAAGATACCGGTTGTTTACGTGTTCTTCCCGGCAGTCATCGACTCGATTCTTTGTGGAGAACATCGGGTCAAGATTGGAACCAATCCCAAGACCTACTCGGGATTTCGCCGACCGAAATCCCCGGTGCTGTCGCCTTAGAGACCAATCCTGGCGATCTTGTAGTTTTCAATCACAACACTTTTCATGCAGCCTTTGGCGGAAGTTCGCGACGGCGAATGTTCACAATGAATTTGCACAAGCGTGGCCATACTGAGGAAGGGATAGCTCGTGTTGATGGTTATCTAAAAGCCCATTGTCCTGTTGCACACGGTTTCAAAATTGGTGGTATGTACACCGACATTATTCTAGATACAGCACCACCTGAGCGTTTAAAGCATCTGGAGCAATGTCATGAACGTCATGCTCTAGTTCACCCCAATGATACTATCCTTCGTCCTTTTCCAACCTTATAATTCCCAGTGATTGACGAACCAATAGCTGATTTCAATTCTAGCTATTCCTTAATATAACCAAAAACAGTAGAAAACAACGATAATTTAAGCAAACAGAACATACCAATAGCAAATAACCGAGCAGAGCCGAATTTCGAAACATACCGGAATTATAGAGATTTTCGTTGTACGTCTAAGCCGATACTTCTATCAAATTCACACAGAAGTATCAGCAATCGGATAGAACTGAATTAGAAAAGCTATCTGACGACTGCCCAATTGTTCTTCAGGATAAAAAATTTTCTTTTCTCCTAAGAGGACGGAAGAATTCACGTAAATCAGCGGACATTTCTTCAGCTCTCTCGTGGATCGCGAAATGCCCACCTTCTGAGTATTTGTTGAAATGGACAACATTATAGTATCTCTCTGCCCGTTTACGAACAATTGGTGCCAACTCATGTGGATATGCCGCAACAGCAGTTGGCACTTCGATACGGCTTCCCGGCTCCAATTCCCAAGGATGATAATAGGACTCACTATACAACCGGATAGCTGACCAAAATGAATTTGTAACCCAATAAAGCATAACGTTGGTGATTATCATATCCTTAGGGAATAGCTTTTCAAAATCTCCACCCCAACCACTCCAGGCACGCCATTTCTCAATAATCCAAGCTGCCATGCCTACAGGAGAATCACTAATTGCTAGAGAAAGTGTCTGTGGCCGTGTCATTTGCTGGTGACAATAAGCACCTTCATCAATCCAATAACGCTCAACGTTTTTCCAATACCAGAGCATATCAGGGTCGGTGGGCTTGAGAGGAGCCCATTTCATGCCAAGCCCACGGAGAATATCAGGGTCTTTATCTTCTGGCTCCCTCTCATCCCCAAGTCGTGGGAACAAACAGTTAAGATGTATACCAATCAAATTTTCTGGACAGATAAATCCATAAGGAGCGGTGATAAATCCACCCCAATCACCGCCTTCAATACCATAACGCGGGTAACCTAACCCTTCAGTCATCAATTTATCGTACTTGTGCGGGTGATGCTGGAAACCAAAGCCGGTCTCCATCGGATATTCCGAAAATCCAAAACCAATTATGGATGGAACAATAACAGTAAAAGCATCTTCAGGATCTCCACCATAGGCCTCAGGATCAGTTAACATGGGAAGAATACGAAGTAGCATGGTAAATGACCACGGGTAACCGTGCATCATAAACAGTGGCATCGGGTTGGGTCCCTTGCCTTTTTCATGCAGGAAATGTACATTTAAACCATCGACATTGCCTTGGTAATGGTTATACTGATTGAGAGCCGCTTCTTGGTTCCGCCAATCATACTCATCAATCCAATACCTAACAAGGTTTTTCATATATGAAAGATCGCAACCTCGGCTCCAGCCAGTACTAGGGACTTCGTCAGGCCATCTTGTACGCTGTAAACGCTCCCGCAAATCATCTATTACTTCTTGAGGAACATCAATTTTGTAAGGACTAACTGTAACCATAGAAGAATTTCCCAACTAACATGTGCAGATGAAAAGTTCACACTTCTAAATATCTGGTATCTACCGGTTCACTTTAGTTGATAGCAACTTGAATTGTTTCTTTGTTTGCACATAGAACCAACCAATCTTGCAGACAGAACCATCTCTTTCATATCACAAAAACGCACGAAACATTCTAGATTTTTGCCTATGGTAAAGTTGACTCCTCTGCTGTTGATTCTCCATTAACAACATGTCTAGCTAGATCTGGAAAGAGTTGATCATGGATTTCTATTGGTTGACGGAGGTGGATCATTCGATTTTCATCGGCAGTATCTATCATGGTTGGATTAAACATTCCAGCACCTGTCTTAACATTGTATCCACCAGGTGAATGGACACTTAGATATTGATTCGCTACTTCCAAATCTTCTGGTGTTTTAGCTTGACGTGTGCAGTTCATAGTAAACATACGTCTACGAGTTCCTCCACCAAATGCGGCGTGATATAAATCATGGTTAAAAATCACAATATCGCCGGGATTCGTTTCAACAGCGATGCTACCAGGGAACTCAGTAAGTGGTACACCAAAAAGCTCAAGTGAGTTATTGACATCTATTTTTTCCTTACGAACAAAATGATCTGGTCGATGACTGCCAGGGATTAAACGAACTGCTCCAGTGTCGCGAGTCAGAGGATCCAAATAGAAAGCGATCTTAGCAGCAAAAAGCTGCCCCCAACTTCCATCAGGATGCCAATGCGTATCTCCGGTATAATAATTCCCATCACCAGCACAATAATTGAAGTCTTCTCCAAGCACACCCCCAATTAGACCAAGTATTGAAGGATGATCAAGGATAGCGCACATCTCCGGATGGTGCTCAATAGGCCCTCCAAACATAGTACGGCTCGAGCCATCGTGATTCCCACCACCACCACAATTTTGAATTGACCATTCAAATCCTTCAATAATTTTCTCAGTTTCCGTTGGTGAAAAAAGTTGTCTAATAAGCAGATAACCGAAGGTATCAAAGAAGTTAAGTTGTTCTTTGCTAAGTACCATTTGTTAGTCCTTTGAAAAACCTAATATAATATAACCTTTAAAATATACACTTCACCAGATGACCATCATTTACATATTGCATATGTGCCGCAAGAGTTATTCAATATGTAATCACATCAAGCATTTTCCCAAGATTACCATACTTGTGACCGAAGAACAATTGAAACAACTTCACTACAGTAACCTTTATTACTGCAGATTGTTTTTAAAACACAAAAGACGTTGAAACATACTCAGTCCAAACGAAAAAATTGAGTGGCAAAGGATATCCCTTCAAGTTCGGTGAAATTGGCAGAGCTCCATCTGTGGAATCCACAGCTAATGGAATCGGTTTCCTATTATGGTATGACAACAATGTAGGCGATCTTAGTTTTCAGGTGGAATATATTGGAAAGATGATTAGCTCGATATGTATAGATAACTTTTGAACATGTAAAACTTGACTTATTATGACGGATATTTGTGTGCTTTGATTTGGATAATTCGCTAACTTATAACTGAATTTCCCCCCTATTCTCTATCAATAACCATGCATAATGCATTTTTTACTAATTTTTTTTGCAAAAAGTCTAAAGTTTTCTCTGCTTCCTGCCGATATATAACCAGTTTGATTGAGCGTAGGAACTCAAACAAGCGGGCTACAAACACAACTACAACGTGAAAGTATAAGGGGAAGCATAAGTGAACGGTTTAAGATTACGCAGTAATCCAGCGACCTTACTAGCCTACAGAAACCTGACTCAAACACAATTTGGCCTTAATAACACCCTTCAAAGACTCTCCTCCGGATTGCGCATCAACAAAGCAGCCGATGATTCTGCAGGATCAGCTGTCAGCACCCGAATGAACAACCAGATACTGGGTATGAAACAAGCCAATGAGAACTCCCAGCAAGCCAATAACCTGATTCAAATGGCAGAAAGCGGGTTGAATGACATTAGCGGTATGCTAAGTCGAATGCGAGAACTAGCAACACAAGCCGCTACCGATACACTTAATGCTAGTGACAGAGCCAGCATCAACCTCGAATTTCAAACGTTAAAAAATGAAATCAGTCGGGTTGCTCATACCACCGAATATAATGAGATGAACCTGCTGAACGGTACTGACTACAAAAATGAAGTCCATAGAACCAATACCACGGCTGATGATGTGATAGGAATCAACATCAAAAATGTAAATCTATCTCATGACGTTCGTAAAGGGATTTACACCTTGAGTGATGAGCATATTGACGTCAGCGGGCTAGCAGATATCAGTAAATTGTCTGACACGGCAATAACTGATATCAGATACAGCAGTTCGTCCCTTCAACCAGCACTAGGAGAAACCTATAGTATTAAGTCCCAAGTTAATTCGGGAACAGCTGATATCAATAAGTTATCTAGCACGGATGTTAGTCAACTTAGACATAGTACTTCACCAATTGTGCTGCCAGGAGATCATACATTAATCGCTAGCCTCAATGCTTCAGATAAAGCTAATATCAGTAACTTGTCTGGTACAGCTATCACTGGAATCAGTCATGATGCTTCCTCAGTCGTGCAACCAGGAGATCACATGATAACCGCTAGACTCGATGCTTCAGATAAAGCTAATATCAGTAACTTGTCTGGTACAGCTATCACTGGAATCAGTCATGATGCTTCCTCAGTCGTGCAACCAGGAGATCACATGATAACCGCTAGACTCGATGCTTCAGATAAAGCTAATATCAGTAACTTGTCTGGTACAGCTATCACTGGAATCAGTCATGATGCTTCCTCAGTCGTGCAACCAGGAGATCACATGATAACCGCTAGCCTCAATGCTGGAACAACAAACATTAGTAACATGTCTGGCACGAGTATCAGACATGACACTTCCATAACACCCGGCACCTATACGCTGAGTTTAAGTACGGTAGCTTCTCTGGGAACCACGCCTATACTTAGTACCACTGTAAATGGTAATAGCATGGGAAACATCGATCTAATGTCTGGCCTCGGCACAGTGACTGGTTCCACGGGAACAGGCAGTACCTATGCAGCGGCGTTCGACACTGATGGTTCCAAGACTCTCTATACGCTAATCGACGGCTTTAGTGGCAACGCGCGCTTGGCCACAGTCAACCCCGCTACCGGACAAGCAACTACAGTTTCTGGGCCGGGTACCGGCACAAATATGATTGCGCTGGAAGTTGCCGAAGACGGTACTATGTACGGTGTTGGGTCCAATGATCGTCAGCTTTATCGAATTGATAAGGCTACCGGTGAGGCAACGGCTATCGGGGATACCCAGATTAGTGACACGATGGATCTGGCGTTTGATTCTTCAGGAACACTTTGGGCCACGGTGAGTAACAAACTTTGGACGATTGACTTGACGACTGGTACTTCGACACTCCAGACGAATATCTCCGGCATTACATCCGGCAGTGTTATGGGTATCATGTTCGATGCCACCGACACACTCTTTGCAACAGCCTATACTGGAAACTCTCCGTTCTACAAAATCGATACTGCAAGCGGTGTCGCTTCGGTTATCGCCAACAACACTACGTTATCGAGCCCCCACGGTGGGGACATCCTTCAGGGCATGGCTGCCACGGTTGGAGAGATTACAATTACTCCCCCTAGTGGAGAAGCGGCACAGAAAGCTACTTACAATTATACAAGTAGTCCTCAAACAGTTGATTTTCCAACTCTAGGCATCCACATAGATATAGATGATGGAACAACTTTAGCTGATCAACTGAGTAGTTCTCAGGTTTTCATCGTCAATCCAAAACTAGCAGTAACTGCTCCCGACGGGACCACTACTCAAGAGATCCCATACTCGTACAGTTCACAACCTCAAACAATTTTCTTTGATGATTTAGGCCTCACGGTTGATACCAGTAATGCTTCGGACATGACAGCTGCATTACTTGGTGAGCCACAGGATTTCACTGTGAATACTAGATTGAAGGTCACTGCTCCCAATGGTACATTTCAAGAGATTTTATACTCATCCAGTTCGGAGGAACAGACCGTAAATTTCTCCAACTTAGGACTTACCCTTGATAGTAATAATGCGCAAACAACCGCTAAAAGTCTGCTCAACAATACCAAGGATTTCACCATTAATCCCACTCTGTCAGTGACTGCTCCTGACAATACTGTTCATAAAAGCGTATATGACTTCAATAGCAACTCTCAAAAACTAAACTTCTCTGGCTTAGGCCTTCAGGTTGAGACTGGCAATGCGACAACGATGACATCAGCTTTGTTCAACAATGCCAAGAATTTTATCGTAGATGCTAGACTGACGGCGACCGCTCCAGACGGAGCAATTGAAGAGGTTAAATATCCGTCCAGTTCGCAGGCGCAAACAGTTTCCTTTGGTACTTTAGGACTTGATGTCGATAGTGATAATGCCCAGACTACAGCAAACCAATTGCTCGATAATTCTAAAGACTTTACCGTTAATCCAACGTTGGCAGTCAACTCACCCAATACAGGCCCCGTGGAGGAAATTAGATACCAATTTCACAGCAGTCCTCAAACGATAGATTTTTCCCGATTAGGATTGGAAGTTAATACCAATGAAGCGCCAAAAACGACTACCACGTTACTTGGCGCTTCACAGGATTTCTTTGTGCCAGAAACTAGAAAACTAACCATGACGGGAGAGAATGGTTTACAGCAAAGCTTGGAATATCGGGTTGGTTATGACACAACGCTGAATTTTGATGAATTTGGCATTCAGTTGGATATCAATGGTAGCCCTGACCACTCCACCCCTTCTATTGATAGTTATAACCCGCATACTGACAGCCTAAACGGCAAACAGATAGAGATTGCCCCAAACAGGGACCTACAAGTTGGATTTGACAACGACGTCAATCACCAGTTGAAACTGGGAATTACCAGTGTGACAGCCAGTGGATTAGAGATTGAGGATGAATCAGTAGCGGATATCAATCAGGCCAGATCAGCCATAACATCCCTGGATATGGCAATAGATATGGTTAACCAGGAACGGACTTACCTAGCATCAGAGCAGAACCGTTTGGCCTTTACCATGTCGAATTTGACTAACCAAACACAGAACATTGAAGCCTCGCGTTCTAACATACAAGATACTGACTTCGCTGCTGATGCAGCTGCGTTAGCTAAGAACCAGATATTAGCACAATCAGCTACAGCAATGTTAGCTCAAGCCAATTCAATATCGCAGAACATAATTTCATTAATCACGGCTTAATCTTGACTTATAAGTTTTCGGCAAGCGACGACTTCGTTTTTCCACCAAGCTCATTTGTTTGTCTTTTTTGCTATATACGGCTGAAGGAGAGCTCTCGCTTCATCACATTTAGAGGAAAACAACAAAGCGGAAACTTGTTTCAGGTCTTCCATAACTACAGCGTTTTTCATGTGCTTCTTTTTGAGGTTATACAATATTACAGGTAATTGCAGGTCGTCTCGACCAAAGCCCGTTTGGGTATACTTCTGGATCTCCTCTAGATATTGGTACTTGAACGATTGTGTTGGTTCAATGCCTGTCCCTTCACCATAGTCATTCCACGTAGCAATCTGAATAAACTTTGATTGGCTATTCCATGCATATTCAAAAGTCTCAATGAAGGTCTTTCCCGCTCGGTCATCAATATATCCAATGCTTTCGTGTAAACCAACATCATTATAGATGTCATGGAACCCTGGGAAAGCCACAGCGATGACAGCTTCTGCAGCCAATTCCTTGATATAAAGCTGGCCAAGGTATTCTTTCCAAACAGCAGGTACTATCTCTTTTCCACCAGATACTGGAGGCCAGCCAAATACACCACTCATCTCAGCCTGCTGAAAAACGTGTGGCAGGCCATAAATTCGCGGGCGTTTCGACAATCCCGATACCATATAATTCCACTGTTTTTCCTCGAAATACTGAGGACCAAAGACAAGTAGCATAGGCTGATCATCAAGCTTAATATAAGCATCATCGCTAAACCAGTTCTTGTCAAGCCATTGTAGGACTTTTTTGCCATGGACATGATCCTCCTGTTTTTGAAGGAACTTGCTCGCAATCATATGTTTGACTGTTTGGTCTTCATAACAGATCGCAAACTGAAGTTCCGCTTTCTTAATGTATTTAATCATGTGTTCAGTGTTGCGATGAATCATAGCATAGTCTCGAAAATCCTCTATACCATACCAATCAAAGATCACTCCCTTTATACCTGAAAACTTCATTAGCAACACCTGACATTCCAAAGTTTGGCCATCGTTGGAGTCATAGGGGCCGATGAGAGGATAATCGTGTGAAGCTAACTCTCTCTGACCATCTTCATTAATTTTTTCAGGATTGAAGTAATTCATCGTCCAATGCCATCCCCAACCACCACTCACAGCCTGCGATGAGTACCATGGCATGTAATGAACAAGTACAGTTTTTGGATCAACTTCGCTATGTAGATGCAAAGATAAACTGAATAATAGTAATATGTTGCATGATAATTCGGTAATGCAGCGATAGCTCATTATCTAATCTTTTCTGGTTTAAATTTTGTATACCTGTAAAACAGCTCACCTATGTATCAACAGAGTAGATTGCCCAAACTTCACTCTCTATTATATGTGGATCGTTAGGAAATTTTTGTCTCAGTGAGTTAAGGACATACAGTGCTTGAGCCAAATTACGAATCAATCCATTGGACATTAAATATGGATTGATCAAGCCTTCTTTGTCAGTCCCCCAGTTGGTAAGCACTGAGATCGAGCCATCGATTATATCGTATCCCAGTAGCCCCTCTTTAGGTTCATAGACCTCGTCTAGTTCAGTTTCAACACCTACTACGTTAGCATTGTGGTACCGACTCACAATTCTCTTAGCATAATTGGAATTAGTAATCAGATGAAGTTTAAAATCTGCATTTACACAGTTTTCCCAATCTTCCTGGGATTTGGGATTGAACAAATCAGGCCTAAGAATACCGTCGATAGAATCGAAACAAGTCAAATCTAATTGCCTCCAGTTGAGATAGCTCTGCCATCTTTCCTCGTCTGAAGGACCGAATTTATCGATAATTTTGTAGTACATAGAATTTTGACCCGAATCACCTAATTATATAAAATTAGCATCCTCAAAAAACATCATATCGATAGACTGATCAATAAATTTACGATATTTACTACTTTTTTTCAGATCTGTTCAACTGCATGTATATATTTTAGGAAACTGGAAATCCACTATTGACGAGATCCGTGCTTGTTTTTTATTCATCAATTCTTTACAATATGATTGATATCTTGGAACGCTGAAAATATTTGTTAATTTGGAGATAGTTATGGAAAATGAATGGAAAGAAATTTTTAATGGTAATGATTTAACTGGTTGGCAAATGCGCCACGCCGACCGAGATCACGCTTGGGTTGCCCATGAAGGTATTCTCGAGAACACAAAGCATGCTGTTGATATCCTTACTAAGGATGAATTTGGTGACTTCGATCTACACATTGAGTATCTATTTCCCGAAGGAAGCAACAGCGGTATCTATTTACGTGGCCGTTATGAATTACAAATTTTAGACAGTTTAGGAAACACCTATGATTATCCAGCTGAGAATGGAGCTCTCTACAATCAAAAACGCCCTGATGTGGAAGCTACAAACCCAGCAGGTGAATGGCAAATCATGGATATTACACTCAAGGGTATGGTATTGACAGTAACACTAAATGGCAAAAAAATTCATGACAATGTTACTATCAGCGGGCCAACTGGGGGGCAACTTGGGGACGATAATCCGGTTAAGGGCCCATTAATGCTACAAGGTGATCACGGTCCTGTTTCATTCCGAAATATTCGTATTCGTGAACATTAATAAAGGAAAAAACGGCGAATGTGCCATGCCCTGACAGTTCGTCGTTTTTTTACCGTTTGTGCAAAAGAATGTAGGGGCTAAAGGATTACTTCAAAGCACCAAATCCTCCCCCACCAGGTGTCCTAATTTCAATAATGTCCTTGTTGTTTCCAGAGAAGCTCACCTTTCCTTCAAGCTCGATATTCTGATTGTTTCGTCGCAATGTGTTCTGGCCAGTTTTTCCCGGCTCTCCGCCGTCAAGACCATATGGGGCGAACTTCCTTCGTTCAGATAGAATTGTAACTTGTGCTGGTGAGAGTAGGCGGTATGTTCTAATAATACCATCACCACCACGAAGCCTTCCTCTCCCACCACTCTGAGACCGAATTTTATATTTTTCAACTTGCAAAGGGAAGGAGGTTTCAATCGATTCGATTGGTGTATTGAGTGTATTAGTCATATGAGTTTGAACGGCTGAAATACCATCCTGATTAGGCCTAGCTCCCATCCCACCACCAATCGTTTCATAATAAGTGTAGTTTTGATTGCCAATAGTTAAATTATTCATCGTACCAGAACTAGCAGCGGGAATGAGATCCGGAAAAGCTTGAGCTAATGCACCAAGGAGAACATCTACAATCCGTTGGGACGTCTCAACATTACCACCTGCCACAGCGGCAGGAAACTGAGCATTAACGACAGAACCTGCGGGGGCAATGATTTCAATTGGGTCAAGACATCCCGAATTTGAAGGAATGTCCACACTAACGAGACACTGAAACACGTAAAACACAGCGGAAACCGTGATAGCATATGTCGCATTCATACTCCCTTTGACCTGATCGGCGCTTCCAGTGAAATCAATAATCGCTTCTGTCCCATCAATGGTTATTTTTACACAAAGTTTAATAGGACGACTGTCGATACCATCATCATCAAGAAAATCCGAAAAGGAGTATGAACCATCAGGGAGGTGACGAAGGCTTTGTCGCATTAAACGAGCTGAGTACTCTTGAAGCCGATCCATGTAATCGCTGACTTCTGTAACACCATATTTTTCTGAGGTCTCAATGAGCCTTTGCTTTCCAATCCGGTTAGTCGATATCTGTGATTCCAAATCGCCACATCGTTCTTTCGGCGTACGAACATTAGACAGTAACAGTTCAAACACATCACCCCGAATCTCGCCATTTTCGACAATCTTGATTGGAGGAATACGAATACCTTCTTGAACTACATGGTTCGAGAGTGGCATTGAACCTGGTGTCATTCCGCCAACGTCTGCATGATGAGCACGGTTAGCAACGAAAAAAATTGGTATTTTTGTCTCAATAAAAACAGGAGAAACCAGTGTGATGTCAGGCAAATGAGTACCACCACGAAATGGATCATTTAGAATCACCATGTCATCCTTTGACATCTCGATTTCTTTAATTGCCGACATGACTGAGAGTGGCATTGATCCAAGGTGTACTGGAATGTGGGCGGCTTGTGCAATCATTTGCCCATGTCGATTGAATATAGCACAAGAGAAATCCCGTCTTTCCTTAATGTTTGTCGATAAAGCTGATCGACACAGTGCGACACCCATTTCTTCAGCAATCGAGTTTAGAATATTCCTGTAAAGCTCTAGCTTAATCGAATCGAATCCCATTTCTTCAGTCTCTTAACGATTTGTCAATCATTGAAAATTCAGCGAAAACCACGGTTTATTTCTGAAATTGAGGAGGCCCTTACGATCAGCATGGCTTCTTCAGGCCTGTGCCCCGAGATCAAACGTGACATAACTGAGTGAACATACGCATTCGGCTGGCACCGACGGGCTTCGGTTAGGTCCGACAGGTGAAATCGACTTTGGCAGGAATAACGACCCCGAAAGTTGCCTAAACTTAAGGGGGTAAAGAAATCATAAGAAATTCCAAGCTGTTTTAGTAACCGATCGTTTGGATGCCTTCACGATAAGTTTGAGAGGACCTTTGGAGGGCTTCCAGTTCATTTTCCTCGAGTGAAATTTCAAGAATATCCTCAACCCCATTTGCTCCTAGTCTTATAGGAACACCAATATACAAATCGTCGATACCATATTGCCCAGTAAGATAAGCAGAACAGGGTATCAATCGCTTTTTGTCGAGAACAATTGCTTCAGCCATCTGGGCTAACGATGCACCTGCAGCATAATAACCACTCACTTTGAGCAGATTCACGATCTCACCACCACCATTACGTGTTCGATCTGATATCTCTTCAATTCTGTCTTCTGGAATGAGTTGAGTGATTGGAATACCACCAACAGTTGTATAACGAGGCAAAGGTACCATAGTATCGCCATGACCACCCATTACCATTGCCGTGATGTCTTCAACGGAGACATCAAGTTCCATCGCAACGAACGTGCGGAACCTCGCCGAATCCAGAACCCCAGCTTGTCCAACGACCCGATTCTGAGGAAACCCAGAAACTTTCCAAGCATGATATGTCATAATGTCAAGAGGATTCGTCAGCATCACAATTATAGTATTGGGAGAGTGCCTAATGACATTCAAGGTAACGTCCTCAACAATTTTGGCATTGGTATTTAAGAGATCTTCACGTGTCATACCTGGTTTCCGAGGGGAGCCGGAAGTAATAATTACCACGTCCGATTCTGCGGTTTCCTCATAATCAAGTGCACCTGATATATTAGCATCAAACATTTCGACTGGTCCCATCTGCGCCATGTCAAGTGCTTTACCTTGAGGGATGCCATCAACGATATCAACCATTACGACATCACCAAGTTGTTTTTGAGCTATGAGAAACGCCGCTGTCGCTCCAACGTTACCAGCTCCAATAACGCTAATCTTTTTCCTGCTCATTTTATGTTTTCCTCAAAAGTTTTCAATAATTGCTGATGCGAATTCAGAAGTGTGGAGTTTTGTCGCATCCTCCATCAGTCTTTCCAAGTCGTAAGTAACTCTTTTTTGTAAAATTGATTCCTCAATACCGGTAATAACTAAATCCGCAGCTTCCTGCCAACCGATGTATTCAAGCATCATAACTGCAGATAATATAAGAGAACTTGGGTTGGCCACATCTTGATCCGCATATTTGGGTGCTGTTCCATGAGTCGCTTCAAATAACGCCGCTTCATCTCCTATATTCGCCCCTGGAGCCATACCGATCCCTCCAACTTGAGCGGCACACGCATCTGACAGGTAGTCTCCATTCAAATTAGGAGTAACAATTACGTCGTATTCGCTAGTTCTTGTCAGAATTTGTTGCAACATGCTATCGGCAATTCTATCTTTGATAACGACTTTCCCTTCAGGAATTTCTCCATCATGTTGTTCCCACAGGTCAGATTCGGCTATAACCTGTTCTGCGAATTCTTCTTGGGCAAGTTGATATCCCCAATCCCTAAAAGCACCTTCAGTGTACTTCATTATATTGCCTTTATGGACCATAGTTACACTTTCACGATTGTGATCGATTGCATGTTGAATTGCCATGCGAACAATTCGTTTGGTCCCTGTGACACTGATTGGTTTAACGCCAATACCTGAGTCTTCGCGGATCTCGATTCCCATTTCCTTTAAGAAATCAATTACCTTTTTAGCCTCATCAGTCCCTTGTTGCCACTCGATTCCTGCGTAAACATCTTCCGTATTCTCCCGAAAAATTACTACATCCATATCACCCGGTTTTTGTACTGGGGTTACAACACCTTCGAAGTGACGCACTGGCCGAACGCAAGCGTAAAGGTCAAGTTGTTGCCGTAGCGACACATTCAAGCTTCGAAATCCTCCACTAACGGGTGTCGTAAGAGGACCTTTAAGAGCTACATGGAAAAGTGGGATAGCTTTCAGAGTGTCTTGTGGCAACCATTCACCATATTCCTCATTTGCCCTCTCGCCAGCGTAAATATCAAACCAAACAATCTTTTTCTGAGCATCGTATGCTTTTTCAACAGCTTTATCTATAACGCGCCGCGTTGCCTTCATAATATCACGACCAATCCCATCACCTTCAATCACGGGGACAATGGGTTGATCTGGAACAGACAGAACCCCATTTTTCTTGCTAATGATCTCCCCGTCCTTCGGGATTTCCAGTTTTTCAAACGTGCTCATTTCAACTCCTATTGAATAATGTGCGCTCTAAAGTTATTGTTTTAGCCTGAAGGACTAAATGCCTCATCTTCTGCTAGACGCTTGTGAACATTCACTACCTGATCTGGAACCGTAGGATCATTATCAACTGCCGGTATAATGTCTGGATGCGGTGCAACGACAGGACGCATGATCCTCTGTTGAAGCTGTTCCCTAGCATCCATTATCCAGCCGAAACCTCTGAAAATGTAGGTCAATAGAGTTCGGTCAGGATCGTCAACACCCAAACCTTCCTGAACACACCAAGCCCCAAAATCAGTATTTGGTGTTAATCTCAGTGGTGGGCGGTCTTCTTGATCAGGCTTTGTTAGCCCTTCAATAAAAGCAATTTGATAAATTCGCTGGACTATCTTGAGCCTCTTGAGTTGCCTGTTTGAAAGACTTAGACTCCTTTGATCTATAGCGTCAAAAAATGGTGACAGATAGATTGCTGCGCGAGGATCCTGTTGGATTTGATTTCCGCGACCAGCAGCTGATATTTCAGGATGGCCGAAAGTAGGCAGACCTCCCATCATTACTTTCTCCCTGACGATTCGAACTTGATCAGCCTCGGGTATTTCTTCTAGTTCCTTGATAAATGCGGTCATGTCATGTATAGCTCCAAAGTGACGTTTCCCATCGAGAATCATCTGAGAGGCACTGAAGAAATCTGAGATGGTAACTGCATGCAAAGTCGACATGTAACGCGCGACCACATTGGAAGCGGCGGATCCATGGTGTGTCTGGATTATTCCCATTCGTTCCAAAATTTTGGTTTCGACGTCGTTCGCTTTTCTACCTAATAGCAGACTATAACAAGTTTCAAAAGCGGTTTTACCTTCTTCTTTATGTTGTTCGATAAAGTTACAAGTTTCTTCTGCAAGCTCCCGCTCGCTTAGATTGGGTGAATCATCGAGTAAATACCGCATATAGGTTGACATTCCACCCACCGCCACGTTCATCATGTGTACATGAATTTTCCGGATTAAAAAATATCCACTATTCCGATGATCGTCAAACCCCCTAGGTTGCCGCTGTTTCTTCGAATATTCCGCTTTGTGAAGCACTGCAACATGTTGAATGGCAATATCAGGGCCAGCCTGAGAGAAAGTTTTCATGAACTCAGCAACATGGAAACTTATTGGCTTTATACCGGAGATACCATGCTGTTTCGTATCTGCAATTTGATAAAACTTCTTATCTATTAAAGATTGAATTAATAATTCTTCGTCAACCAAATTATCTTTTTGAGGCAAACGACCAAATAGACCAACAAAAATGAGATAAGCGGGTGTTACATTGCCAGCGACAATCTCGCTTTCACTCAACAATCCACGAATAGAGAAACTTCGGATTTGTAATTCTATACTTGTACCGTTGCAATCAACATTAGCTGCATGTAAGGGGGGATTGGCGAAGACTGTCGTTGACTGAGGCATTGAAACTAACCCACTTAGGGTCTTGGTAATCTCCGCCTCACCTAACTCGGTACTTCTGGCTATTGCTTCTGTCACAGGAGCATAATCCGACGGAGCGGGGAGTTCCGACAGTGTTTTTCGGATTATTGCTACTTGAGAAGCCTGTGTTTGGCTGGTTGCCATTGAATTCTCCTTAAAGTAAACAGCAGACTGTACATAGCTAAGCTGTAATCAAAATCTTAGTTGGATCTGGTTCTCTTCGAAAGTACTTCAGTATTAGCGCTACCATATAGTTCTTAGTTAATGGAAACCTATCAAAAACTTCCCGTACCTGCAACCAGAAGATGACACTTAAACTCCAAAATCTGGCGAATTGCTTTACCATATCGGAGTTTTTTCAAAAACAAATAATAATAGATTCAAGATAAAATTTCAGGCATAATTAACCACATCGTATATCAAATCAGGCTTGAACATCAATTATAGATAGAATTTGAGGAACTAGACTTCACAACCGTGAAATTAGAGGCTAAATAGTGCCACCGACCATCGATTTACGGAAAATTGACCTGAATATCATAGCAAAAAATTGGAGAGGCTGTCAAGGAAATCATTCAGTGTTTATTTGAGTTGAGAGGCAAAGAAAGAGCTTGACATACAGGCTTTTCTCAATGTATAATGCTGGTCTCGGCCGGGTGGTATCTTGGTTGGGTTACGATTGACATATTATGTTTGCTTGCACTTTCCGTTGTGTCTGCCAAGACTTTCAGGAACACCGAAAATACTATGACCATTTTCAATGGCCCAATTAGCCACTACAAACAGTCCGTCCATTAGGTACAGTCGATACCAAAAAGCTTTTCCTTGGAATTCTGCTCCTTGTGTGCTAGCCTGCTTTCTGTATTCTCTGCCTGAACTTAAAGCTCTCGATGACGAAGTATGTTGAAACAGACAATAAGGTAACGTAGGAGGTTTTATAGTGACAAATTTTTTTGGTCTTCCTGCAAAGCAGGGACTTTATAATCCAACCCATGAACATGACGCATGTGGTATTGGTTTTTTGGTTCATATAAAAGGAGAAAGATCAAATCGGCTTGTGCGCCAAGCACTCGAGGCCTTGGAGTGTTTAGAACACCGGGGTGCTCGCGGCTGTGAAGATAA
>JACLAC010009826.1_pt1 | contig 17783 bp, 9 predicted proteins | sample 8027881 | NCBI WGS metagenome assembly JACLAC01 (sample SAMN15725517, study PRJNA655200) | protist metagenome | isolation source: fluorescence activated cell sorting (FACS) single amplified genomes of... | place: Spain: Blaines Bay Microbial Observatory, Mediterranean Sea | collected 2016-01-19
CTGTTGCGGCCGTTCATTGACGAGGCTGCAGACCGACTGAGGCTGAGTCATCGGATCGCGTCAGGGCAGTCTATTTTTCCTTAATATTACGCCAGTACTGATCGGCCATTTCGATGGCGCGGTTGATGACTTTCTGTTTGAACTGTTTCCGTAACTCCGGATGCAGGCCGATGCAATTCACAGCACGAATTGCCTTGTGGAGCTGTTCCTTCGATTGTGCACTGGACTGTTTAGTTTTCAGAAGCCGCAGAGCCTGTTTTTCAACCCTCATCGTCTCTGTCCACGGACGTGCATCCCAGATTTTAACCGTTGCGTCATCGCTGGCGGTGACCAGGCGCAGCCCGCCGGGTGTAAACACGACATCGGTGACGCCACTGGTATGTCCTCTGAGCGTGAGCATCACCTGGGCGGTCCCGGTATCCCAGATTCTTACCGTGTTGTCCCATCCACCGGACGCCAGACGATCTCCATCGGGACTGTACATGACGCTCGTCAAACGGTCGGTATGTCCAGTTAAAGTGTGGATTTTCTTTCCAGTGTTCAAATCCCATACCGCAACTGTGCTGTCATAGCTGGCCGATGCCAGGTGTCTGCCGTCAGGGGCAAAGGAGATACCAGTCACTTTTCTACTGTGACCTCGCAGTGTAAATTTAACCTTTCCGGCATTCACGTCGTAGACGGTGATGGCATTGCCATCGACAGGGCCAGTGCCCCAGGCCAACAGTTTTCCTGGCGGTCCGAAATTCAGGCTGGTGACGCCGCCTTTATTTTCCTTGAGCGTGAGCGTTGTTTTTCCGGTTTCCAGATCCCGGAGCTCGATGGCGCCGTTTCCATGCCCTGTCGCCTGGTACTTTCCGTCCGGACTGCAGCAGACCAGAATGACTTTTCCGTTTTCGCTGGCCTGTTCAAGGATCTTCCGGCCGGACTGCATCTCCCATGTGATGACTGTGTCTTTGTCCGTTGTGGCAAGTCGTTTCCCATCCGCGCTGAATGACACACTGTTGACATGCCATGAGCTGACTGCCGTTCCGTCTGGATTGCGTTTTCTCAACAGATGTGTCCGCAGCCCGGAATCCGTATTCCAGACCCTCACACCTTCGGTACCGGTGAACGCCACACTCCGCGAATCAGGACTGATGGCGACCTGGCCTTCTCCCAGCCGCCCCCGGATCGTTAATGGTTCCTGCCGCGTATCGGGGTTCCAGACTCGGATTGAATTGTCGTGGTTTGTCGATAACAACTGCATCCCATCCGGGTTAAATGCCACCTGATAGACTCGATCGGTATGACCTCGGAGCGTGAATTTCTCCACTCCGGAATGTGGGTTCCAGACTTTCACTGAACTGTCATCGCTGCCGGTGGCCAGCAATGATCCGGTTTGATTGAAGGCCACACAGGTCGTTCTTCCATGGTGACCTCTGAGTGTGTGCTGCTCCTGTCCGGTCTGTGGGTCCCACAGTTTGACAGTGTTGTCCCAGCTGGCGGAGGCCAGTTGTGTTCCGTCAGGGCTGAATGCCACCGCGGATGCCCGGTCGGCGTGCCCTTTCAGCGTCCATTGCAGTTCGCCCGTGCTGGCATCCCACACGCGGATTGATTTGTCCCAGCTGGCGGAAGCGACGCGGGTTCCGTCCGGACTGAAGCACGTATCCACGACCTGACCGTTGTGCCCTTTCAGTGTGAATTGAGCCTCATCGCTTCCCGCCTGCCACAGTTTTACAGTCTGGTCACGACTGGCTGATGCCAGACGTGTTCCATCCGGACTGAATGCAACACGAATCACTGCATCGGTGTGACCTGCCAGTGTACGCAACACCTTGCCTGTGGCAGCGTCCCGGATTTTCACAGTTTTGTCACTGCTTGCACTTGCCAGTCGAGTGCCGTCGGGATTGCAGGACACGCAGTTCACGACTCCCTTGTGCCCTTCCAGAGTGAACTTCTCAGCATTGTTTTTGATGTCCCATACCTTTGGGTACCACGTGTACTTTTCATTCAGAACCACAGTCAGACCGTCCGGCATGAACAGCATTTTGGGCGTATGGTCGAACGTTTTTGTCAGACCCGTTGAATTGCCCCTGTAACTGTCCCAGTAATACCACTCGAATCCCTTGAACTCTTCACGATCACGGTACTGATCCAGCAGTGTTTTCACGTTACGCACCTGCCCTGCGGCCCAGCCGCTCTGGATCAGCAGCATGTCCGAGCGGTAAGCGTTGCGATCGGCGATGACCAGCAGCTGTTTCGCTTTTTCCGATTCCGAGCGGGCAACCGCTTCGGCCGAGAGTGCTTTCTGTTCGCTGTTTTTCGCCTTCTGTTCGCTGTTTTTCGCGAGTTGTCGTTCATTTTCTGCGATGGCCTGCTGCCGCAGTGCCTCTGCAGCATGCTGTTCTGCCTTGAGGCGTGCGTCTTCGGCAATGTTTCGCTGGCGGGCAGTGGCGGCCTGAGCATCCAAAGCGTTGTTACGCTCGGAATTAATCCACATGGCTGCGAGCGTCGACAAGGCTGCAATGAACAGGCTGGCCACCAGTCCGAATCGACGTAATCGCCGGATTCTCTGGGTCCGGAACTTCCGTTCGGTGACAGCTTTCCTGATTTTTGAAAGCAGTCGTTCGTGGTCTTTTTCGGATGTGTCCAGCAGCGACAGCGCCAGATCCAGATCGTCGCGTTCGAACGCCGTCTGTGCATAAGTCAGTGTCGTACTTTTCAGAAAGGTCGCCGCCCGCGGATTCTCCGGCCACTCTTCCAAAGCCGCTTCAAACCCGAATCGCGCCCGACTGAATTCGTCGTAGGCACCTGTGTCCTGTGCGGACTTAAAACGTTCAACAGCGCGCTCCGTCAGGTCGATACTTTCCAGATGCGCCAGATACTTGCGTAACGCAGACTGAAAGTCTGTGACCTGCTGATAACGGTCAGCAGGGTCAGTGGACAACGCTTTACGGGCGATGTGCATCAGATCGCCCGTGACATCTGTTGGTGCAATGTAATTCTCTGCCACGGCAGCAAGGCAGGCGTTGACATGTTCACGGCGGTTCGCCGGTGGGGAATCCAGAACATGGGGAGCCTTACCGGTGATAATCTCAAACAGAATTGCACCCAGCAGGTACACGTCGCAGCGATGATCGACATCGGTCATTGGCTTACCGGTCATCTCCGGAGCCATGTAGTGCGGAGTCCCGCCACGTTGAGCGTCAGGAAACGTTGATCGCTGCGGGTGTTCCGAGGTCGGCATGGCCAGTCCCCAGTCCATCACCAGAACTTCTCCGTAGGAGCCCAGCATGACATTGGCGGGCTTCAGATCGCGATGAATAATAAAACGGGCATGTCCAAACGCCACGGCATCACAGACCCTCAACAGAATGTCCAGGTTCTCTGTCAGACTCAGTTGAGGCAGTCGATCCTTCCATTCGACACCTTCCACCTGCTTCATCGCATAAAATAATGCATCGTTCGACTGCTTTCCGACTTCGTAGATCGGGACAATATTCGGATGATCCAGTCCCCCCGTGATGATCGCCTCGGAGATAAAAGCCTGGCGACTGCTTTCCAGTCTGGCTGCCCGTGATTTCAGGACCTTGATCGCAACGGGACGATCCATCGATTTCTGTCGTGCGGCATGCACGACTCCCCGTCCGCCTTCACCCAGCGTCTGCTGCAGTTCGTAGTCAGCGTCCTTGTGCGCGGCTGATGCAGCGACCGCGGCATCTAAGCCGTCTGAAGCGTCCGAAACACCGCGATGATTCAGGACGACCGGCAGTATAACTGTGGCTTTGCCCGCCCCTTCGTCTGCCAGCGGACTCATGAGTGTATGTTCCGGATGTGCATCCTCTGACACAGATGAAGACCAGGCGTCACGCTGCACGGCACCACCGGAATCGCGCATCAGCGCGGACTCAGGATCGGCAGTGGAACCGGAAACAACCGGGTGTATCTCCGGGTCGAAGATCTCTGTCTGGTCCCCGTCCGGTTCACTCACAGAACTATTCTGAATTACTGTTTCATCAGGATCAGGAGTCTCATCGGATGGAGACATTGCAGAACTTTCTCAAACAGAATCACGACTGGTGGATGCGTTCCAGAACCTTGCGTACCTGTTCTGCTTCATGCAGAGTGGAATGGATACGAATCTAAGTTAAGCACTAAAGAGTTCCGCTCGTATTGGCCAGACAGTGCCAGTGCGAGGTAATCATACAGATGATGCCTCTGCCAAGGGGTTATATGCAGTTGAGTGGTGGTCAGCATGCCTCAGACTGAAAAACTCTGGTCGTTCGCGCCTCAATCTCAAGGCTGACAGTTTCAAACCGATGAATTCAAGCATTCCCGCCTGCTCTGAACTTTCAAAACCCGCCACAAGATATCGTCCTGCTGCTCCCGAAAAGCCCGAACCTGAACACATACATGGAAAGGTGGTTTCGGAGTCTGAAGTCCGAATGCCTTGATCATATGATCTGCTTCGGTCAGCGTTCATTTGAACAGGTGATGCGGAATTACGTCCAGCATTATCATGCCAGAAGAAACCAGCAGGGTCTGAGCAACCATCTCATCAACCCAGAGAAAAGAGTTGGTGCCGTCTCTGGTATGATCGAGTGCCGAGAACGACTCGGTGGCATGCTGAAGTATTACCATCGACGCGCAGCTTGATTTGATGATGAGCTGCACCAATCGTGGTCATACAGCGTTGTAAGGCACTCGTTCTGTTGAAACAGAAACCGATCTAATCGCATGTGGTCTGATCGTCTCAACGCTCGGCCAAAATCGTGACTCGATTTCGCTTGCTGACACCTGATCGTCAGCATTTTTTCTGTCGGCGAAGTTTTTCAAAACTACGGGCAGTAGTTTTGTCAGGTTGTTTCTTCTTTGCCATAAGACTGTCTTTCAAAGCAGATTGGCTCTGAACAGCCCGGAAGCTACACAGACGCCAACTACTTGTCCTCTTTTCTGATGTCGTCCCAAATGCGATCCAGAATCTCCTCATCTTCCTGACATAGGACAGGTGGCTCTTCCACTCGTTGCTTGCGATTCTGCAACCTGTTCATCACCGACCAGACCTCGTGCAGCGAATGCTCGTAGTCGCCTCCTTCACTCCCCTGGTGGTGAGCAACCTTCGACTTGAAATTGTCGTAGTCCACTTCCTCAGTCAGCCCGACCACTACCTGCGACCAAATCGATTTCGGCACGAAGATTCGGAAAGCGTAGTCCGTACCAGCGAACTCCATGATCTCGCAGTTGACCAGTTGGTTCAAGAAGCGTTCTTTGAGCGTTTCCAGGTGGCTGCGCAGTCTGGCCCGCACCATGATCCGGTCGGGTTCGACAGGCTGGCCGTGGCTACCGTCACCCTGTCGGGCGCAGACAGCCGAATAGAATCCGTGTTTGGTGAAGAGCCACATGAGAAACGCTTTTCAATTAAACCTTGACTGTATGTAAGGAACGATGTCTTTCATGGGTAATTCAATCGACGAGTTTCCGCTTCGTACGTAAAATATCTCTACCGCACAACCGCCCATGGCCTTGAGCGTGAGATACTGTGCATCATTCGCTCGCTTGATCTCGGCCACGCAGACTTCCTTTTTTCGACTGCGGGAAACTCGACGATCCAGATTGCTCGCAGCGAAGGCAACCCCGAAGCCTTTATCAATGGACCGCCACCGCGGACCTCATATAAAAGACACAGCAGGCGTTGGTCATCTCCGGACAGGAGAAAACGGATGATCTAATCCTGGCGTAAAACAAATCAGTGGCCACCGCAAATTCATTACTTATCAGGGGTTTCAGACACACTCAACAGTTGCCTGCATTGTCGTCAACGCTACTTGTCTCGGGCTTCCCTGCGGATGGATTCTTCGACGTCCCGATTAAACGGCTGACGAAACGCCTCATCCGCGTCGATCTCAGAGGCTCCCAGTCTGAGGTACGGCCTTGGTCGTAGAGCAAACTCGCCACCTACCCAACGAATATCGTCGAACGTTGGAACCTTGGCCTGCCAGCTTCTGGCTACTTTGTTCGGCCATTCCTTCTGCCCGGGAGTCAGAATCAGGCTTGTCACAAAAGAGTAGCTTTCCAGGACTTCGCCCTCGACCGTGACGAACTTGTCGATCGACAAATTCAGCGAATGCAGTCCAGCGTGTTTTAACTCGACGAGAGCTGCGAACCGGCGAGGCTTCCGACCTGTGTATCCTCGCCACTTATCGGTTTCGAGAATCACTGCCAGAGTTTCGTCGGCGTCAGATGTCTCGACCTTAAGGGCCAGCGATGCGCCGTCGGGTCCAACAAACGCCGGATCGTTCACCTTATGAGTTTCGTAGTTCCAATGCTCGCGGTGACCAACGCCGACCAGAGACCAATCACGCCATCCTTTATTGAAGTCTTCGATTAACCTGTGCCGCTCAGTTCGTGCTTTTACGCCGGCTTCTTTCATCTGACGCGGAAACGCCCTGCAACACTCGCTCGTCAACGTCAGCAGCGAAGTATCAGCGTACCCTCGCGGCATTTTCAGAAGCGTACCCGTTTCGTACGTCACGTTGGCAAAGGCAAAAAGCGGCTCGCCCAGTTCCACCACCGGACACTCAGCCACAAAGACATCGCCATCACGTTCGATCGTCCCCACTCGCCAGAATCTTGCACGGGGGTCACGATCGTAGCCATAAAAAACTTCGACTGATTTGAGTCGATGAGGCCCGGAAAGATCCGGCTTGACGATGAATCGAGGAACACCGTCGCCTGTTTTCAGATCAAGCTGCGCGGACGCGGGCTTTGGAAACTGAAACGTCCCCTTCAGATGAGTCTCGAACCAGCGGACGCGTGCCGCATAATTATCCCCAGTGAATCGATGATTCATGTGCGGCGTGAACGACATCGCTCCATTCTTCTGAGGAAGCGTATTGAAGCCTTGAACAACGAATTCCATCGGCGAGTTGAAATCGTTTGTCGCTCCCAGAAACATCAACGGGCACTTAATCAGAGGCCAGTAGTCCTGACAGTCCAGCGTCCGATTGTAGAGATCGAGGTTTTCGCGCATCCGTCGAGCTGAATCTGGTACGCCAGCAATGTCCGAATACAAATAGCCGCTGCCACCAACCGAAGGCGACGCCGCCTTCACACGAGCATCGATCGCCGTAAGAACGGTCAGTCGGCCCCCCATACTGTGGCCAGTGACTCCCACATTTGAGCCATTCGCTTCTGGACGTTCTTCGAGAAACGTGACCGCTCGTCGAGCCGCCGCTGAGTACAGCAGCCAGCTACTGTTCCACGGGTGAGGAACATCGTGAATTGTTCCTTCCCCAGGCGTCACATCGTTGTGATGTTTCGGTTCTAAAAAGCCGGCTGGAAGCCCAGCCCAGTCTGTATTCGGATCGCCGTCCTCGCCGATGACGTGCTCGCCCCAGTTAACCGCGATCGCCGCATAACCATGCGACGCCCAGAACTGAGCAGTTTCAGAGCGAGCCCGTTGCCCGCCACCGTGCAACTGCACGATGCCCGGCAAATTCTCGCCATCTTTCGGAAAAGCATAAAAAGCCGCGACGCGAGTCTTCTTACCGTCAAAGGTTCCGACCACGTACCAAACATGCCGCAGCACGATACCATCTGCAAGCGACTCGCGGATCACCTCAATCTCTAGCGGCTCTTGGCGCGGATCATAGTCCGCCCACGCCTGCTCGACGGTCTGAGGCACGTCGTCTGCCTGCGCGTTTGCGACAACACAAATTAGAAACGACGCCACTGCAAGTAGCCGGTTCATCAGCAACCTTTTCATTCACCCGGCCTCTGTACAACGCAGGTTTCGCCACAAATTTCGCTAACTACGAACGCAAACTACTGGCGTCTGTCAAGCGTTCTTGCGACAAGAACCAAACCTGTCTTCAAATCAAAAGTTCTGGAAGATTTCCAGTGCTGTGGCTGAACTGGTCAACCGGCAGACCGGCCTGCTGCATCAAAGTAAGCCAGTAATTTGCCAGCGGCGTATTCTGCTCGGGCAACACGATGTGTCGGCCGTGTTTGATCCCCTTTGCGCCGCCGCCGGAAAGAATCGCGGGCAACCCTTTCAACTCGTGCCCCGACCGCAGATTCGTTCCGTAACTCACGACGCAGTTGTCGAACAGCCGGCTTCCATCCATGTCTTTAGCCTCTTTCAGTCGGTCGAGGAAATGGCCGAACAACTGAGAGCATTTCTTATCCCGCTCGCGCGACGCCAACGTCCGAGGCTGCGAGAACCCATAGTGACTCAGCGAGTGAGCTTTCAGCGAGATTCCCATCCCCTGCAGCACTGAGCAGACCGGCTGCCGATAAGTTACCACTCGCGTCGTGTCGGTCTGTAACGCGACAATAATCATATCGTACATCAGCTTGATTTCCTCTTCGCCGGTGATGCCTCCGGCAGGCTCACTGAATGGAGCCTGCGGCTTGGGAACGACTGCCCAGGATGCCTGGCGTTCAAGTCCCTTTTCGATCTGCCGAATACCCTGAAAATACTCGTCAAGTTTTTCCTGGTCACCTTTGCTGAGTTTGCGTTTCATTGTTCCACCATTCAGGCGAACGATGTCGAGGATGCTCTGTTTTTTCTGCAGGCGAGCGTCCAGTTCCTCACGCGAATCCGAAACTGAAGCAAAGATCGTTCGAAACAGATCGACTGGTCGATTGATCCCGGGAATTGGATTGCCGGAATCATCCCACGACAGCGATAGCCCCTTTCCGTGGCCGGAATTCGAGCTTCCATCCGGTTCGATCGCGGCCAGAGCCAGAGACGTGAACCTTGTGTCCTGTCCCAAATGCTGAGCCGCGATCTGGTCGCAGGAAACCGAGTTGAAGAATCGTTTCCCGGCCGTACCAGCAACGTTTGCTCCGGTCAGGTACGAGCAGCTTCCGCCGTGCGGGTCCGTCGCTCCCTGATTCGTCAGATTGGCAACCAGCGTGATGTCGTCCTGATGACGCTTCAGCGGAGCCAGGCCTTCCGTCAACCCGATCTCCGAAAACCGCCCAGCCATTTTCGGATAGAACGTTTCCTTAGTGAATCCAAAACCGCCACCCAGGAAAATCATCCGTTTGGGAGGGGCCCCAGCGTTGCTCTTGCCCTTGGCAAAAGTCTCCAGAAATGGAACGGCGAGGCAAAAACTACCCGCTCGTAGAAACGAACGACGAGTTGCCGAGTTTGTGAAAAATAGATTCATTGAGTCTTTCATTAAGTCATTACTGTGGTACGAGCACCTCGAACCACGACGGCCTTACTTCGTTCTGAACAGCAGGCTGGTAGCAATTTCATGAACCATCGACCGAATTCGATAGTCGTCACGTTTCAAGTTATCGAGAATCGTGGCAACGGCGTCAGCATCTGAGAATTCGATCGTTCTTCCAAGACCGTAGGCGAGCATCGATTCGACCAGTTCCTGAGCCAGCCGATCGTCTTCTTCCAGAAGCACCGCTTTCAAACCTTTGATATCGCTGAATGCCGCTCCACCGGGAAGAGTCCCACCTGGTTCAATGGGAACTTTCTGGCGACCGACGGCTTCGGTGTCTCGCCACTTGCCAATCGTATCGAAGTTTTCCAGGCCAAAGCCGATTACATCCATCTTCTTATGACACGAAGCGCAGACAGCTCGACGCTGATGCAGCTCGACCAATTCCCGGTTTGTCGCCGGTTTATCTGTAGCTGCTCCCAGCTCGGGAACGTTTGGAGGAGGTGGCGCCGGTTTGTCGTGCAGTAGCTTTTCCATAACCAAAGCACCGCGAATGACTGGCGAGGAACGCTCACCGTTTGACCCCAATGTCAGAAACGCAGTCTGCCCGAGAAGGCCCCCGCGTGGTGAATCTTTCGAAAGACTGACTTTCGTAAAGGTGTCCGACTTCGCGGCGCCGATTCCGTAGTGATCGCCGAGCACCGCGTTGATCACAACGAAATCCGAATCGATCAGGTTGGCAGCCGGCAGGTCCTCGGCGACCAGCGTCCTGAAAAATGCCAGCACTTCCTGATAGGCAGAATGTCGAATTCCTTCGTTGAATCGGAAGAAGTCAGATTCGTCGACCGTGATCGCGTTAAATCGATCCAGCTCGGCCCACTGACTCATGAAGCCCGCGAAGAAGGCTTCTGCTTTGCGATCATCCAGCATCCGATCGATCTGAGCCGTCAGCACCTCTGACTTCGAAAGTGAACCATCGACGACACTGGAGTAAAGCTCCGCGTCCGGCGGACTGCTCCACAGAAAGTAAGACAATCGAATCGCCAGTTCGCGGTTGCTGAGTTGACGTTTCCCTCCGCCGGCGTCACTTGCTTCCTGAACGAAGAGAAACTGCGGAGACGCCAGAACAATTGCTAACGCATCGCCTATGGCCTCTTCGAATTCCTGGCCATCCGAACGATTCTTTATGAACAAATCGAACAACTGATCGACGTACTCAGGCGAGGGTGAAGATCTGCGAAACGCCTCAAACGTAAATCGTTCGATCAACTCCCTGGCGTTACCATCGTTCCACGCCACTGTTCGTTGCCGGGGTTTGGGCGGCTCGGGATGAGTAAGAAGCTCGAAAAATGCTCGTTTTTCATCGTAGAACGGACCTTCGATCTCCAGCCAGTCGACCCAGATCGATGCCAGATCCCCGCCACGATCAATCTTCTTCACATAACCATCCAACACGCGAATGTTCGCACGGTTTTCTTCGACGGCGAGGTTTAAGACTCGTTCACCAACCGTCGGCCGGTAACCAACTTCGAAAGTTTCCGGCTCCGAAGTCGTACCGCGAACCCGAGCTACGCCGACGGTGCCGCTCTTATCCGTAATGCGAACAAACTTACGAATCTCTGGCGGATCGCTGTTAATACCACCGCGAACGCGCAGCCGGTAACTGCCGCGAGGGTCCGAACCGCGGCCGCCTCGATTAATTCCAAATCGTTTCGTTTCGTTATTCACTCCTGCCAGATAAATGCCGCTTTCGACCAACGGATACTGCAGATACGCGCGAGGCTTGCCAGCACGATTCTTGAATTGCGAAAAGATGATCTTCATTTCGCCTTCGTCTTTGAAACCCATCTCCTGCCAGGTTTTTCCTTCTTTCTTCATCCGCATCTTGTTGTCGAGGTCCGCCAACAGTGTTCGCAATCGAGGCGTGACATTCTCTTCCGGTTCACGTCGATTTTTAGTCACGGGCATTCGCGGCTGTGCAGACCAATCAAAACCGTACCTCACGATTTCTCGACCAAGTGTCAGGTACTTGTCGAAGTCCGACGACGAGAAAAACTGATCCGCTCCGACCGTGTCGAAAGTCTCAGCCTCATTGTCTTCGGGGATTTTTTCGACAGCGATCTGAAATCCAAAAAGATCGCGGATTGTGTTGGCATACTCGCGACGGTTAAGTCGACGCATCGCAATTTCACCGCCGTGATCGGTCAGTCGCTTCCGAGCTGTGATCAACGTTCCTGTCAGACTGTCGAGAACTTTTGCCAGTTCAGGCGTCGACGGCTGCGGCTCATCCTCAGGCGGCATGTCACCAGCGTTCAGGATATCGAGAACATCCTGCCACCGCTGTGCCGAATCATTGTTCGTGATACCCCAGGCTGGCTTATCAAATCGAACCTGCCCGTTCTGCTTTTCCTGCCCGTGGCACTTTACACAGTGTCGCATCAGGAACGGCGCAACCACCTTATCTGAAACCGACACAACAACCGGATTCGGTTTCCGCCTGTAAGCCTCGTCAGCTTTCGAACGAGCAGCGACAATCGCGAAAATACAAAAAATGAAAGCGGGCGTTCCGAAACGCATAGCAGATGAGTTCTCCGGAGAATCACACACTCGCCAGGACACCAGAAGTTTGTGTTTGAGACGGGCAGTGTTTTGGGCCGAAATTTTCGTCGCCCTTCATCCTACGGACAAATCGACGAGGTTGCGAATCCCCCATTACTCGAGCCGAAGCTGCCAGGTAGTCTCATCAGTATCTCCCGATCCGACCACGCCGACTATTGAAAATGGTGATAACTGGCCCTTTTCCCTGTCGATTGAGATAATCAGCGTTTGGAGCTTTGCAGAGCAACTGACACAGATGATCCTGCGTATACATTGACAATCACATTGTTGAACGAGCTGTTTCTTCACGCTGCAAGCCATCTCTGAAACTTCTGCCTTCATTGAACCTCAAGAGCACCCCGCATGAACTCTGTTTTCTCTCATCGTCGCACGTTGATCCAACTTTTGAACCGACATCTTTCAGCCACTGGCACTTTGGCCCTTATCTTGACCTGTCTCGCTTCGATTCCTTTGCCAGCGCTTGTGGCTCATGACCAAACCCGACCGAACATCCTGTTCATCATGTCAGACGACCACGCCTGCAACGCGATCAGTGCTTACGGCGGTCGACTGGCGAAAGTCGCACCCACGCCTAATATCGATCGGATCGGGCGTGGAGGAATTCGACTTGACCAGTGCTTCGTCACAAATTCAATCTGTACACCCAGCCGCGCCGTCATCCTGTCAGGGCAGCACTCGCACATCAACACGGTACGAACGTTGAACAACGCCTTTCCCGGCCCGGACTCCGACACGCCCAACGTCGCGGACATTCTCCGCCGATCCGGCTACGAAACAGCCCTGATCGGAAAGTGGCATCTAAGGTCCGCGCCGTGGGGATTCGACTATTGGAAGGTCGGACCCGGCCAGGGACAGTATCACGATCCGTTTTTTGTAGCCTCGACAGACGGCGTGCCGTACAGCTCTCGCCCGGCAAGAAAAGCCAAACGAACCGCAGGCTACTACACCGACCTGATCACCGACTTCGCTGTCGACTGGCTGGACAACCGCGACGAAGAAAAACCATTCTTCCTGATGCTTCACCACAAAGCACCTCATGGAAAATGGGAACCTGCCGATCGTCACAAGAAATATCTGGCCGATGTCAAAATTCCTGAACCGGCCACGCTGTGGGAAGACTTCGCGCATCGTTCCGAAGCGACTCGCAACATGGGAACGTCAATCACCAACCGTCTGTCGCCGCGACGCACCATGGTCAACGATGTTCAGAAGAAAGACTGGCCGGCAGGCTCGGTCGACATGTCCGGCATGTCGGAACTCGAAAAAGGAAAAGCCGCCTACCAGAAATACCTGCATGACTACCTCGGCTGCGTTAAGGCTGTCGACGAAAACGTCGGGCGAATCCTCGATTACCTCGACAAATCAGGCCTCACTGAAAACACGCTGGTTGTTTATACAGCAGACCAGGGAATGTTCCTGGGCGAACACGACTATTTTGACAAGCGATGGATCTACGAAGAGTGTCTGCGGATGCCATTCTTCGCTCGGCTGCCCGGCAAGATTGCGGCTGGCTCAGTCAACAGCGGGCAGCTTTGCTCCAACCTCGACTTCGCGCAAACATTCCTGGACTTCGCCGACGCCAGCGACACCCCGGAAATCGCAAAGATGCAGGGACAAAGCCTTCGAACAATCCTGCAGAGCGAAACTCCCGATGCATGGCGAGACGCGGTCTACTACCGCTACTGGATGCACCTTTCACACCACCACATCCCCGGCCACTACGGAATCCGCGACGGACGCTACAAACTGGCCTTCTTCTACGGCCTTCCCCTGGACGCAGCTCTCGGCAAAGGCACCTATCCACCAACCACACCCGGCTGGGAACTCTATGATCTCAAAATCGATCCATCCGAAACCCAAAACGTCTACACCAACCCCGATTATGCCGCAGTTATCGGTCGTCTCAAAACGCGGCTCCTCGAACTGAAAAAGCAATACGGTGACAACGACGCCCAATATCCAGATTTACTGAAGGTCCGACAGACTCACTGGAACGAATAACTCAGGCTCAACAAAAAGTCCATAAATTGCCCGAGGCGACTGACGTACCTGCAATCAGGATTGCGACGTGACAAAAGTGTCGGGTTTGCCGATGAGTCGCGTCGAGGAACACGCAAACTACTGCATAGATACGTCATGCGATCATTAAATAGCCGACAAGGTTTGACTCGATGAATAATCCAATCAAAAGAAATGAGCTGCCAGAACCAGAATGCGACTTCATGCATGTCGACGCAACAGATTTCTCGACAATGAGTCGGCCGTCGCAGATTCGGTACTTCGAAGTTGAAGGTTACATTGTCCTACCAGGCATCCTGACTCCGGAAATCATCGCGAATTTAAAAACAGAACTGGCCGGCGCCGAGATGTCGCACACCAGCTACAGCACAGCTCAGACCAGAGCAGTCACTCAACCACAATGGACCAGCAAAACTGCTGCGGAGTTAATTGGTTATCCACCGACGGTCGAGTTCCTCAAAGACCTGCTTGGTCCAGCCATCGTCTTCACGCGAGGCTTCTTTCAGCGTTCACTAAGTGGTTGTCCTGGAATTTCGATGCACACCGACGGCCAACCGCACGGATCAAACCTCTTTGGTTACGAAGGTAGTTGTCCAAGGCTGTTGCGCGTTCTCTACTACCTGGACGACCTGACAACAGAACGCGCGCCGTTCCGGCTGATCCCACGTTCACACCTTTCCTTCCACGCCGACGCCAGCCCGTACGCGCGTTATAAGTCGCATCCAGAAGAAATCACACTGGTCGTACCTGCGGGATCGGCTGTGATCATCCCCTCGCTGACGTTGCACGGAAGCCACCCGAACCTCGACGAACGACCGCGTGAACTCCTTCAAATGGGTTACCGACCAGCCTGGGCTGGCCCGATCCAGCCAGTTGAAGAATGGAACGCCGATCTTGTGGCCGCTGCTCCTGAAATCGCAAAACCATTTCTGCAAAGCCTCAACACAACCGGCGCCGAGTGGGAACAGGAACACAAACCAGTCGGTATGAAAACCGAAGCCTCCGGCATCAACCCCAGCCGCTGGGTCGACTGATTAACCACGCCGCCTCGTAAAACTGGTCACCCATCGCTTCGCTGCAGATTTCGTAGTGCATCATTCAGGTGCGGCCACTCAAATTCGGATCCTTCTTCGCTAAGTCGTTTTGACACGACATACCTGCCGTAAAGACCGAGCTCGGGATCCGTACGCAGGATATAGTGAGCCCCCAGACGAACCATCCAGCCGAAGGCTGGAAGTCCTATCGGCATACCGACTGCTCGACGCAGATGCCGCATGAACTCGATCTGTGACACAGGCTTCGGCGAGGATGCAATGTAGGTGCCACTCATCATGTCGTCGGTCAGTGCACGATCGATGAGACGGTTGAGGTCCGTCTCGTGGATCCAGCTCATGCCCTGCTGGCCGGAACCGACGCGTCCACCTAAGCCGATTTTCGCCAGGGGTCCCAGTGTTGCGAGCGCTCCTCTGCCAGCTCCACGATCGCGACGAACAACGAAACTCGTGCGAAGAACAACGCCCCGTTGAGACGGCAGAACGCTGTCATGAAAGGCTTCTTCCCAGGCTTTACCAACGAGCGGGGCGAGTCCGCAGCCAAAGCTGCAATCTTCCGTGCAGACAACCGTTGGCGGATCGCCGTAAATGTGTGCCGTACTCATCTGCACCCACACGGGCGGCGGAGAGGCGATGAGCCTCATCGCTTTGCCAAGAACTCGAGTTGACTCGACACGTGACCGGAGAATCTCATCTTTATGATCGGGAGTCTTGATGCAATCCACACTGCGACCTGTCAGGTTAACCAGTCCATCAGCCCCATCCAGCTCGCCCTTCCAGTCTCCGACCGTCCGCGCATCCCAGCGTCGATGTTTCCAGGGACCTGATACTCTCGGCTCATTCCGGGACAGGATGACGACCTCAGCCCCCGCTCCGCAAGGTGGTGGGCAAGCGAGACGCCAGGAAATCCGCTACTTCCCGCAATGACGACTTTCTTCTGTTCAAGTGACATGCTGCCTCCTACTGAATTGACACCGCCGGAACCGCAAGTCAGTCTCTCGACTAACTGCAGAAGAGTGGAAGCATGCCGATAACACCAAAAGAAAACATCCTGTTAAAGCAAGCGTCGACCGTACAGTCATCACCGAAGGTTTCAGCCGTCGGAGTATGGTTAATAGTCATGCTGGTCATGCCTGCATTTACAGCAGGACAATCCTTCTCGCCCAACGACGTTGTATTCTTTGAGCGGCGTGTGCGGCCGGTTCTGATTGAGCGTTGCGTGAAATGTCACGGACCGAAGAAGCAGGAATCGGGTCTGCGTCTTGATAGTCGGGCAGCGATCCTGAAAGGTGGAGATTCGGGACCGGCAGCGCGAGTGGGAGTTCCAGGATCGAGTTTATTGATCGAGGCTGTTCGCCGTTCCGGTGATTTTGAGATGCCCCCGGACAAGCCGCTTCAGCCTGCCGAAGTCGATGCTCTAATGAAATGGGTTAAGCTTGGCCTTCCGTGGCCAAAGGAAGCGACTCCTTCAGATGCTGCAGCAGTGAAAGCTGATTTCCACTGGGCATTTCAGCCGGTGGTTCGTCCCTCGGTTCCGAAAGGTGCGCATGCCGATTGGCCAAAGTCTGACATTGATCGGTTTGTGTTTGCGAGGTTGACTCAAGCTGGCTTGTCGGCAGCTGCCGAGGCGTCGCCACGGGCGTTGATTCGGCGGGCAACTTTTGACCTCACCGGTTTACCACCGACTGCCAAAGAAGTCGCAAGATTTGAGGTGGAGTATGTAACCACCCCCAATATTGCGTATCGGCGATTAATTGATCAGCTTCTGGACTCGCCGCATTACGGAGAGCGTCAAGGGCGACACTGGCTCGACGTCGCTCGCTACGCGGATAATAAGGGGTACGTCTTCTTCGAGGAAAAGGAGTATCCCTGGGCATGGACTTACCGCGACTGGGTCATTCGTTCATTCAATGACGACCTCCCGTATGACCAGTTTGTGACTCAGCAACTGGCGGCCGATCTGCTGGAACCAGACGATGCAGAAAACCATACAAAAGACCGGCGATCACTGGCGGCGATGGGATTCCTGACGCTCGGTGCACGATTCATGAACAACACACATGACATTATTGATGACCGCATTGATGTTTTAACGCGAGGACTGATGGGACTGACCGTGACTTGTGCGCGGTGTCACGACCACAAGTTCGATCCAATTTCTCAGGCAGACTATTACTCGTTGTACGGAATATTTCGCAGCTCACACGAGCCGACTTTGCGTCCGCTTTTTCAACCCACACCGGACACAGACGAGTATCGTGCCTTTGAAAAAGGGATGATCGAACGAGTTGCCGCGTTACGGAAGTTTGAGGACAGGCAACGTAATTTGATTATGCAAGGTGCTCGCGAACGCGCGGCCGATTATCTGTTGGCAGTGCACCGAAAACGAAATCAGCCCAGTACGGAAAACTTTATGCTCCTCGCCGATAAGGGGGGGCTCATTCCCGCAGTGATTCATCGTTGGGAAGGACACCTCAAGCTGGCTCGCCAAGACAACGATCCTGTCTGGGCATTGTGGCATCGTCTTTCCGAAATTCCCGAAGAGGGTTTCAATACTGCGGCTGCCAACCTCATCAGGACGATGCTTCCTGCCGGCGACGCGTCCAACGAAGCATCCGCCAATTCTGCAGCTACGGTCCCCATCAACCGCCTCGTCCTGGCTGCGTTTTCAGAAGCTCCGCCAGTATCGATGACGGAAGTCGCTCAGCAATACGGAGCGTTGTTCAAGGCTGTCGATCAGCAGTGGGCCGAAGCGTTGAAGCAGGCCGATCCGAAAACTCCGCCGGACAAGCTGACGAATGAAGACTCCGAAGCTTTGCGGCAGGTACTCTACGGAACCGGCTCTCCGCCAATGATCCCAAAACAGTTGGGGTGGGGATTTCTCGATTTGATTCCAGATCGACCGACGCAGGCCGAGTTCAAAAAGCTGATT
>JACLAC010021371.1_pt1 | contig 17783 bp, 17 predicted proteins | sample 8027881 | NCBI WGS metagenome assembly JACLAC01 (sample SAMN15725517, study PRJNA655200) | protist metagenome | isolation source: fluorescence activated cell sorting (FACS) single amplified genomes of... | place: Spain: Blaines Bay Microbial Observatory, Mediterranean Sea | collected 2016-01-19
ATCTCACGCATGATACGAGGGATGTCTTGTTCAAGAGCAAACAAGAAGACCTGGTCAAAAGGTCTTACGACCTCATTGGCTCCAGGAATCATCGTAGTGATGCCCCTAGCGATTGCAACCAAGCGAAATGGAAAAGGATATACAGCAGCAAGTTCTCTGGGAGTTTTCCAAACGATAGGAGTTTGCTCAGTCACACGTAGACCAAGCACTTTCATTCGTCCCTCACAGACATCAATCATGTCATTTCCCGAAGCCCTCAATACTAATCGCTCGATTTCCTTTGCGACCAGTTCCTCTGGATGAACCATCAGATCAATCTTGAGTTCTTCTGCCGGCAGTAGGCTACCTTTTTCAAAATCCAGTGAACGTACCCGAGCAATCTTCCTTCTGATTCCAAATTTATCCGCAATCAAACCAGCCATCATGTTTGTGGCGTCATCATTTGTGACAGCCAGCATCAAGTCCATTTGCTTCGCCTGGGCATGCTCCCAAAGTTGCAATTGCATGGAGTTGCCTGAAACAATCCGAACATCAAGTTGTTCACTGGCTTGACGGATCAGATGGGGATCTGTTTCAATTACCGTGACGGCGTGTCCTTCATTACTCAATCTCTTGGTCAGATGCATGCCAACCCCACCCAGCCCAAGAATTAGGACGTTTTCATTTTCCATGATGTCAGATCATCATCTCGTATTGACCAAGTTGAGAGCGGTCAGAAATCGGATTCTTGGAAGAAATGTCTACGGCATAGAATCCATCCGCATGCCCAACACTGGAAGCATCATAGATTTCATCTGGGTTTTCTCCATACTCCAGGCAATGTTGAACAGCATGGCCGATCCAGGGTTCCAACTTCAGCACAACAGTCTTTTTTCTTAGTCTACCCTGATCGTCCCGGTTAAGAACATTTGGAATGGTGTTGGTTGTGATGAATTGTGTCAGGTAGGGAGAATTGAGATTCTCTCGTGCCTCTGGACAGATGTAGGTGTGGGTGCTGTAGAAGAATATTTTCTCTGGGGCACATGATGGATTTTCGGCCAACATTTTCACACTGGCTGCAATGGTACCTCCGGTACGGACCATATCATCTAGAATGAAGACATCCCGATTTTTGAGAAGGCTCACATCATTAGAAGCATCAATCTCCACATCTCGTTGACCATGGCGTGTCTTCTTCATCGTGACAAGTAAAGAGTTACGCAACCCAGAAAATTCTTGAACCTTCCTCACAAAATCAACAGCTCCATCATCTGGGGCAACAAAGCCTACGTGCTCACCATAATTCCATAGCCGAACCAAGCCGGATCTCAACACATAATTTGCGACAATATGAGCGATATCCAAATTAATATATCGTGGTTTCCCGGTCGATGGCTCACTTGCAAAAACATTTTGATAAATCTCTTTCACTATCTCTGGCTTGTGATTGTGAACAGTCATCACTAAATCGACTCCAGCAGCCTTTAACATCCGTGCGTAGAGTTCTGCAGAGCAAGGTTGCCCAACAAATTTCACCTTGGAAGTGAAATCTAAAGCTTGTGGATGGTTACGAGTTCTTGGCCCTCGGTCCTGGGCGGAATAGAAAAGATCTGGTTCGACCAAGGCAACAAACTCAGCTCCATTTTCTTTGGCAGCTGAAGCGAGTAGACAATTGCGCATCGCCAATTCATTGCGAGTGTAGTGTGCGGAACTGGTGGAGAGGATATATACGGACTTGCCCTGTAGCCCAAAACCAAGATTCTCCTCGGTGGGATCATCCAGCAGGAAGCGAGGACAAAACTCACTGTTGACAAAGGTTTTTAGACCAACAATATCAGAGATATCAATTTTTTGAGAGCGGGCGTGGGCGACACCGATTGCAAATGAGGCGTCACTCACATTTGAGACAAGCAGATAATTGCTGTGATAATCCATCAAAGTTCTTGCTCGCAGAAGGACCTGCCTGATCCCTCACAGATCAAGGCAGGCTGAAAGTTGAAGAACGTGGTCAGTCCCCCTGCAAAAAGATATATTGAGAACCTTGTTGAGTTCTCACCAGCAGCAAGATTCCATCTTGCAGGGAAAGTTCGCTGCCCACACGCCGAAAATCAACTAGATTAGCTATATTCTGGCGGTCCATTTCCACCACCAGCATTCCAGCCCTCAGCCCAGCTTCAGAGGCTGAAGAATCTGGTTCTACTTCAGTAATGACAACACCGCCTTGTACCTGTGCATAGCCCAGTCGTTCTGCCATCTCTGGGGTCAATTCTTGAACTGAGAAACCAAGTTGTGGAGTTGGTGTAGGGGGTTCCTGAGGAATTGCCATTCTTGATGGCTGCTTCGGTCGCTCATCCAAAGTCACCATCTTTCGCATTGGGGTACCATCACGAACCAACTCCAACTCAACGATTGCATCTGCTCGGGCGTCTGCGATCTCATTTCTGAGGTCATTGCTGTTCTCAACAACTTCACCGTTGAGTTTCAGAACCACGTCTCCCTTTTGAAGACCTGCTTTTTCGGCAGGTGTCCCGGGCATAACCCCCGTGATCAGTGTCCCTTTGTTATCCTTCAGTCGGAAGGCTTTGGCTAGCTCAGCAGTAACATCTTGAATCCCAACACCTAACCATCCCCTGGAAACTCGACCCTCATCAATCAAATCATTCATAATTCGGCGAGCCATGTTAATCGGAACCGCAAAGCCAATCCCTTGATAGCCACCGCTTCTGGTGAAGATCGCTGTATTCACTCCGACAATTTTGCCCTCCAAGTTAATCAAGGGACCACCACTATTTCCAGGATTGATCGCAGCATCTGTTTGAATGAAATCTTCGTATTCGGTAATTCCGATTCCGGTGCGGCCCTTGGCACTGACAATTCCAAAAGTCACCGTCTGTGTGAGACCGAATGGATTTCCTACAGCTATGACGGACTCTCCTACCAAAATTTCTTTTGAGTCACCCATCACAAGTGAGGGCATTCCTTCCTCATCAACTTTTATAACTGAGATGTCAGACTCGGGATCAGTACCAATTAACTTGGCATCAAGTTCCCTGCCATCAAACAATTGAACAGTGATCTTGTCCGCTTCTCCAACAACATGATGATTGGTGAGAATATAGCCATCTGAACGGACAATTGAACCCGATCCCATGCCTTCCTGACGGAATCGATCATTTCCTCGACCTCTTGGGGGTCGCATACCCGGGAAGAATCGCTCAAAGAACTCATCATTATATAGATCGAGAGGATTGTTCGGAGTATTTCTGCCAGTGTTTGCAATCTCTTTCTCAACCTTGATGTGCACGACAGCTTGCTGAACAATCTGTACTAGGGCAGCTCGCGTCTTCGAAGCCCGAATCAAAGCTTGCAGGTCATCTTTTGATTGTGCCTGCACAAAGCCTACTGAAACAGCGGCCGCAACAGCAATGATGAGTAAGAGTAAGAAAGTCTTAGGAAGCGAAATGGGGGAGGATGGAAAGAGTTTCTGATGAGAGTAGCTGATCATTTACGACCTCAAATTGGATGAAGATAGAATGATTTTCATGACACCCAAATATTGTAACTGCTTCTCTTCGGTTGTCAGTAGGCAATTGCAAAAATTACTTCTTGCTTGGAGGGTTCCCCAGTCAAAATGCACTTACCGGCTTCGGGCTGATCGTTCAGAGGGATACATCGAATCGTTGCCTTGGTCTCATTTTTGATCTGATCCTCGACTTCTCTCGAACCATTCCAGTGCGCCCTGATAAATCCACCTTCCTGCTCGAGAATCTCTTTAAATTCTCCGTAATTCTTGGCTGTTCGGGTATTTGCCTCGCGGAAATCAAGAGCTCGCAGGTAAAGATCCTGCTGGATTTGCTGCAAAAGCCTCATAACATGATCTGCAATCTCATCCAAGGGCACTAATTTTTTATCACGCACATCTCTTCGTGCCACCATTGCAGACTGCTGCTTGACATCTCTTGGACCAATCTCCAACCTCACCGGCACACCTTGCTGAATCCAATGGAAGAACTTATCTCCAGGTCGAAGATTGTCTCGATCATCAATTTGAATTCTCAAGTGATCTAAATGTTCTGCTAAACGTTGCTTGATCTTCTCGGCAAACTCAAGCGTCTGAGTCCGTTCCTGATCGTTTGAAAAGATGGGAACTAGAGCAACTGCCACCGGGGCTATACGAGGTGGTAGGATAAGACCGTCATCATCAGAGTGGGTCATGATCAGTCCCCCAATCATACGTGTGGAACTTCCCCAGCTAGTAGTCCAAGCCAGTGATTGCTGGTTGTTTCGATCCAAGAACTGAATTTCGAAAGCCTTGGCAAAATTTTGCCCAAGATTATGGGAAGTCGCACTCTGAAGAGCTTTACCATCCTGCATCATCGCTTCCACAGTGTAAGTAGACAGAGCACCGGGAAACTTCTCAGCCTCTGATTTCTGGCCAGGAATTACAGGGATTGCCAGATCGTCCTCCTGAAAGCTTCGATACACCTCCAGCATCTTGAGGGTCTCTTCCTGAGCTTCCTCGTAGGTTTCATGGGCAGTATGCCCTTCTTGCCAAAGAAACTCGGAAGTCCTCAAAAAAAGTCGGGTTCGCTTTTCCCAACGCATCACGTTAGCCCACTGGTTGATCAAAACCGGCAGATCTCGGTAGCTATTTATCCACTGCGCATACATGTGGCCAATCACTGTTTCGGAAGTTGGACGAATGACCAATGGCTCTTCCAACTCTTTACCTCCCCCAATGGTCACCACCGCACACTCTGGGCTGAATCCCTCAACATGCTCAGCTTCTCGGTTCAGGAACTCTTTTGGAATCAACAATGGGAAGTAGGCATTTACATGTCCCGTTTCTTTGAACATTCTGTCCAGCCGAGCCTGCATCGCTTCCCAGATCGCAAATCCGCTCGGGCGAATGACCATACATCCCTTGACAGGAGCGTAATCAGCCAGCTGTCCTGCTTTGATAACATCTAGATACCACTGGGAGTAGTTTTCACTTCGTGGGGTAATATTCTTGGCCATGAGCAGACTTCTCTATCACTTTAATTACAAATCTTTTTTGAAAACCTTAAATACCGCATCTACAGAAGACTGACAAGCACAACTAGGAAAAATGTTAGAAGAATCCAATTTGCCAAAGCAACATTGCCATTAAATAGGAGGCCACCAAGCCAATCCCACTAATCAACGCACCAATTTGCAGAAGTTGTTGATTTTCAAGAAGTCCTGTCGCATAAGCCATCGCATTTGGAGGTGTGCTGACTGGTAACGCCATCGCGAGTGAACAAGAAAAGGTGACCAGCAAAACTAGCAACTTTGAACCACCAATTTCGCCGAGCGTACTCATTGTTGCCCCAAGAGTAGCCATGATCGACAGTAATAAATTTGCTGTTGCGGTATTGGAGATGAAAGTCGACATCAAGAGACCCATCACTGTTGCCATCACTACAATCATCAGTGGAGACAATTCAGCGAAAGGAATATTGGTAACGAGAGTTTGGCTTAGTCCTGTTGACTCCAGACCAAGCCCCAGGGCGATTCCTCCAGAAATCAGCCATAAGACATCCCAACTCAAATTTTTGAGGTCTTGCTTCCCAATTACTCCGCTGACAAGAAAAACAGCTACAGGAATCATCGCAACAACATAAGAATTCATCCCATGCAAGGAACCTGTAAGCCAGAGCAGGATGGTCATGGCAAAACAAATATAAACAACCCATGCGCGAGGAGTACGGCGAAACTCACTCTCAATTACTAGCTTAATCCGTTCTTGTCTAGAAGGCAGTAGAGCCACTAACAAGGTCCAAGCAATGGCAAGTAAGCAGATTGAAAAGGGCACCCCGAAAGCCATCCATCCACCAAAACTTATAGCTTGCTCACCTACCAGATACTTCATGGCAACCGCATTAGGTGGTGAACCAATTGGTGTTCCAATTCCTCCGATGTTTGCAGCTAATGGAATGCACAGAACCAGCGCTGTCCTGCCTAAGTCATCATTTGGAAACAGTCGGAGAACAGGAGTTACAATCGTGATCATCAAAGCTGTGGTCGCCGTATTGCTCATGAACATCGAAAAAAACCGCTGTAATGATCATCATCCCAAGCATGACAAATTTTGGGGATTCACCGAAAGGCCGGAGAAATACCCGAGCGAGATTTACGTCCAGATGATACTTTGTCGCAGCCATCGCCAAAAAGAAGCCTCCCCAAAAAAGCATGATGATGGGAGAAGCGAATGTAGTAAGTATATCTTGGTAGGGAAGTAACTTTCCCATCTCCTCAATACTACTGGGATCCCTAAATCAGATAGACCCTTTGTTGGAAATCAGCAACAATTCTAGTCCGATCAGTAAAACAGAAGTCGCAAAGATGGGGATAGGTTCAAGGATCTAACAGAGAACTGCCAGGGTGAAGATGGCAAGCATTCGTACTTGTACCACGTCAATTTCTTGAAGCACTTGATTCATGGGTAACCAGAGCACTAACAGAGGTACTGCCACACAGATCAAGGCTTTTGTCATCTAAAATCTAAATGGGTGGGGTTCTGGTTTCGCAGGTGTTGCAGAATGATGCCTTCGTCCAGTACAAAGGCGTAGGGCAGGGGATGTTCCACAAAGCGGACGACATATTCGCTGAGGATCTTGATCACGGTTTTGGCAAAGTCACCGATCTGCCAGGGTGCTAGTTGGCAGTAGTCCAAGCCACCGTGATTCAGAGCTCTAAGGATTTTTTCAGAGTCTAGCTTTTCGCAAACAAGAATTTTTCGCGCATTGGTTGTGTGAGAGTTTTCATGTAGACGAACAATTAGGTCTACACCATCTGCTTCCGAAAAAGCATCACTGGAAATCAACAAGGACAGAGATGTTTCTTCACGCAGAGTCGAATTCAAGAATTCCTCCGCCTCTTTAGCAGTCCCGACACATTTTAAGTGGAAGTGGCTTTCCAGAAATGACAGTTCCTGCTTGACCGCATCCAGTAATGCCGTCTGTTCTAGACAGATCAATATATGCAGATGCGTCTTCATCAAGAATTTGGTTTATAATGAGTATTGTTGCTTACTCAGCCTCTAGTGTACCAGGGCGAGATCTTGATGAGAGATTTCTAAGGGATCAACGGAAGGGTATCTTGAAGGGAGAGAGCGGTCTCAGAAGGACCGCACTCATGATCAGCTTATGTCTAGTCTGCCTCGAACTCAAAAACCTCACCTTCTTCACGATATTCATTCAGCTTGTTTCGTAAAGTACGAATGCTGATGCCCAAAATTCGTGAGGCATGGGTTCGATTTCCGCTGGTTTCCTTTAGGGTTTCAAAAATAAGCTTCTTCTCTGCTTCCTTCATTGACATCCCTACCTCAATCCCAAGAGGCCCATTCACTGGATTTGCATTTGACTCAACGATGGACTCTGTTGCTACCACAGCAGGTGCAGAGACTTTTGATGTTATCGAAGCTGTTGCAGAAGCTAGATCTTCATTAATGGTACGACTGCCCATTTGTGAATGCATCAAGAGATGGTGTGGCAAGATTTCGTTTCCGTTGCAAAGCAACATTGCGCGTTCCACCACGTTTTCTAACTCTCGGACGTTGCCACGCCAGTTGTAGTTCGTTAAGACATCTAGAGCATCCTGAACAATCTTAGGCCTTTCACGACCATTAAGCTGTGCATGCTTAGTCAGGAAATGTTCTACCAGAAGAGGGATATCATCCTTCCGCTCCCGCAAAGCGGGCAAGGAAAGAGGAATAACATTCAATCTGAAATAGAGGTCTTCTCTGAACTTGCCTGACTCGACACACTCCAGCATATGACGATTTGTGGTTGCTACTACTCGAACATCCACTTTGATTGGGTCCTTGCCCCCGACTTTATCAATTTCCTGCTCTTGAAGAACACGCAAAAGCTTAGCTTGTAGCGGAAGAGCCATCTCACTGATTTCATCCAATAGAATCGTTCCGGTGTGAGCTTGCTCAAACTTTCCACGATGATCTTGGTTTGCACCAGTGAAAGAACCCTTCTTGTGTCCGAAGAGCTCGCTTTCAAGCAGCGTATCTGGCATTGCTGCACAGTTCACAGCTACAAAAGGTTTGTTCACACGTTCAGAGTTATTGTGGATATATTGAGCCAACAATTCCTTACCAGTTCCACTCTCGCTCTGGATGAGAATCGTCGCCTTACTACGGGAAACGTTGCGTGCAACTTCCAGCAGTGATTTCATCGCAGCATTTTGGGTGACGATTTCCTTTGGATCACCGTTCGTTTGCTTACGGGCACCCCCACTAGTAGGAGCAGCAGATCCCTTATCTTCTGTGGGACGCAACATGATGGGTCCCTTGTTGTCCTGATAAGCCAGCGCTCGTTCAACAATGAAAATAAAATTCTCAAAGTTGAAGGGCTTCACGATGTAGTCGAAGGCACCATGCTTCATTGCTTCCACAGCAGTCTCAATCGTCCCGTAGGCGGTGGCCATGATCACTGGTTTGTAGGGCTCCAAGCCTTTGATATCCTTAAGCAACTCCAAGCCACTGCGCTTAGGCATCGTCATGTCTGTGATGACCAACGAGTATTCGTTGTTCTTGAATCTCTTGAGGGCATCGATTGCATTGTGCGAAAGCTCAACAGGATACCCACAGTGTTTGAGGGTCTCCGACATAGCTATCCGCATTTCGACTTCGTCGTCTACAATCAGGATGGGATGCGAAACCATATTGCTTCCTTTCAATAATGGACTCGTTCTTTGGGAAGGATTGACGTGGGTTCATCCACTGGGATTTCTTCATCATCGTGGGCCACTGGAAACAACAAGGTGAAGCAGGTTCCCTGATCTACTTCACTTTCCACGTCGATGATCGCTCCATGCGATTCAATGATGTTATGAACAATTGCAAGGCCCAATCCGGTGCCTCTTTCCTTAGTGCTGAAGAAGGGATCGAAAATGCGCTTGCGCACTTCTTGCGACATGCCCGTGCCAGTGTCTTCAATGGACACCTGCAACAAAGACATACCATGTCGGCGTTGGGAGAGCGGAACATGAGTGAATCGCTCTAGCATCTTGCGGTTATCAGTCAGTACATTTCTGGTTGTCAGGCGAATTTCACCTTCTTCAACCATTGCCTGGATCGCGTTAATCAGTATGTTATGAAAGACTTGTTTGAGAAGCTCAACTTCACCGCGAATCTTGGTGTTGGTCGCCAAGAAATCGTTCCGCATTTCGACATCATTGTACTCGACCAACTGTTCAAAAAAACTTAGATTTTCTCGTAGAAATTTGTGAAGGTCAATCACTTCTCTAGCAACTGGCCTTGGTTTGGTGTACTCCAACAAGTTCGAGATGATGTGATTCATACTCTGAACCGCTGAAGAAATATGATGAACCAGTTGTTGTGAAGACTCGCTTTGAACTTCCTTGCGGAGTAAAGAGGTGAACAACTCAATGCTTCCCAGAGGATTACGAATCTCATGCGCAATGCTGGCAGCCATTTGACCCATTCCTGTGAAGCGATTTTTTCTCTCCGCCTCTTCTTCCAATTTCCGCAGGTCTGTAATGTCCTGAATATTGACGATCAAGCCGAGCCATTCGTTTTGATCACTTTTCATCAAAGACAGATGCAGCCGCAATTGACGAGAGAGACCAGCGCCCCCTCGTAATGTCATCTCCTGCTCTTGACCCTGCTGTAAGCTTTGCATGAACTCCGGAGTCAACCTCAACGGAAGAACCCGTTCTCCCAAGATTTCGTTCAACCGGAGACCCCTTACTTCCTCCGCCATCTTATCAAGCAGTCGCAGTGCTTTCTGATTCACAGAAAGAATCTCACCCTGAAGGTCAGTGACAACTATTCCGAGGGCAGAACTCTCAAAAATATTATTCAGGTGACTCTTGACCCGATCTTTTTCGAGGAGATTTTGCTCTAGCTCTCGATTCTTCCGAGCTAACTCAGAGTTCAGTTCATCAACCTTCTGCTCAATACCTCTGTAATAATCCTGAAGCTTTTGAGTAGCCTGATTGAATGCCTCAAAGCCCTGCACCAGTAATTGGGCATCGAGAGTCTCCTCTTCCGGGTCCAGTACCAAGAATTGGGAAGGATCTGGCAATTCATAAGTCAGGGGTGCCAACTGGCGCTTCTCATTACCCATATACGAAGCTTTCTAGACACCATGTTCCCAAGGAGGACTCGGCCATCCTCAAATTGCATTTAAAGAAGATTGTTCTACTCCAGTGATTTCCTGAACTCAGGGCTTTTTTGGGTTAAACATAAACCTACCAGATGCAGAAATTGTGCAAGATCACATACTCCACTATTCAAGTCAAGTCACCACAACAATTTAAATCTGTAAACATGACATTGACAGTTACACAAGCTTATTTTCATGAGTTTTGGGAGATTTCAGAAATTCAACTCAAATGGCATCAACATAAATTTACATCAAAAAATATCTGAAATTTGCTCGAGCAAATTCGATTTTCAATAGAAAATTGATAATTAGTAGCCTTTTTATAATTTTATGTATAATTTTTAATCAAAAATTTAAATTCTAATCACGAATTTTCAGTGATTTTCTAAATTTAACTGATTATATTTTATTCATCAATAATGATTTCAGTATTTAAGAACAAATTTTAATTAAATTATTTTCTGGCATTCTGGCTGCAGAGTGATTTGTGCCTTTTTGTAAGGCACTCGCCTTGAACTTTAACCTTCACTCCCAAGGTAATTATGATTTGGAAGAAGCATTCTTTGTTTGCAAAGCGCCTCCTGTTGACCGGATTGGCAGGATTGGTAGTTGGTTTGGCAAATGCTGCGGACACTATAAAAGTAGGGGTTCTGCACTCATTATCAGGAACCTTGGCAATCAGCGAAACTACTCTTAAAGATGTTGTGCTGATGCTCGTTGATGAACAGAACAAAAAAGGTGGCTTATTGGGCAAACAATTGGAAGCCGTTGTCGTCGATCCCGCCTCCGACTGGCCATTATTTGCTGAGAAAGCACGCGAACTAATAAGTGTAGAGGAGACAGACGTCATTTTTGGTTGTTGGACTTCGGTTTCCAGAAAATCAGTTTTGCCGGTTTTTGAAGAATTAAATGGGTTGCTATTCTACCCAGTCCAATATGAAGGCGAAGAATCTTCAAAAAACGTGTTCTACACGGGCGCTGCGCCCAATCAGCAAGCAATCCCTGCGGTCAACTACCTGATGGAAGATCTCGGAGTAGAACGATGGGTACTAGCAGGTACAGATTACGTCTATCCTCGAACAACTAACAAAATTCTTGAACAATATCTGAAAGATAGTGGAGTCGCTACATCAGATATAATGATCAATTACACCCCTTTCGGCCATGCTGACTGGCAAACCATTGTCTCTGACATCAAGAAATTTGGTTCTGAAGGAAAAAAGACTGCAGTGGTCTCCACAATTAATGGAGACGCAAATGTGCCATTTTACAAAGAACTTGGTAACCAGGGAATCTCAGCAGAAGATATTCCCGTAGTAGCTTTCTCTGTGGGTGAAGAGGAACTTTCTGGAATTGACACTGAACCTCTAGTCGGCCATCTAGCTGCTTGGAATTATTTCATGAGTGCTGACGCGGATGTCAACTATGACTTTATCGAAAAATGGCACGCTTTCATTGGCAATGAGGAACGTGTAACCAATGATCCAATGGAAGCTCACTACATCGGTTTCAACATGTGGGTTCAGGCGGTCGAGAAAGCAGGTACCACAGATGTTGATGCAGTCCGTGAGTCGATGTATGGGCTCACTTACCCAAATTTGACAGGAGGAACCGCAGTGATGAATACAAATCATCACCTAACGAAACCTGTTTTGATTGGAGAGATTCAAGCAGATGGTCAATTTGAGACAGTGTGGCAGACCCCTGGGGGAGTCATTGGAGATGCATGGTCAGATTTTTTACCGGATAGTAAGTCAATTGTAGCAGACTGGACGGCTCCAATTTCCTGTGGAAACTACAACCTCAGCAATGGAAAGTGCTCCGGCCAAAACTATTGATTCCCTAAAAAGTGACTCACTGATCAAACTGATCAATGAGTCATCCCTCCCCAATCCAGCTGTCATACCTAATGACCGCTACTAATAGTTACCAAACCGATGAGCCGGGTCACCTTCCTCATTCTTCTGCTTCTTCCTCTTCATGTTCTGCATGTGGAAGGATCAGAATGGGAAAATATTCTACAACAATTGACCCAAAAAAAGTTTTCCGTCGTAGAGACAGCTGTCAAAGCTTTAGGACAATCTGGTGATCAACGAGCCCAACCCTTGTTGGAGGCTATGCTTGCAAACGAATTGTATCAACGAAAGAGTGATAAACAATTGGTGAGAGCGGTTGGTAGCCGTAATGATTATACCCTTTACGACATCTTTTCAGGTTCTGAATTAGCTAAGGAGGTTTCTTCTCGTCAACTCAATCGCATTCGTGTCAACAACAAAATACGTTCTACACTACGTAACGCCCTTGCCCGCCTAGCGCTCTCCGATCCGGATCCTAAGGCAAGGAGTGAAGCTGCTCGTAAGCTACGAGATGGCCAAGCGGAAGAAATTTTGCCCCTCCTTCAACAAGCACTAGCCGATGAAAAGGTGGAATCTGTTCGAGAAGTTCTGCGGTTTAGTTTGGCCACCCTTCAACTGAAGCATCCAGACCCAGAGATCCGCCGCCAATCTGTCGCACTACTGAGCGGATCTCTTGACCCAGACGTTAGGAATCTTCTGACCGAGCTACTACAGAAGGATCTCTCAGGTAATTGGAATGAACCTGAGTTAGATATCAGAGAAAAAATCACAGCAACTCTGAAGCAAATTCAGTTTTGGGAAGATATCTATGGTGGAGTTGAGACGTTATTTTTTGGGGTAAGTTTGGGGTCTGTGTTGCTGTTAGCAGCAATCGGCCTAGCTGTCACCTTTGGTGTAATGGGCGTAATCAATATGGCTCATGGTGAGATGATCATGCTGGGTGCCTACACGACCTATGTTATCCAGAGGGCACTACCAAACCTTGTGGAGTACTCACTTTTCATCTCTATTCCAGCAGCTTTTCTCGTCGCAGGTACAGTCGGAATTATTCTCGAGCGTACTGTCATCCGATTACTCTATGGACGACCCCTCGAGACACTGCTGGCAACTTTCGGAGTGAGCCTTTTTCTTCAGCAAGCTGTCAGGAGTATTTTTGGGCCTCTCAACCAAAACGTAATGACCCCAAGTTGGATGCAGGGAGCCTTGGAAATCAATCCACTTCTATCAATCACCTACAATCGAATGACCATCATCCTGTTTGTTCCATTCGTACTGCTGACGTTATTCGCTCTTCTAAAAAGAAGTCATTTCGGCTTGGAAATGCGTGCAGTCACCCAAAATCGGCGGATGGCTAATGCAATGGGAATCAGAGCCGACCAAGTTGACGCCCTCACCTTTGGCTTGGGTTCAGGTATCGCTGGAATTGCTGGGGTAGCTCTCAGTCAACTAACTAATGTGGGCCCAAATTTGGGGCAGTCTTATATCATCGACTCTTTCATGGTCGTAGTCTTCGGAGGAGTGGGCAATCTTTGGGGGACTTTCTTTGGGGCCATGAGCCTGGGCTTGGCCAATAAGCTTTTGGAGCCTTTCGCTGGAGCAGTTGCAGCAAAAATCATTGTGCTCGTTTTGATCATTCTCTTCCTTCAGAAGAGACCTCGCGGCATGTTTGCACTCAAGGGACGATTTGTTGAAAACTAGCATCTCAAGAAATGGCTGACACAAATAACGAACCTCAATCATGCAAACAAACTCATTTTTCAACACCTTACTAGCTGATTCGGGTGCTCGATGGTTCCTTGGATGCCTCCTGGCTCTGGTCACTCTAGTTCCCATACTGAACGGTCTTGTTAGTCAAGACTCGGTACTTCACATCCCAACTTATGCTGTAAGCCTGATGGGCAAGTATCTTTGTTTCGCTTTACTTGCTCTCTCGCTGGATTTGGTCTGGGGATATTGTGGAATTCTCAGCCTTGGACACGGTGCTTTTTTTGCGCTGGGTGGCTACGCATTTGGGATGCATTTGATGCGGGAAATTGGAGAACGTGGAGTCTATGGGCATCCAGTTCTGCCTGATTTTATGGTGTTTTTGAACTGGGAAAACTTACCTTGGTATTGGTGGGGCTTTGACTCATTTATTTTTTCGATCCTGATGGTTCTTCTGATTCCAGGACTTTTGGCTCTTGTGTTTGGTTGGTTTGCCTTCCGTTCCAGGGTTACTGGTGTCTACCTTTCGATCATCACTCAGGCACTGACCTATGCTTTGATGCTTGCTTTTTTCCTTAACGAACTTGGCTTTGGTGGGAACAATGGGCTGACTGATTTCAAAGATGTTTTAGGGATTGAAATACAGGCGGATTCTACTCGGCGGGGACTCTTCATCATTTCAGCATTAGCTCTGGCTGGGGGCTTTGTTTTATGCCGCTGGCTGCTCAAAACTCACTATGGAAAAGTTTTGTTGGCGGTCAGAGATGCAGAGAGTCGGAGTCGTTTCCTTGGATATCGCACAGCAAATTATAAACTATTTGCATTTGTTGTTGCGGCTATGCTCGCAGGATTAGCGGGGGCCTTGTATGTACCTCAGGTTGGTATCATCAATCCTGGTGAATTTTCTCCACTGAATTCAATTGAGATCGTTATCTGGGTCGCTGTTGGGGGAAGAGGAACCCTCTATGGTGCTGCCTTGGGAGCAATCGTCGTCAATTTAGCAAAAACTTGGTTTACCGGAGCAATGCCAGAACTTTGGCTTTTTGTTCTGGGTGGAATGTTTGTTGTTGTGACTGTTTTGTTGCCTAGGGGCATCGTGGGCATTCAATTTTATCGAGACAAACTTTTTCAACACAGACTGAAGACTCCACTCAAACCATCCGGTTCAGGGTCAAGCTCGTGAACCAGCCTGTTCTAGCCTACGGAGAAAAGATTCTCAATGAAAGTATCCTCTATCTAGATGGTGTAACCGTCACCTTTGATGGCTTTCGGGCACTGAATAATTTATCGATCCTGCTGGAACACGGAGAATTACGAGCGATCATCGGACCAAACGGAGCAGGAAAAACTACGATGATGGATGTGATAACTGGCAAAATCCGCCCTGATCAAGGAGATGTCTTCTACCACAACCAAACGATCAATCTAGCTACATTGGATGAAAGTGAAATTGCCCAGCTTGGGATTGGCAGAAAATTCCAAAAACCAACTGTTTTTGAGCAGCAAAGTATCTCTAACAATCTTTACTTGGCTCTCAAGGCAAACAGAGGAATCTGGGCCGCTTTGTCTTTCAAACCTTCAAGAACACAACAAGAGCTTGTGGAACAGGTGCTCGAGAGAATTCGCTTGATTGAACGTCAGAATGATCCCGCTGGCTCCCTCTCGCACGGTCAAAAGCAGTGGTTAGAAATTGGAATGCTGCTTGTTCAGGACGCTCAACTACTGCTAGTTGATGAACCAGCTGCTGGAATGACCGATTCAGAAACGGAACAGACTGCTGAATTACTTCAGGAAATTTCTGGTACTAAGTCCGTAATGGTGGTGGAACACGATATGGAATTTGTCAAGGCTTTAGATTGTAGAGTTTCGGTCTTACACGAAGGGAGTGTTCTGGCCGAAGGTACTCACTCAGAAGTGCAGTCCAATGCTACCGTGATCGAAGTCTACCTAGGGAGGTAAGTATGTTACAGGTGGAACAAGCCGATCTTTACTACGGAGCGAGCCAAGCACTCCGCAAGGTTAACCTGAGGGCAGCGATTGGCAGTGTAACTTGTCTTCTCGGAAGAAATGGCGTTGGCAAAACCTCTTTGCTTCGAGCCATTGTTGGCCAGCAACCACTCCGTGAAGGTTCCATTCATTGGGCAGGAAAAGATATTACAAACTGGCCTCCTTTCAAAAGAGCACGCTCTGGCATTGCCTACGTACCCCAAGGACGAGAAATTTTCCCCCAACTCACAGTTGAAGAAAATCTAAGATCAGGATACGCCTGCTTGGCAAGAGAGAAAAAACGTCTTGATGAGGAGGTTTTCTCACTATTTCCAGTACTTCAACAAATGCTAGGCCGACGTGGTGGAGACCTCTCTGGAGGACAGCAACAACAACTGGCAATCGCCCGTGCTCTGGTGACCCAACCAAAGCTATTGGTACTTGATGAACCGACCGAAGGAATTCAACCCTCCATTATTCAAGACATTGGTCGAGTCATTCAAACACTGCGGGAACGGGGTGAAATGGCAATATTGTTGGTTGAACAATACTTTGATTTTGCTCGTGAGTTGGCCGATGAATATGTAGTCATGGATCGTGGTGAAGTTGTTCTTGCAGGCAGCGAAAAGGAGGTTCAACCTCATGAAGTTCGACGCTGGCTGACTGTCTAAATTACTGACTTAAATGTGAGTTAGTGGAAATCCCACATTCTTCAAAGCATCAATTCCGTTCTGGCAACTATAATAAGAGTTTGCCTTCGAACATAAATTAGCTATCTTGCCTGTCGTTTTTGAAAAAGCTGCTTCAACAACGTCATGGCCAATATTCTTTAAAATTTGGCTTTTTGAACCGTCAATATCTTCTGCCGGTACTTCGCAGAACTCACCAAGATTTCGAATCTGTTATCAAATAATGGGTTGCCATGAACCTAACTCCCCGAGAACTAGAAAAACTTACTATCTTCACTGCAGGCGAATTGGCTCGCAAGCGTCGTGCTCGCGGACTCAAGCTTAATCACCCTGAAGCTGTGGCCTTGATCACCTCCGAACTGCTCGAAGCAATTAGGGATGGACGTTCCGTGACAGATGTCATGGCTTTCGGTCGTACAATCCTTAGAGCCGAGGAAGTCATGGAGGGTGTTCCAGAAATGATTCCAGAAATTCAGGTCGAAGGAACTTTTCCAGATGGGACTAAGCTGGTTACCGTCCACGACCCGATCCAATAACTAAATCTAAATATCCAAGCGGAGGATGATCATGATCCCCGGAGAATACCAACTATCGAAGTCTCCAATCGAAATCAATGCAGGTCGCCGAATAAACACTGTTCGTGTTGAGAACATAGGAGACCGTCCAATCCAGGTTGGTTCGCACTGCCATTTTTTCGAAAGTAACGCTTCGTTACGCTTCACACGGGAAGAAGCCTACGGGATGCGACTTAACATACCAGCAGGGACTGCTGTCCGCTTTGAGCCGGGAGATACCCGTGAAGTTGAACTTGTGGAACTGGGAGGAAATCGAGAAGTCATCGGTCTTAATCGGCTGGTGGAGGGAATTCTGGACACGACTGAGGTCCGCCAGGCCGCCCTTCAACGATCCACCAACTTCGTACGCTGAGGGAGAAACATCATGCACATGGAAAGACATCACTACGCTGAACACTTCGGTCCCACCGTTGGGGATAAGATTCGACTAGGTGACACCGAATTGTTTGCAGAAATTGAGGAAGACCACACTGTTTACGGTGATGAAGCCATTTTCGGAGGTGGCAAAGTGCTACGAGATGGGATGGGTCAGTCTCCTACAGCTACTAGAGGGCAAGGTACTCCTGACGTTGTGATCACGAATGTAGTCATTGTAGATTACACTGGCATCGTCAAAGCAGATGTTGCGATTCGAGATGGACGCATTACGGGCATCGGCAAGTCAGGGAACCCAGGCATCATGGGTGGTGTCACTCCTGGAATGGAAGTAGGAGTTTCAACAGAGATCATCGCCGGGGAGGGAATGATCCTAACCGCTGGAGCAATTGATGCCCATGTTCACTTCATCTCACCCAATCAGATTCCAGAGGCCTTCTATTCGGGAATCACAAC
>JACLAC010014455.1_pt1 | contig 17781 bp, 15 predicted proteins | sample 8027881 | NCBI WGS metagenome assembly JACLAC01 (sample SAMN15725517, study PRJNA655200) | protist metagenome | isolation source: fluorescence activated cell sorting (FACS) single amplified genomes of... | place: Spain: Blaines Bay Microbial Observatory, Mediterranean Sea | collected 2016-01-19
TTAGAAAGCGAAATACAATTAAAGATAAAGCATTCCAGCAGAAAACTGTTCCCGCACTAGCGAGGACAAAGATCGCAATATCCACAATTAACATTCGTTGACGACCAATTTTGTCAGTGATTGGTCCTAAGGTTAGCGACCCGACTAAAGCACCAGCGATCGCCGCTACGGCAACTGCACCGATTTCGGTAGGTGTGAGGTTAAAGTCTTGCTTGATAAAAGGCAGAGCAATGCCAATAATAAAAAAGTCAAATCCATCAAGGGCAATTAAACCAGCTGCTAATAACCATAGCAGCCACATTGAACGAGTAAGCTGAGATTCATCTAACCGCTCTTCAAAAGATTGCGGTTCGGGAGTAGTTTGTGTAAAAGCAATCATAAATTATGTAGGAATTTCTAATACTTGCGCAATATATCAATCTGCTGAAAAACATGACCGATTAGATACAGTGAACCACATAAAACAATTGCTCTTTTTGAATTAGCATCCTGATGCGATGCAGTAACCGTATCTAAAGCTGTAAAAACATTTTGATAAGTCTGGCAGCTATTTAGCTTAGAGCAAACCCGTGCCGCTAAAATAGCTAACTCTTCTGGTTCGGCACTGCTACGATCTGGGACGGGAACTAAATGAAGTTCATCTTTAGGTTTCAAAAGAGCGTCAAAAATATCTTCATGGTCTTTAGTAGATAGCATTCCCATAATCCAAGCAACGGGTTTATTCAAAGTATTGACGTACTCTCTTAAAACAATTGCTGCTGCGGGGTTATGCGCCCCATCGATCAATAGCCGATGGTTGTTCCAGGTTATCCACTGTAGCCTTCCTCGCCAACGAGTTTTATCAATGCCAGTTTGAATTGCTAAGTCGGGGACGATCCATCCTTGTTGCTGTAAACTTTTGATCGTAGCGATCGCGATCGCTGAATTGCTTAACTGTACTTTTCCCAATAGCGGTAACGGATATTCAAGATCTTGATATTTTGCCCACCTAGCGCCATTGGCAGCAATATTTATTTCCCTAGCTGGTTCGACAAAGGTAATCGGCGCGTCTAACTCTTGTGCCCTTGCCACCACTACTTCTTTAGCTGAAGCAGGTATTTGTCCGACAATTACAGGACATTGAGGTTTAATTACCCCAGCTTTTTCTCTAGCAATATCAGCCACCGTCGGACCGAGACGTTGCCAGTGTTCTCTACTTAGGGAAGTTATAACGCTAACTAGAGTACTATCTTTAACGTTGGTCGCATCTAGCCGTCCTCCCAAACCAACTTCCATCACTGCAATATCGACCTGCGATCGCGCGAAATATAGCCAAGCTGCTGCGGTAATTACTTCAAACTGCGTCGGGCTTTCTTCATCAGGCGTAATTACCGATTGAATATCCTGTAGAATTTCGATTAAGGCTGAGTCGGGAATAGGTTGACTATTAAGGTTGATGCGCTCTGTCCAATGAACTAAATGAGGTGAAGTATAGCGTCCGACTCGATAACCTGCTTCGGCTAAAATAGAAGAGAGATAAGCGCAGACCGATCCTTTGCCGTTAGTGCCTGCAACATGAATCATCGGAACACGATCTTGTGGATTATCTAAGTCTGCCAATAATTTTTTTATTCGTTTGAGACCTAAATTAACTCCAAAACGCTGAAAAGGTTTTAAAAGAGAATCAATTCGACCTTCTCGAACCACCATGTCTATAACTCCGTCAAACTGCGATAGAGTCAATCATAATCGAAAGTTGGAGCATATTCCTAAACCATCGTTATTTTGACGATAATCACGATCTTGAAACCTAGCTAGTTAAGTAATTTAAATATATCGGTGCTTAAAAATTTTGATACATTGGTACATAAAAAAGTTGGTTGTCCCAAACGTTTGCGCCTTAAATCTTGGTTGTTGACTTCTCATTAATTTTTACAGCCGTTTTCAGTTAAATAGACTCCGTTATTAATTAACTGGTTCGTAGCACAGCACGTATATGCAGATGGCTGTGCCTAGCCGTTTGCAAAGCAAGCCGAAGGCTAAGGCATCGTCGTCTCCGACGACTGGGAAGCGAAGCTTCCGCGCTATCAGCCATCAGCTTATTTACAATACAATTTTCCGATCTATTCATGTGAAAAGCGCAGTAAAATAATGCGATTGACAGCTCGAATAATCAGAACCATGATTTTAACTATTCGAGATTGTTGTTGGCTATTGTTTCTGTAGAGAAGCTTCTTCGGCTATTTCAACAATCTTATCAATTCGAAACTCTTGCACCCAACTATTCAAACCTGCAGCAATTTCTTGGTGTTCTGAATCTATTTGGGTAATCAACTCTTGCAAAACATCATAGTCTGCAGTCAAAGCAGCCTGTTGAATTTTATCTAACCATTCCTCTGTCATCATTTCTAATTGTTCGGGAGTAAGTTCGACAACTGGGGGATCTACCTGCATTCCTTCAATATTTTGATTAGCCTCATCTGCTTGATAGAGATAGCGAACGTGCAAGTACTTTTCTAGTTTTGCTAACAAGTCAGAAACGTGAAAGGGTTTAGCAATTAAATCGTCACAGCCAGAATTTGAGATAAAAGCTGACTCATTATCAATGAAACTAGCCGTCAAAGCGATAATAATCGTATCTTCTTGCTTGAGCTTGATTTTTTTGGTAGCTTCGTAACCATCCATGACAGGCATTTCGAGATCCATAAAAATTAAATGGGGTTGCCAATCTTGCCAGACTGCTATAGCTTCTCTGCCATTTGCGGCTTCTTTGACATCAAAACCAATGGATTCAAGCAATTGTAGTACTACCTGTCTATTGTTATAGCTGTCGTCTACTATCAAAATACGATAAGTCAATCCATTATCTTCTAAACCAATAATGTTGCTAGTTTGCCGATCTTGTATCTCTGCTTGAACTGGTTCGGCAAGAATATCAAATTTAAAAACTGTACCTTTGCCTAAGCGACTGCTAACTTCCATATCACCTTTCATTAGCCGAACAAATTTACGACTGATCGGCAAACCCAAACCCGTTCCTTCCCCAGACTTTCTGCCCGTTGCAGTCTGAGTAAAGGGTTTAAATATAGAACCTAATTCCTTCTTAGCAATACCTGGACCAGTATCCTCTATTTCAAAGATTAATTTGTAAATATTGTCTGTATCTGGTTTAACTCGTATAGTTACACTACCTTTAGTAGTAAATTTAATCGCATTGTTAAGTAAATTAATTAATACCTGACGAAGTTTGCGTTCGTCTGTATGAATGTATTGTGGGGTGTCAGGATGGCATTCTAGCAAAAGTTTCAAATCTTTATCTACGGCTTTTATCTCGAGCATTTGTTTGGTAGTGTTCAAAAGTCCGTAGAGATCGAAGTCATTAAGATTGAGATCGGTTTTTCCAGCTTCAATTTTTGATAAATCCAAAACTTCGTTGATTAAAGTTAGTAAATGTTCTCCACTACGGTTAATAACAGTTAAATATTTTAGTTGCGAGGGTGTAGCAGTGCGATCGCGCTGCATAATTTGGGCATAGCCTAAGATAGCATTGAGGGGAGTTCGCAATTCATGACTCATATTTGCTAAAAATGCACTTTTAGCTTTATTAGCAACCTCGGCTGATTCTTTTGCCTTTTCAAGCTGCATGGTGCGAGTGCGAACTTTCGCTTCTAAATTTTGGCTGTAGTCAAAGATTAGATTAGATAGTTTGGTGTAGATATCAACCATGTAACCAATCTCGTCGTCCTTTTGTCCTTCTATTGGTATATAAACTTGATTAACGCTAGCTGGAGATAGATTAATCTCGCCTTCGCTAGACTTTTGATATTGCCCCTGGCTACTAGCTTCTAAAAAATCGGTAAAGCGGACAATTCTTCGTATTGGATTAGTAATTACAAGTAACAAAATACCCGAACAGCCCAAAATTAATAACAATAGTCCGCCAGTACTAATAACTAAAAATTTATTAATCTGTTTATTGTTATCCGCTAACAACTTCTGTCTGTCTATTCTAATCTGCCTAATTACTTGCGATAATTCCTTGCCAACATCGTTACCTTCTCCTCTAATAAATTCATCGCCCGCAGTATAGTCTTGTGTTTGCTGAAAAATTTCAATAGCCCGATCGTAAACATTCATTAATTCATCGTGATCTCGAACAAATGAAATTAATTCAGATTTATATGGTTGCGACAGCGGATTTTCAATAACTTTGGCAATATCTGTATTAATTTTTCCCGTCATTGCCTCAACACGACCGAGATATTTATCTAGATCTTTTTCCTTATGTCCCCGCAAAAATAAATTTGTACGAACTTTTTCCTGTCGAATAAAGAAATCATTGACGGTTTCTATTTCTTGAATAAGTTCATTGAATTCGGTAACCGACTGACGAATCGTTTCTAAACGGTTATTAATATAATAGACACCAGTTAAAATAGTTGTAATTAAAAAAATTGTATAGCCACCTAAAAACCAATAGGTTTTATGGAGTACGCTCGATTTGTGCGCGGAATTAGTTTTCACCACAGGACAATCACCTTAAATAATTAATTTTTTTTAATCGCGATCGCTTCGATCGTCAAAGTATGAATTAATCTAATTAAGCTCAGCTTTCATAAAATGTATAAATAGTTGTCTGAGTAATATTGTTCCCAACTAAAACCCCTAAATTTGCTTTAAAGGATTGAGAATAGATGTGCAAATCCTCGAACCAATAACGATGTTTGTCAGTCTCCTAAAAAAACGCAGCTGAAATTACTGACTCTGTATTAATTCGAGCGCTGTCTTGTGCGAGTTCAGACTAAGTAGGGTAAATTGTCTAGCAGTAGTGTTGTAGTGTTTCTTCTAAAAAACTTAGAACCAGCTTAAATAGACATCTTGCATAAATAACAGATTAATAGCTTTCCCCTTTTCCCTTTGACCCTTTCCCTCTTTGTAAGGTAGTCGATAATGATTCGTGCAAGAAGTCTAATATCAAACTGTTAATTGTTAATCGTTAGTTGCTTTGCCTGTTGCTCTATTTGCTTAAAGCGATCTATCAAAGGCAAAACCTTTTGTTCCTCTGCCTCGACATAGTTATAAATATTGACAAAATTACGCTCGATTTCTTCGTAGATAATATCTAATTTGGAATTTAACTTTGCCGATAGTTCCCTTTCAAAACGAACTTTTTCACTATCGAGTTTATCTTCAAACTGTTTAATAATCTTACGTTTTTTTAGTACTAAAGTACCTCCTGCAAACAATAAGCCTACTCCAGCAAAAGCCGTACCAATAATATCTAATAAGACAATTTCCGTTAAAGCTGCGATCGCAGTTCCGGCAACGGTAGCTGCACCACCACCCAAAAACCTAGGCGCGACACTAGCTTCGATCGATTCAATAGAATGAAGAAAAGATTTATCATCTAAGAGGGTAGCAACCTTTTGCTGTACGTCCTCGACAATTTCCTGACGGCTTTCAATCGTATTGACGGTAATAGCATTGGTAGTAATCTGATTGACTTTAATATCCTGAAGATCCTCTACCAGGCTTTGTAGCAACTTTCTAATTCCGCCGACAAAATGTTTGATACCATCTTGGGATATCTCGCCTAAAGAAGCTCTTAATTCATTCTCACAGCTTTGTTTTAATTCATCCATCCAGGTGGGTGCGGATTTTTTGCTACGAAACAGTACGGCAAAAGAACCTTTTACTAAGGTAAACAAAGATAACTGTTCGCGGAAGTCGGCTTTTACTCTGGCAACAATCGTGTCGTATTTATTAAGCAATCGATTAATTAAAGATTCTAATTCAAAACCCGACTGCCGTTTATTTTGCTGTAGTTTAGATTTGATTTTACTTACTATTGCTCGATCTGTGATTAGCTGCTGCTGCACGGAAACCAAGTCTTGACGCAATAGATTGATAATTTGTTCGCTGGTTCTAGCTACACCCTGAAGCTTGATTTTTTTGGTGCTGCCATCTTTTAAAGTTTGCTGAATATAATTTCTTACCTCCCTAAAGCCACTAATCTCAGATTCGCCATTTACTTCCCACTCAACAGAAGTAGCAAAGACTATAGGAGACTGGATACCTTTTTGTAAAGCGAGTTCGACTAGTTTTTCTCGGTTTTTCGCTAATTCGGCAGGCTTAGTTAAATCGGCTTGTTGCAAGACAAACACTACTTTTTTACGCCATTCGCTATTGACGTAATCTAGTAACTCCCAGGCACTACGAGTATAGGGATTTTTAGCAAAGAACACGAAAAAGATCAAATCGCTATTAGGAATAAACTCTTTGGTAATTTCCTGGTGATTTTCGACAATCGTATTTGTCCCTGGAGTATCGACAACAGACAGAGTTTTTAAAATCTCATTGGGTAAACCAACTTTACGTAAATATTGATTGACAGGCTGCTCGAATCTACGATCGCTGTAAACAATCTGCTGGATGACGTCAGTACAGGGGTCGGCAGCAGTTTTACATATCTCTGCCTGCAATAAAGCGTTGATAAAGCTACTCTTGCCCGCTTTTACTTCTCCTACCACTACAAATAAAAACGGCTCTTTAATGTTGGTTCGCAAATTACGAATAGTAATCTGTAGTTTAGAATTATTAATTTCAGTAGCAAAATCCTGTAGCTGATTTAACAAGCTATCTAAACTCGACTGATATTGAATCAAATTGCGATCGACTATAAGATTATTCATTTTAAAGGTAAGAAGTAAAAGAAGTAATCAATCCTTATTTGAGGATTGAGATAATAAGTAATAATATTGTTCGGATAACAATAGTGTATAAACGTATGAACGCCTATATAACTATGGACTATAGCCCTTAAGACTAAAAACAGTGCTATCTTCGACTGGACATCTTAAAATTGTCTATACCTAAAACAGTAACATCAGGCAAAAATAATGAGTCCTACTAGAGTAGTATTATGTGGATATTACGGTATGGGTAATGCAGGAGATGAAGCATTACTAATGTCTTTGCTGCAAATGCTACCCGAATCTGTCGAGCCAATTGTTCTATCTGGCAATCCTCAGGCGACCAAAAAACGTTACCAAGTTGCTAGTTACCATCGTAAATCTATTACTATTCTTAAAGTTCTACAACAGTCTGATGTATTCATTTGGGGCGGTGGAAGTTTAATGCAGGATTCAACTAGCCTAGCGAGTCCGGTGTACTATGCAGGATTGATGGCTTTAGCGCAACAAAGAGGCTTGAAAACGATCGCCTGGGCGCAGGGAATTGGTCCTTTAAATAAGCCTTTTACTCGTTGGCTCACCAAACAAGTGTTGTTAGGTTGTGATGCCGTCAGCGTGAGAGATACGGCTTCAGCAGAATTATTAAGCAATTGGCAAATTGAGTCAATCATCGCCCCCGATCCTGTTTGGGCACTGCAAAGCGAACCTACTCCAGAATTAAAAGATATTGCCAATCCTAAAGTAGCAGTAGTTTTGCGATCGCATCCCTTACTTACTCCACGTCGTTTACAGGTAATTATCGAGGCTCTCAAAAGCTTTCAGACACAAACCAATACATTTGTTCTGGTGATTCCGTTTCAACCCGAACGCGATCGCGCGATCGCTCAGGAGGTTGCATCTCAGTTAGAACCAGAGCATCAAATTCTTACTATCGATCGTCCCGAGCGGCTAAAAGGATTGTTTAAAGAAGTTAAGTTAACCATTGGCATGCGCTTACACAGCTTAATTATGGCAGCATCTGAAGGTTCTAGCTGCTTTGCCCTTAGCTACGATCCAAAAGTCAGTCGGCTGATGAATGAACTTAATTTGCCTGGATATGAGCTGGCAGATTTACCCTTAGATCCTCAAGAGCTCTGCAATAATTTACTACAGTATTATCAACAGGCACGAGCATTGAAACGGATTCAGATCGAATCATTCGTAGATCGTGCTTTAATTCATCAACAACTATTAAAAAAAGTTATTAACAGTAATTAGTAGCCCTTGGCATTTTTTAATACACCGTATAAGCTATACCTACATCAAATTTAAAGTAAAACAAAAAAAATATTTTATTATTTCTATTTTTATTTATACGACTAAAATTTATCGGGCAATTATTTAAATAATATTTAATATTTATCTAATTACGGGAAATTACGGATCTGCTTGAAATTTTATTGTTGCTATATTTCGACTAACCGAAGATACATAAAAACTATGAGTGAAGCCAACCATAATGCTGCGTCTTTAAATTCTGAATCTAGCTCTTTGATTGATAATGGTAATCAGCAGCAAAACCAAACTACAGACCAAGCCGACATAGCAACCTCGAAGCAGTCTTCGTCACCATCCAACACTGCTAAAACTAACCAGGCTCAAGATTTGTCTCAAAAAATGAACTGGCAAAAAGTTGCCCATAAGCTTCGCGAACACAATCGTAAACTTTACAAACAAGTGTTTCGTCTCGAACAAGACTTGGCAGAGATTGATAACAAATTTAATAAATATGTAGAGAAGTCTCAACGCAGCGACGTATTGTTAGCTCATCAAGCAGAAGAAATTAAAACTTATCAAGAAAATATTGCTTTGCTCTCACAGCAATTAGCCAGCCATCAAGAACAAACCGATAGCGAAAAAGCGATTATCGAGCGTGTATCTCAACAATATGAATTATCGCAAAAACAGACAGCGAAGCTCGAACGAGAATGCAGCTTACTACAAGAAAAATATAACAATAAAGCTTACGATCTGGCAGCTAAAGAACAAGAGAATCAAGAACTGCAGCACAAGCTTTTAGAATACGAAGCAGAACTAAAAAATTACCGAGAAGCCGCAGCAACCAGCAAAGATAAAGCCGAACGCCATAAAAACTATCCTCATAACCGATATATTCAGCCTTGGTCGATTTCAACGATTCCCGAACCAAAAATTTCTTTACCCAAAACCAAATTACAGCCTAGTAAAATCAATAAGTTAAAACTCGAAACAAAAGCAGCAACTATTGACAGTACAGCTGGGTTTACTATTCGTTCGACCGACTCAGGTTCTAAAAAGACAGAAGAATCTAAAACAGCTACTTCTTCCCAATTTAAAAAACCACAATCTTTAGCAGCGGTAGATTTGCCGACTTTTCCGCGACCTCAATAACCACAACTGAACTTAATGTAAATAGTATTTAGGATTAAAGCTTTATCGAGCTAGATTCTAATTAATGTCGCTTCTTATACTAAATTTGTCTCTGGCGATCGGCTATGTTCGACTAATATATTGTAGTTACAGATTACTTCATCTTTTTATGATGGTGTAATTGGTGATTTTTGGTCAACAGTAGTCCCGTGCTTTTGGGAATTGCGGGAGGCAAAGCTTCCCCGACCGTTTTTCGGCGATCTGCTGGGCATCCATCCTAACTCCACAAACGCGATTCGGTCCGCAAGAGGCTGTTCCTAGAGATTTACTCCAGGTGCATGCTTTGCCGCATGACGTTTATGAGCGTGGAAGCTGCCGAACCTGAGTCGGCAGATAAGGATTTGGGGAGTGAGCTTGTATTACGCCTTTTATTAAGTCCTTTCTAACCGCGCTGTTATCGGTAGTAGTGAGGGGCTGTCGTTGACTTAGTGAATTTGTGGCAATGTACTGGCTGGTTACATTTAGAGAAGTATGCGAATCGAGCAACTCCAAGCTTTTATAGCAATTACAGAAACGGGAAATTTTGGGCAAGCCGCTAAAAAATGTGGCGTAACCCAGTCAACTATCAGCCGACAAATACAGGCTTTAGAGCAAGGACTGGGTTTGCCTTTGTTTCATCGTAGCACTCAAGCAAAATTAACCCTTGGGGGAGAAAAACTGTTACCTCGCGCCCAAAGAATTTGTCAAGAATGGAATAAAGCCAGTAGAGAATGTGCCGATCTACTAGCAGGTAAGCAGCCAGAACTGTGCGTGGCTGCAATCCACTCGGTCTGCGCTCATTACTTACCGCCAATTTTGCAGCAGTTTTGTGCGGACTATCCCGAAGTACAGCTACGAGTTACTGCCTTGGGTAGCGATCGCGCTTTGAAAGTTTTGCGAGATGGTTTGATCGATATAGCGATCGTGATGAACAATCGGTTTTTGACTGCATCTGCTGAAATAGAATTAGCAATATTGTATGAAGAACAGGTCGATGTCTTAATGGCTGCTAATCATCCTTTGAGCAAACTAAACCAAATTCCGCCTTTAGAGTTGGTGAAATATCCTCAAATAGTCTTCAAAGATGGTTATGGTATGCAAAGATTAGTACAGGAATGGTTTGAGAATCAGAATGTCAAAATTAAGACCGCAATGGAGTTAAATACTTTAGACGCTTTTCGCGGGGTGATTCGTCAAGGAGAAATGGTTGCTTTGTTACCTCATAAAGCTCTAATCGATTCCTACAACGACCCTACTTTGGCAATACGCCCCATATCCAAACCCCATTTAACTACGGGAGTCGATCGTTCGAGTGAAATAGATAGCGTCCTGACTCGTCAAGTAGTTATGGTAACAACTCGCGATCGCCTGATGATACCTCCAATTGCCCATTTCTATAAATTAGTCAAAGATCTTGGGAAATCTTCACAGTTTCCTGCTTCTCAATTGATTAGTCGATAATTGGATTAATCAATAGCTGACAGTTAAAGAACGCCAAGTGTCTGAATATAAAAGACAAAGCTAGTACCATCATGAGTGACGAATTTCGAGAATTATTAAAAAGAGTCGGAAGTGGTACTCATACCAGCAAGCATCTTACTCGAACCGAAGCAGCAACGGCTACAGATATGATGTTGCTGCAAGAAGCAACTCCCGCTCAAATAGGAGCATTTGCCATTGCCCATCGTATTAAACGCCCTACCCCCGAAGAACTAGCAGGAATTTTAGATACGTTTGACCGCTTGGGCGGAAAACTCAAAATATGCAATCGCCATACTCATCAACCAATAGTGTTGGGTAATCCTTATGATGGTCGTTCGCGTACAGTTCCAGTCACCATTGTTACTGCTTTAACTTTAGCTGCTGCCGAGCTACCTGTAGTGCTACATGGGGGCGATCGCATGCCAACAAAACATGGCATGCCCCTAATAGAAATATGGCAACGATTGGGAGTCGATTTTTCTCAATTTAGCCTGGCTCAAGCTCAAGATATTTACGATCGCAGCTGCTTGGGATTTATCTATATACCACAGCATTTTACTGCTGCTTATGACTTTGTTCCCTTTCGCGAACAAATTGGCAAGCGTCCTCCTTTTGCTACTGCCGAATTAGCTTGGTGTCCGATTGAAGGGAACTCTCATTTAGTGGCAGGATTCGTGCATCCACCAACAGAAGAACGTTTTCGTCAAACTTTCCAAATTAGGCAGACCAAAGACTTTACCTTAGTAAAAGGTTTAGAAGGAAGTTGTGACCTAGCCTGTAGTCGTACGGGAATTATTGCTCTAAGTAACGGTACTGAGGACTTTCAACGACTTTTACTCGACCCTACTGACTACGATCTAAATAGGTCTGACGTTACTTTCGAATCCGATACCCAGGCGATCGCTTTAATCGAAGAAATTATTGAAGGTAAAAACAATCAGTTGATATCCGCTGCAATCTTAAACGCAGGTTTCTATCTCTGGCGTTTTGAAGTGGCCAGCAGCCTCGAATCTGGCTTCACTCTAGCAGAAGAAATGCTAACTACTAGACAACTCGCTAACAAGCTAGCTCAACTACGATCTCTCACCAGCAATGTTACTGCCTAACAGGTTAGGAAGTTCATGACGACGCGGGACACTGTTTGCCTCAAACCAGGTTCGAAAATTATCCTCGATAATTTATAATCACCTTAATTGCTAGTTAGTTATTCTTCATTCTCGTGCAATATGCGATCGCCTTCCTCACTTAGAACTTATCATACGCGATCGGATCGAGAGATTCAGGTTTGCATAGCTTCACCCCACCAATTTATCCTAGATCGCCAATATCAGCTTCTACCAGATTGGAATATTGCAGTCAGCTATCTAATTTTAGTATTGCAACGGTCTTTCGTTGCTTTAGATACTTCTAGCGATCGAGTTATTCGGGAGAAAAATAGGTTGAGAGCCAATTTTATTGATTTTGGCTGTAGTTTAATTTTGGCACTACAGGAGCAGGGATATCAAAGCGACCTTTTCGATCCTCGTACTGGTTATCCACTTCTAACATCTCCAGGAATAACTTTTGACGATAATGCCGTAGTCAAAGCCATACTAAATTATCCAGCTATCTCTTATCAGCATTGTTCTTTACTAATTCATCCGGCCTGGGGCAATAATGTTTATCCCTCTACAATTGTTACTAGCGCACCCTTAAAGATAATAAATAATTTTAATTGGAGGCTTAAAATTGATAACTTTATGTAAAAAAATATTGCATTTACCGAACCGTTCTCTTTTATAGCATAAAGTGTTAGGATTCATATTGAGATAAAGATCGGCAATCCAGTTTGTATTCAGTATTGATAGGTTTTTCCCGTAAAGTATTGATTTGGTTCTTTTCCGAAATTTTAACTCTCTACATCTAATTTGCATTCAGGAGACACTCAGTTCATGTCAATTTACGTCGGTAATCTCAACTATGAGGTTAGCCAAGAAGATCTAAACGAAGTATTTTCCGAATACGGTAAAGTAAAGCGTGTTCATCTGCCTACTGACCGTGAAACCGGTCGCAAACGTGGTTTTGGCTTTGTCGAAATGGAGACAGAGGCAGAAGAAGACAAAGCCATAGAAACGCTAGATGGAGCAGAATGGATGGGTCGTGAGATCAAAGTAAATAAAGCAAGACCCCGTGAAAATAGAAGTTCCTTTGGTGGTGGAGGTGGTCGCCGTAACGACCGCTTCTAAGCTCCAAAGCTAAATCGAAATTGCGCTTCTGGAGAGCAACTAGATTATATAACTAGAAACTCCCAGGAGCGTTTTATTGTGTAATGAGGAATCATACCTAAATGGCTAAACGTCGCAACGCGAAAAAAGAAAAAGCAGCTCGAAACAAAATCAATGCTCGTAAATTCCGTAAGCAAACCAGCCGTTATGGAAACCGTGGCAGAAGAAACTACAACAACAACGATAATAAGGAGACAACAGAAGCTAATAATTCTAGCGATTCTAATTCTAATTCAGACAGCAATTAGTCGCTTCAATAGCAATCCGTCTCTATCTCGCTCTTTACTGATTAGATTAAATGCTCTATCAGTAGGGCGTTTTTTTTAGTAAAACTTATCTTAGTTTGTAATTAGCTTTTAAAAATAAAGGCCGATCGAGTTTTTAAGCAATGTAAGTTTTAGACACAAGTGATTGTGTCCCTGGTAACAAGGTAATTTGAGGTAGTTTTAGCTATTAACTGAAAGTGACTTCGCTTAACAATTTAAGGGGAGTTAATTTTTTTAATAATTCTAGCTGATGGCGATCGCGTACAAACAAGGAACCGGCAAAACCAAGAGAGTTAATTGAAATATTTTGCCAGGATTCTTTCGATCGCGGTACGATTAGCATCCAGTTTCTAGTAGCTAAAAAATTATAAGCACCAGGCTGTTGTAGCTCATCAGAATCAACGCTGAAGCCGACTCGATCTAATAAAATACGATAAAGCTCGTACATAGTTTGAGCTGCTAATTCTATCGAACTGTCGAGGGATAGATTTAAGGGAGTAATACTATGGCGAAAGTTAAAGCTGTCGATCTTACCTAAAGAGTCTTGAAAAGTAGTTTGAGCGATCGCTTTATCTATTGGAAGATGTACCACATCTGGTAAAAAAGGTAGGGGGATCAGCTGTAAATGCTTATGTGGTTGAGAAGCACCAGCGATTTTGCCGCCATTAAAAAAAGCTAAACCGTCTATTTCCTGCATGCAGAGCCATAAAGCAGCAAAATCTTGTAAATTTAGTAAATCTGTCTGCGGTTGGAAAGCGCGAGTTACAATCAAAAGATGATTGTCCACAACGTTAAATTTGTTAAGCAGGCAAATATGAGTTGGCGAAATATTTCCCACAAACAAATCGGGTTCGTATGGTAAAAAAGGATTTATTTTTTTCCCAGTTTTTCGTTCCTTTTGACTCTGCTGTCTTCGAGCCTGCTGTTTGCGAGATATGTTAGATAGAGTACGAACTACAAAAGGAATATCTCCTTGTTCTATCAAATAATATTCAGTTTCAATAGACTTAAGTGCGCCACCTTCACGAGCAATCTTTGTTTGCCGTTTGGTTTTTGTCCATAAAGTACCTGGTTGTAATAGTGTGCTAGGCGAATTAGCTGATTCTTCCATGTTGTGCCACATTAATAACTATCAATTGTTTAACACCGATTGACAATCTTTAGTAATTTGCTGCTTCAATGCCTCGACGGAGGCAAACTTGCGCTCTGGACGAATAAATTTAATTAAATTGACTTGGAGACTCTGCCCGTATAAATCTTCAGACCAATCGAGCAGATGTACCTCAACAGTCGGAGTTTCTCCGGCAACCGTAGGACGACAACCGATATTCATGACACCTTTGACCAGCTTTTGCTGGAGTAAAACATCTACCGAATATACTCCATATCGAGGTAAAAACTTTTCCTCTGGCAGTTCTAGATTGGCCGTAGGAAAACCAATTGTGCGTCCGAGCTGTTGTCCTGCAACCACTGTTCCAATTAAGCTATAGGGTCTACCCAACATAGTGCTAGCTAGAGCGACTTTCCCTTCTGTCAAAGCCTGACGAATCAAAGAGCTACTAACCCGCACCCTTTTATCGTCACCCACGGCAAATTTATGCAAAGAGTTGAGATGTACCGTAATGCCAAAACTATGGGCAATATTTTTTAAATCTGTTGCCGTTCCTTTTCTTTGATAACCAAAACGAAAGTCCGAACCAACGCTAATTATTTTAGTCTTGAGTTGCTCGACCAAAATTTGTTCGACAAACTGTTGCGGACTTAAAGAGGCGAGATTACGATTGAAAGGCAAAAGGATTAGCTGCTCGATGCCCAATGCTGATAATAGCTGTCTTTTCTCAGCGATAGGAGTCAAAAGCTGAAGTTTGCCTCCAGTAAAAAATACGCGAGGATGGGGGGCAAAGCTAACTACAGAAGGATAAATATGAGGCTGTTGGAAAGGTTGGGGGAATTTTAGGATCGGTTGCAGCACTGTTTGGTGCCCTTGATGAATACCATCAAAATTGCCAAGAGCGATCGCGGTAGGAGTCTTAATTTGTTCTACAAAAGATGCAACTAACACGCTTTACATTTTGACACATTTTACTGCCAATGTGAACTATTTCTAATTTAGCAAGGTCATCGCTCTGACCGTAGAAATGCAAAAAAAAACCCTCAGGTACCAAACTGAGGATTATTAATGTAACAGAGAGTATCTGTTGCATAGCTCTATCTCTTCTCTAATATCGCCTATGTTTAATTAAAAGGTAACGATCGAGATCACAAACCACAAAAATATGAGCTAATCTAATTAACTATTTCAGATTTAATTTAAATCGATCGATCGATTTATTTCGATAAATAAGCCGTAAAGTAAGAATCGGCTAATCGTAACTAAAAAAAATATCGTAAATAGTAACTATGGCTTTCGGTTGTAATGCCTTGATTGAACTTATTAGCGATCGCAGGCTCTACTTCTCAACAGTGTGATTCTACAACAGTCGCGAAATCTCAGTAGATCCTACACTCAAACTAAACAGAATAAACAAACATCAGACCTACAATTCCTTACAATAGTAGTTAAAACAATATCGATTAGATAAAATAACTCTTAAACACTTCAGTTTTTTGGTTGTGTCGATGACAGAATATGTAGCAGGGTATATATAAAATCGCTAACCAACTTCAAATATGACTCAAATATGGGTATAGTTTGTCCAAATGTCGGTTAATCGCAATTGAGAAACTATACGCTACTATTTATTTTTTTCATCAAGCCGAGACTTTAATCAGTATTCATGTCGATTAAGAAGAATCTATTACCTACAGAAATTATCCTGACCCCCATTCGCCAGTGCATCGGCAAACTCAATCTAGATCGCCGTCTTCAGCCAGGCAACTATATGGACTTTGAAGGTAAAACTTACGCTATTCTAGAACGTCATCACTTTTATCAGTATCGAGTTGGTGGCTATCGCTTCAATAAGGCTACTCTCCACGTTCAAGAATCTAAAAGACCAGAAGAAACTACTAAAATAGGCGATCGCTACATAGTGGGTGATGCCAACTGTCGCTTTAATGCTCGCTCCGAAATTATGCGCTGTGCCGTAAATCCTGAAGGACCTTGCAAAGGTTGTCGCTATTTTGAATCGATTTAGCTTTGAACGTTGACATTGCGCGATCGCTTGGATTAAATATTTTTTTACTTAAAAAGGAATCTCATCCCAATCTTCATTACTGCCGCTAGGTGCAACAGGTTCGGAAGTTACAGCAGTATTTGAATAAGCAGGTTCGGGCTGTGGCTGAGAATCAGAGGCAAAGTCTACTACGTTGCTAGAATTATTAGCGCTTGCAGCCCGATTGCTGCCCTCACCGATCGACATCGATCCGCCTACGGGATAAATTCTTGAGGCGACTAATTTGGCACGCTTTTCTTTGTAACCTTCGGGCATTTCAAATAGATTCATCGTCAAACGACCTTCAATGATAATTTGCTCTCCCGATCTATAGGTATTTTTAATTTCTTCTGCTAGGTTTCCCCACCCTTCTACCTGTACTTTTCCTGGAGCTTCTCCTTCCCTAGTAGACTCAAACTCAACCATCATCGAGGCTACGCTGGTATTATCTTGAGTAGAACGTAACTCAGGGTCGCTAACTATCTGCGCCATCAAAATACAGCTATTCATGGGTTTACTACTCCTTTCGAGCTAAATTTACTAAATATGTGAACAATTGTACTATCTATTAGTGAGACTTTCATCTCTGATGTAATTGTAGCCGCAGAATTTTATTAACTATGTTGAACGTCGATAAAATTTTGGACACTTTGTCGATATAGAGCCAATTGCTGGTCTACCCAAAAGCGATCGTTACTATTAGCATAAATATGAACCAAAGGTTCACTGGCATCGGGTAAAATTAATACCCAGTTATCGTTGCGCGGATTAATTATTTTCACTCCATCAATCAAATCTAAGTTTTCTGTAGGATGAGTTTCGACCAAGTAACGCATCAAAGAGCCTTTAATTTTTTGAGGACAGCGAACCGAACAAGTTTTGTGATATACCTCGGGTAAATCCAAACGAATGTCCGCCAGCGATCGCTCTTGAATAGTCAGCATTTCAATTAGTTTGGCAATACTAAACATGGCATCAAAACCAGGGTGTAGTTGCGGAAAAATGAAGCCCATATCGCTGTTGCCCCCTAATACTACATTATGATGATCTCGAGAAGCCTCCATCAATGCTGTAGGGCTAACCTTAGTCCGAATCACCTCACCATCATGGCGACGGGCAATCTCTTCTACTGCACTGGAAGCATGAACGGGAACTACTACCGTGCTGCGAGGATTAGCTGTAAAGATCGTATTAACCATCAATGCCGTTAAAGTTTCACCTTGAATCGGTAAGCCTGCTTCATCGACCAAAATTAGTTGCTCGCCATTTGCCGATACCTGTACTCCAAAATTAGCTTTAAGAGCTTCTACCACCTGACCTAACTGGTTTAAAAGCACTTCTTTTTGAGTTGCAGAAATTGGAGTCTCTTTAAGACTAGCGTTTAATACCACTGCATCACAGCCGAACTTCGCTAGAAGTTGCGGCAAAATTGCTCCTGAAACTCCATATACATAATCGATCACAATTTTAGAGCTGCTATTACGTACTGCCTCGATATTAATATATCTTTCAAAAG
>JACLAC010012900.1_pt1 | contig 17773 bp, 16 predicted proteins | sample 8027881 | NCBI WGS metagenome assembly JACLAC01 (sample SAMN15725517, study PRJNA655200) | protist metagenome | isolation source: fluorescence activated cell sorting (FACS) single amplified genomes of... | place: Spain: Blaines Bay Microbial Observatory, Mediterranean Sea | collected 2016-01-19
GACCGTCTAATAAACCCCCAGCTTTTATCCTTCTGCCTTCCCGAAAGTGAAAGAATTTATGTTGGCAAACAAGTTGGATCAAAACGAAACCAGCAAAATGAAATCAACCAAATCCTAGTCAAAAAAGCTAAAATGGGTAAGACGGTAGTTAGACTGAAAGGAGGAGATCCATTAGTCTTTGGCCGAGGTGGAGAAGAAGTTTTTGCTTTATCTCAAGCTAACATAGAATTTGAAATCGTACCTGGGATAACCTCCGGCTTAGCCGTTCCTGCCTACGCGGGAATTCCCATTACTGACCGAAATCTAGCTTCTTCCGTTTTGTTTGTAGCAGGACATAAAGCTGACGAATCAGATATAAACTGGAAAGTATTAGCTAATAGTGTTGATACGATAGTTATTTTTATGGGAGCTAGGAAGATACCAAATATTACTAGTAGTTTACTAAAACACGGTCGATCACCGGACACACCAGTAGCTGTAATACGGTTAGGAACCACTGCTCAACAGGAAACAATAGTTGGAAGCTTGAATGATATTCAACAGAAATCAGATCACCTGCAACCACCAGTTATAATCGTTGTTGGGAAAGTTGTAGACCTTCGTCAATATGGCAAGTGGTTTGAACAAAAGCCTCTCTTCAGTCGTACAATCCTGATTACTCGGCCCGCAGAACAAAGCAGAGAAATTGTCAATTTATTAGAAGACGGTGGGGCTGAAGTAGTAACTTGCCCAATGGTCGAAATTACACCAATCGATCCAAACGACGAGTTAAGACTAGCAATTCAGGATATCTCTCGCTACAATTGGATAGTGTTTACGAGTCCTAACGCGGTGCAAATTTTTAACAGAAAGCTGACGCAACTTGGCTTGGACAGTCGAGCGCTAGCGAAAAATAAAATTTGTGCGGTGAGTGCAAAAACCTTACAAATGCTAGAATCAATTGGCATAAGAGCCGATTTTTTCCCTTCAGAGCCAAGTGGAGAAGGAATTGGAAATGAACTCCCAATTCAAACAGAACAGCGAATACTATTACCTCGTTCAGAGATAGGTCAACAAAAAATTGTGAAGCTACTACAACGTAGGGGGGGAATAGTTAATGACCTTCCAATTTACTGTACGACCCCCCCTCATCAATCTGACAGCGTAGAGCAAATCCGATCTGTACAAAAAAAGCTAGTCGAAGCAGCATTTGACATGATTGTTTTTACAAGTCCTTCTACTATACAAAACTTTTTGATTCAACCACAGCACGTCGAGGGTTTTATTCCTCAACAGATCTTATTAAATAGAGTCGAGACAGCTGTAATAGGCCAGACGACTAAATCATTTGCCAATAAACATGGAATTCCGGTTAGCGTAGTAGCAAAGGAGCCTTCAATGGCTCACTTAGCGCAAGATATAATCAGGTTTTTCCAAAACCAGAAGTAGACCGAAATAGCGTAACCAAAATGGAAAATGGCGATTGTCGCAATCTAGGAAATGAACCAAGTTTACTTCTTAGACCGATCAAAAACACAATAATAAAATCTACGGTGGGTAGCTTGACAGCCAGTTATTTTTCTCAGCAAAATATTGATCCTCTAATGCCAAACTCCTGAACTGATTAAATTTTGGGTAAGCTACACCGTTCAAAAGACCAATTTTTTGCAAATTAAATCATATGGAAAACAGAGTACAGAATTATCATAGATCATCCGCTCGAGTGAAAATACTCTTAGCTAGTCTGATTCTGACTAGTACCATGATCTACTGGATCGTTACCGGAGTCAAGAACACGAGTGTACACCATTTTACACCTGACCAGTTATTTTTAAATGCTGAAAACGTCGACCGTAAAGGTGTACAGGTTGATGGGCTGATCTCTGAAGGTAGTTCGCACTGGCAGGCAACAGAGCTTAAGTTAACTTTCGCCGTACGGGACGCAGAAAATAAAGCCAAGATTAATGTTATTTCAACAGGACTGGTACGCCCTGATAATTTTCATGATGGAGGTAATGTGTTTGTTCAAGGTGTATACCATGCCGATCAAAATCTGATTCGAGCGACAAAAGTCCAAACAAAATGCGCCTCCAAATACGATGCAGCAGATGCTAGTAACAGTAAAGAGCCAAGTGTAAACGATAAAGCTACAAACACCAGAGAAGGAATCTAGGTGCTTATAAAAAGATGATAGCCGAAATTGGACAAGCCACTATTTGGTTGGCATTATTCAGTTGTTGCTGGACCATGATAGCAATTTTCTTAGGGATGCGATACGAACACCTAGGTGCTGTTCAAAGTGGCCGGAATGCAGTAATCGTTACTTTTTGCTTGATCACTACAGCAACATTTGCCTTGGTCTACAGTTTTCTAACTGACGATTTTTCCTTATTTTATGTGTACGAAGGGTCAAGTTTAAAACAGCCAGTATTCTACAAAATTACAGCTCTTTGGGGCAAAATGTCAGGTTCGTTACTATTTTGGTTGTGGCTACTGACGTTGTTTTCGGCCGTTGTTGTTTGGCAGAATCGTCAGAAACCATCTTCTTTAGAGAAGAACACCCCATTAGCTGATTATGCCCTGATCACTTTAGCTTTCGTTTCCTTATTCTTCGTGGTTTTAGTCACTGGTCTGATCGAAGGGGTACGTAATCCTCTAGCCCGTTTCCCTCAAGATATTATCCGTCTTGACGGGTTGGGGATGAATCCACTATTACAAACCCCCAGTATGGCAATTCATCCACCGTTGTTATACATCGGATTCATAAGTCTAACGGTTCCGTTTGCCTTCGCTATGGGCGCATTAATTTCAGGTAATGTCAGCAATCTGTGGTTACATCTATCTCGTAGATGGACACTTTTTTCTTGGATTACTTTAACGGTTGGCATCGCACTTGGCGGGAATTGGGCATACCAAGAATTAGGATGGGGAGGGTACTGGGCTTGGGACCCAGTCGAAAATGCTTCATTTATGCCTTGGCTACTATGTAGTGCTTACCTGCACTCAGCCATGATTCAAGAAAAACGTAACATGTTAAAAATCTGGAATATTATCTTAGTTTCCTTATCTTTTGGCTTCACTATTCTAGGAACTTTTATCACTCGAAGCGGCATTATCTCATCCGTTCACGCTTTTGCTCAATCACAAGTGGGTGGGTTTTTCGCGTTTTTTTTGGTGGTTTTGCTGGCTGGCACAACCTTTTTGATACTTATTCGCAGCAATAAACTTAAAAGTCCCAACCAAATTGGATCGCTACTCTCTAGAGAAAGTGCGTTTGTACTTAACAATTGGATTTTGGTTGCATTAACAGCCATGATACTATTTGGCACATTATGGCCTATTATCTCCGAAGCTGTTACTCAGCAAAAAATGGCCGTTCCAGAAGCCTATTTCAACCAAATTGTTATCATTCCAGGCCTAATTTTATTGTTACTGACTGGCATTGGCCCCATAATTTCTTGGAAAACTTTGACTTTAAGTAACTTCAATAGAGTTTTTGCCAAACCGACAGCTATATCTGTTGTTTCTGGTCTATTGGCTCTAGGATTTTTTTTCGTGAATCGTGAGACAGAAACCAGTACAAGTACCATCGTTTTATCTGCTCTCTGCGTGCTAGGGGCAGCCTTTGTGATCACTGCTATCGTAGAAGAATTTTATCGTGGTGGTAAACTGAGAGCAAAGCGAAATCAGGTAAATCTTTTTAGTGGGATGCTACGCCTACTTTGGAAAAACAGAAGACGTTATGGTGGTTATATTGTACATATCGGCATAGTAATCCTATATATCGGTATCATGGGATCTAAAGGATATGATCGGTTAGCAACCGAGAGCCTAACACAAGGGCAATCGATCAAAGTTCGTAATTATGAATTTCTATCCGGTAATGGCTTCCAAGAGAGGCACGAGAACTTTGATTTGAGTGGAATCAATTTTGAAATCAAGAAAAATGGTCAGACGATTACCACAATGCAGCCGGCTCGTGCTTTCTATCATACTGCTGGCCAAGGTGACCAAGATACTATTGAATCGGCTATCCATCACATTGGATTAAATAATCTCTACATTGCCCTTGGTCCACTCCCTAGTACCTTTCCTAATTACGACGATGAACCAATCACAGTTGAAGTATACCACAATCCTCTCATTAATTTAGTCTGGGTTGGGATCGCAGTCATGTTTATCGGCGGTTGGATTGCGATTCTAGAAAGTACAGTTCCCGAAACACGAACACCACAAACATCTAATGCTTAAACAACTACCCAGCCGGGCGGTTTTGTTTTATTACTTAATTATCGTACTCACTTCAGTTGTAGTAGTTACCCCCAAAATAGTAATTGGAGAAAGTCCCAGCGACCTGAAACAATTGTTAAGAAGTGTTTACTGCTATTGTGGCTGTTCAAGAGAAACAATTGAAGTTTGTGTTTGTGGTGTAGCTCACGACATAAAAAACGAATTCAAACAACTGCTGAATCAAGGGCAAACAATAGAAGAGATCAAGGCTGGATATATAGCAAAATATGGAACCCAATTTGACGCGATAATGAAAGCTGAAGGATTTAATTTAGTCGCATATATCGCACCTTTCTTCTTTCTATTAATATTTGGTAGTATAGCAATCTTGGTGATTCAGAGGCAAAAATCAGAAATTACGGAGCCTCGTGGATCTGGTGAAAAGATACTTGATGATAACCAGTTAAAAAAAATGGAAGAGCAAGTTGAAGAATACCGACAAAAGCGCTAGCCGTTACTAGTTGTCGTATTGACAATTTTTTCTAAAAAGTGCTAGACTTCAGGGTGGGCAGACATTGTTAATTCTGTTTTTCGTAAAGCATGGACTATGATTGCCTGCGTAGTTTGCTATATCAATTCTATATTATTCTAAACCTTGTTGATTGGAGATGTGAAATGGGAAAAAGTGCGAAGCAGCTTCTTGAAGAAGCAAAATCATCAATAAACGTCATTTCAGTCGAGGAAGCGACCGAGCTGGTTGGTGATGAAAGTGTTGTTTTCGTTGATGTTAGAGATGCCAACTCTATTGAAACCGTCATCCCAGGAGCAATTAGTGTTCCAAGAGGAATGCTGGAATTTCATGCGGACCCAGAATTTGAAGCTTTTCATAAGCCAGAGCTAGATCCGAGTAAGCACATAGTTTTCACGTGTGGAGCTGGTGGTCAAGCCGCGTTGTCCGGAAAGACCTTAAAAGAAATGGGTTTTGAGAATATATCTAGCATTGATGGCGGCATGGGAGCGTGGGAAGAGGCAAACGGCCCAACCGAAGAATTCAAAGGATAGTTACTAATTCCTATAGTAGAAAGCAGTTTTACACAGGCGTTAGGTGAGGACCTAGCGCCCTTTCCCACTCGAAGTGAGGAAGTAAATCATTAAATTCAGTACGATTTTTCGGCCAAATCCTCAGTAAAACTAAATTTTGCCTATAGCTTTCAATACACGCCCTGGAGACATGGGTAAAGTATTCATCCGAACGCCGGTCGCGTTGTAGATAGCATTGGCGATAGCCGCTGGAGGTGGAACAATCGGAACTTCGCCGACGCCACGAACACCGTAAGGATGACCAGGATTTGGAACTTCAACAATAACTGTGTCGATCATTGGCACATCGTAAGTAGTGGGCATTCGATAATCAAGAAAACTGGAATTTGACATCTCTCCGCTATCATTGTAGACGTATTCTTCGTTCAAAGCCCAACCGATTCCTTGTACTGCTCCACCCTGCATTTGGCCTTCAACATAACTAGGGTGAATGGCCTTTCCTACATCCTGAATCGCAGTATACCTCAGGATCTCGACTTTCCCTGTATCAGTATCAACTTCGACATCAACAATATGAGTAGCAAAAGCTCCTCCAGGAGCAGATGGGTCGACTGTACCGCGGCCAACAATTGAGTCATGTACCCTACTAGCTATTTCTTTGAAGGATGCTTGTTGGGATTTCCCATTGAGACTACTAAATACTCCGTCCTCAAAAGCTACACTGCCGTATTCAACTTCCCAAAGGTCAGCAGCGGACTCTTTCATTTGTTCAATAATATCTTTAGCAGCTTCAATTGCAGCATAACCGGTTGCGAAGGTAGTTCGACTTCCGCCCGTTACGCCAGTATAGCCGATAGAATCGGTATCAACTACAGCAGGACTGATATCTTCAACCGGGATGCCCAAAACTTCTGCCGCCTGCATAGCAATTGACGTACGAGTACCGCCGATGTCAGTTGAACCTTCCATTAGGTTAAGTGTACCATCAGAGTTAACGTGCAACGTAACACTTGATTGAAGGCCGATGTTAAACCAGTAACCAGATGCGACGCCCCTTCCCCTATTTGTTCCTTCTAGTGGGGCAGAGTAGTGCTCATGTGCTTTGGCTGTTTCTATCGTCTCTAGAAAACCAATACGAGGGTAAACAGGACCACCAACCCTACGGGTTCCTTCCTTCGCTCCATTTTTCAATCGAAATTCGAGTGGGTCTTGGCCTAATTTTTCACAAATCTCATCGATCACTGTTTCTGCCATAGCTGCGTTAGTAGCTCCCGGAGCTCTGTAGGGCGCCGTCTTAGGAATATTGACAACAACATCATAACCGTCGAGCAGATAATTTTCGATGTCATAAGGTGCAAAAATGCATTCCATACCTGCACCAACCAATGCTCCAGGAAAGGCACCGGCTTCGTAGATGAGTTCAGCTTGAGCAGCTGTTATTTTCCCTTCGTTATTGGCTCCAATCTTGACTTTAATATAGGAACCAGCAGTTGGTCCAGTTGCTTCAAAAACATGAGACCGATCCATTGTAATTTTGACGGCTTGACCAGTTTTTTGAGACAAGATTGCAGCTAATGGCTCTAAATAAACTGGTATTTTTCCACCGAATCCACCGCCAATCTCCATAGGTACAACTTTGATTTTAGACACAGGAAGTTGTAAGATTTTTTCGATCTGACCTTGAACTTCAAATGCCCCCTGAGTACTACACCATATTGTCAAATGTCCATCAGCTCTATGGAGTGCCGTTGCATTATGCGGTTCGATATAACCTTGATGAACGGTGGCCGTCTTAAATTCTCTCTCTACGATTATATCTGCTTCCACAAATCCTTTTTCAATATTTCCGGCCTGATGTTGGAAGTGTTGAGCAACGTTACTCACAACCTCCGATTTCTGACCCAGAGAAGTTGTAGTTAAATCTTCGTGTAGTAGTGGTGCTTCAGCAGACATGGCCTCTTTAACATCCATCACTGGAGTTAAAACGTCATAATCGACCTGAATAAGGTTTAGTGCTTCTTCAGCTACATGTGGGTTATTAGCAGCGATAGCAGCTATTGCATGCCCTTTGTACAGAACTTTATCATGGGCTAAGATGTTGTTCTGCATAAACTTTAGGTTCGCAGTTCCTCCCTCTGCCAATGTTACGAGTCCATCTTCGACCTCTGGCATGTCAGCTGATGTGATGACGGCTTTTACACCAGGATGAGCTTCAGCTTGGCTTGTATCAATTGAGTGGATGCGAGCATGAGCGTGTGGGCTTCTTAATACCTTACCATGTAATAGCCCTGTTGTAGAAAAGTCGGCCCCGAACAAGGCACGTCCCGTTACTTTATCTTCGCCATCATGTCGAATAGGTCGAGTACCAATTACTTTATAGTTATCTTTATCTGACATAATAAATTACTCCCTGATTACCCAGTTTCAGTTTTCGCATACACTCGACCCTAATCATATCATAGAGGTAAAATCGACTCAAATAATTTGTATCATAATTGTTACATTTGACAATGAATACTTGAAAAAATAGGCCATGGAGATCGCAGAAATGGTAGAATAGGGTCATTAGTAAGTAATGTCAGGGATGAACCAAACCATTCGTAGTAAAACGGTATTTTTTTTCACTTTCTTCTTCTTGGTGTTGATACTAAGCTTGATTTTTTCCTATGGTGTCCACCCAACAAAGACTTCTGAAATAAATCAGCAATTTCAGCCAGTCACTAAGGAATGCCAATCAATTAGCTTTGATATCTTAGCCGACTATGATTTCGGCACATTAGATTGGTCAGGTGGCAGCCAATCCAACCAGTTCATCGCTAATCAAATAGAGCAAATCATTCCTGAGTCAATTAAAGCCTTAGATAATCAACAGGTTTCCGTTACCGGCTTTGTATTGCCGGTTGAAACTGATGGTGAGAGAATAGATAGTTTCCTACTTCTCCGTGATTTGCAGATGTGTTGTTATGGTACTTTGCCTGAACTCAACGAGTGGATCTATGTGGAGGTTCCCAATCATTTAGAAGCAAAAAACCTAATCAGCGATACACCGATTAAGGTTAGGGGTACTTTACAGGTTGAACTCCGGTTCAAAGACGATTTTCTACTATCAATTTATTCGTTAACGTTCAGCAACGCAGATGCTCTGCTAAATGCAAATGAAAGTGAAGGGTAATCAATGATAGTCCAACAAAAAAGGGTGGCAAAAAATTGCCACCCTTTTTTGTTTAGTCTAGAAAATTAGTGAGATTTGATATTAGCCCAAGTTGTGCTCAATTTGGATTTTGCATCAACGGAAGCACCAGTTGATTGACCTGTCAAAATAACAAAGTAGTTACTTCCAGCACCAGCAGACCCTTCAGCATTACCACCAAGGGTGATAGTACCAGCTTTGAATGAGCTTTTCCATAAGTTAACAGTTACCATCCCACCGTCAGTTGTTTCAACAGCTACAGGTTCTCCATCTTTTACTTGTTTTTCAAATCCTTCGACCAACCACGTTGGAGGTGTGCCACCCTTTTCTTCATCAGCTCTACTATCTAATGCGACATAGACATCAACATCTTTGTCGACAGTGAAGCTTAGAAAATCTGTACCTGCTTGTTTTTTGTCGTCATTTGCAGCCATGATTGTTTGCATACCCTCAAATCCCTCAGGAACAGCAACGATGAGATAATCACGATCAATAAAGAATTTACTATCTTTTGTGAGTTCTCCCTCAATGTATTGATCTGCAGGATCTTTACTTTTAGATTTAATATCCGTAATTTTAACCTTAACTGGTGAAGCCATAGCTGCCAAGAAAGTTGTTAAAGTTAGAATAATAATGGAATTTAGTGTTAGTTTTCTCATTTCTAATTCTCCAGATAGTATTAAATTAACTTTCAGTTTATTGGGACTTAATGGTAGACCAGGTCGTGGTTAATTTAGCGGCCGGATCAACACTTGCAGATTGATCTTCTTCCACTAAAATTAGATAATTACTACCTTGGCCTGTGGCCGGCTTATCGGCATTTCCACCTATGGCGACTTTTCCCGCTTTGACTTCTGCTTTCCAAAGAGTAAAAGTACCCATACCGCCATCAGTCACTTCAATGACCAGTGGATCTTTTCCATCAAGTTGTTTTTCATAGTCTTTTTCCATCCACTCTGGAGGTTTGCCACCCTTTTCTTCATCTCCTCGGCTATCCCGACAGATCCAAATAATAGATGGCTTATTGACTTTGAAAGTTACAAAACCGTCGCCTGTTGACTTTTTGTCATTATTGGCGGTCATGATAAACTGAATGCCCACTAGTTCTTTGGGCATTTCTACCACAGTATAGTCTCGGTCAATGTAGTATTTAGTTCCTTTTTCTAATGCAGGACCGACTTCATAAGGTAGTTTACTTCCAATCTTGAGATCTGTAATTTTTACTGGTTTTGGTTTAGCCTCTGCAACAATGACAATGGCAAAGACTACCAAAAAAGACAAAGTTAGATAGATAGCTCTTTTCATAAGCAATTTTTTCTCCCAAACGAATAGGATAAATATTAGGTTTATAAGGAGAGTGATGCAATATCAATACAACCACAAACCAACAGGATTGTAGTTGATATGAAAAAAAATTGCAAAGGAACACAAATAGAGGAGAAAATTAAGACGAGGTTAGTGCTAGTCAACTTCAATGAGAACAGCCGTTACATTGTCAAGGCCACCGTTAAGCAACGCTTGTTTGACTAAATTAGTAACAGCAATTTCTGGACCATCCGCATCCTGAATAAGATCGGCGATTTCTATATCTGACGTAATCATATCATGTAACCCATCAGAGCAAATTAGTAACTTGTCCCCAACCAATAGTTGATGTTCACCCTGATCGACTTCAACCGTCAGTTCTAATCCAACTGCGCGATTGATAACGTTCCGGTAGTTATGAGTACGAGCTTCTTCGGATGAAATTTGTCCCAGTTCGACCATTTCTTGAACCAAGGAGTGGTCGGTTGTCAATTGCTGAATCTCGCCTTTTCGAACTAAATAAATGCGACTATCGCCAACATGAACATAGAGGAGTTGCTGTCCTGATACAACCCCTGCTGTAAGTGTTGTTCCCATTCGGGCACTTGCATTAGGAATATTAGAACAATGATAAATCTTACGATTGGCTTCGTTTACTAAGTCCTGCAGCAGGGACAATTGACTACTAGGATTATCTAATGCAGATAGTTGCTCCAATCCTGATTTTAATACCGATAAAGCCGTTTTACTCGCAATATCTCCAGCATCTAAGCCCCCCATGCCATCCGCGACAACAAAAAATCCAGCATTGGTATCGTAATCAAAGGCATCTTCGTTTTGTTTTCGTTGTCTGCCGATATCAGTTTTGGCCGCTATCTTCATTTCATTTGGTCCAATTTAGTTTTTTACATTCCTTGAGAAAAATAGCTCTAGGACAAATTACGGTCAACCACTGATCTCAACGGTAAGACGGATTTACTGGTTTCAGAATCCCAATACCTATTGTCCAAACGGTTGCGTTAAGTTTTACAGATAATGTAGAATATGCGTCTGGGTTTGGAGGCGGCTGTTTTTGACTTCAAAGTTAGAACAAATCAACTAAATTGAAAATCTTAACCAAATATATACTGAAAGAACTAATACCCCCTTTCCTGATCTCTCTACTTGCCTTGACATCGATACTCATACTAGAAGAGATTTTTCGATTAACCAAGCTTTTCGTTAAAAAGGGCATCAGTCCTATCTATCTGGTCGAATTGTTGGTTTACGTGTTGCCAGCTACCTTAGTTCTGACAATTCCTATGTCAACTTTGATCAGTATACTAATTGGGCTCGGTCGGTTTGCCACTGACAACGAGATTACTGCCATGAAAGCTCATGGTGTTGGATTACACCAATTATTATGGCCAGTTCTAGTCGTTTCTCTGTGTATTGCTATTCTCGACTTCTTTTTTATGGATTATGCACTTCCGCTTGGTAATCAGGCATACTGGTCTTTGAAGCGAGACATCAGTCGGCACAATCCTACTTTCGTTTTGGAAGAAGGAACAGTCATGAGAGAATTAGAGCAAGACGGCAAAATTTGGATGTTTGGCTCCACACATCCAGAGACAGGAGACTTAGAAGGTGTTCGGGTTTGGGATGCCATTTGGTCAGGCCGACCTAGATTTGTGTCTGCTGACTCGGCGCGAGTGACCTATGAAGATGGCCGTGGTTGGTTAAAACTATTTGATGGTCGAAGTTATGAATCGATTTCTAACCTTCGTCAAGCCAATGCCTTCCGAGTAACAGAATTTGAACAAAACAGAATTTCCCTTGATTTGACAGAAGATATCAAACGGACTCAAGCTAAAACCAAACGCCCAAGAAGCATGAGTATAAAAAATCTTCGTGCTTATATTGAACAAGAACTTAAGCCGAAAGTTAATGCCGATGAAGGTCAGTTTCCAAAAGATAAACTACTCTATGCACAAGTGGAATACCACAAGAAATTTTCAATACCTTTTGCTTGCCTAGTTTTTGGCTTAGTTGGTGTACCCTTGGGGTTAATGGTCAGAAAAAGTGGAAAGATGGTTGGTTTTGGAATTGGTAATGGTCTAATTCTATTCTACTACTTACTTCTGCAGTTTGGCCAAAATGCAGGTCGCAGTGGTATTCTAGATCCCATGATGTCGATGTGGTTGCCCAACATTGTTATTGGTATGGGTGGGCTTTGCTTCTTGGTCTATTGGATGTATCAATCTAATTTGTTTCATGTTGACTCATCTCCTACTCATACTTCTTTGGACATTAAAGACTAGCTCGTGAACACTCTTGACCGCTATATTCTCTGGGAATATTTACGTACTTTATTTCTGTCAATATTTTTCCTCTCTTTCTTGGTGATTATTGTTCGGTTATTTGATAAAGATCTTAAGCAATTCGGAGAAGAAACAACTTCTTGGGTAGCAATACAAATTATTCTATTGCACGCACCACGCCGTATTTTAGAAATCGTACCTGTTTCTAGTTTCCTGACAGCATTCTTTCTGTTAGGTAAGATGGTACAGAATAATGAATTGATGGCGATGAAATCGGCCGGCCTAAGTGTTCATCGCATATCGATGCCGATCTTTTTATCTACATTTTTAATTTGTGTAGGATTTGCAGTTTTCTATAACCGTGTAGCTTCTCCGGCGTACCATTTAGCAAGTAAGATCCAGCAGAAGATGCCTCTCCGTCGTAACCGAAACGTAGTTTTTCAAGGTCTTGATAACCGGTTGTTTTTTATTCTTAACTTGGACTTGGAAGAGGAATCTATCGACCGAATGACAATTTACGATTTCGATGACAAAGATCGTCTGAAAAAGGAAACCTATGCTCAGCAGGCTCAATGGGAAAGAGATATTTGGAATTTGAAGGATGGATTCGTACGTCAGTTTGAAGATGGGGTTGAAGTGTCGTTTGAGCCATTTGAGCAAAAAACCGTTTCAAGAAGGGAAGAACCACAACATTTAGTCAAGTATTCTAAAAATTTACGAGGCATGACTATTAAAGAACTTCAGCAAAGGATTCACTATAAAAAAAGGGCGAAGCAAACGACACGTCGTGAAGCAATTCGTCTGCACCATAAAATGGCTTACCCCTTTGCAGCATTTGTAGTTGTGCTAATTGGAATACCCATTTCGATTCGATTCGGTCGTGCTGGTTTCTTTTCTGGTTTGGTAATTGCTTTCTTTCTCAACTTTATCTATTGGGGGTTTTCGTTTGCAGTATTCGAGGGATTAGGTGAAAACGGAATTCTCAACCCATTTGTTGCGTGCTGGAGCGCGAATGCCATCTATGCTCTAGTCGGTGTTATGCTCCTGCTCAAAACACCACAGTAATCAAACTAAGAAACCGATGTCAAAAATTCTGAATAAAACGGGCCGAATTCTGTTTCGACTGAGGAGCTATACTCCAGTTCCTTTGATTTTGGCCGCATTGATCTTTCGGCAGTTTCACTGGTTGACAGTTGTGTGCGGAATAATAATATTGGTATCTGGTGAAATAATTCGGATCTGGGCAGTTGGTTACGCTGGTGGACGTACCAGAACTCGAACCGTTAGCGCAGCTAGAGGTTTAGTTACAACGGGCCCATACGCTTACACTCGTAATCCTCTCTACGTAGGTAATCTGTTAGTTAGTTCTGGTGTTTGTTTGGTTTCTGGTGTTTTATGGTTGTTACCAATCTTGTGGTGTTTGTTTTTTTTACAATACGTGCCGATTATTAGTAGCGAAGAACAATTTCTAGGTCGAAGCTACAATCAGCTCTATTATAACTATTGTGCTAGCGTGCCTGGTTTTTGGGTTCGACTATCTCCTTATCCAAGCGCGTCAACCCATGATTTCAGTTTAAAGCGTGCTTTACAAAGCGAAAGAAGAACATTAACCGCAATTATAATCATAATGATTATAATGATGTTTCTATTAGTGCTACATTAGCTGGTCAATTGCATATTAAGCTAATCTGTGTTAGACTAAAAAGAGCTATAGAGGTTGTTTTTTTGATGTATTTCGGGGAATGCCCTTTCCGATGGCAAATTCTAATTTTGCTGATTATGTTCGTATTCTATGGTTGTGCAGCTAAGCCAGTCGTTGAATTTTACTTAGTTCCAACTGAGTTGGCGAACATTCAAATCAACACTGAAGTAGGTTCGGCGTCCTTGGTTCAAAAAGGTGTTCAGGTAACAATTGAACCATTAGATGAAATAGACTTGTTTGATCTTACCAAAGGTGGTGAAGTCAATCCTTATTTATACGTTGGTCGGTGGGGGAAAGTAGAGCCTCTGTATACTGTCTTTGAAATATTGGTATATAACACCGAGCATAAACGAGTTAGCATTGACGAGTCAGCCATTCTGATCGATAGTGACGGAAACCAATATGCATCATTGACCTATGACTATTTTCGGGATCTTTACGCCAACAGTAAAACCTTAGTATCTTACCGACCCAACTACTACTCCCCATATAATTCCTATGACCCATATTATTACACCTCCCAGAACTATCGGGCTGTTAGCCGTTCTTACCGCCAGTCTCCCACGGCCAAAAGTGCTCGTTTTATTGTCAGAGATACTATCTTTGACGGTGGTCATGTTTTCGAAGGTGGTAAGCGGGTAGGATTCCTAATTTTTGATCGCTTACCTGAAACTGCTAAAAATCTACGAGTCATTGTGCCACGAATAGTCATCTACGATAATGATGACCAAATTAGCAACATTGATTTTCACTTTGGTTTTCAGCAGAAAACAGCAATTCAGCCATAGATAGTAATATTTTTTAAGATTTTGGAGTAAGTTTTAATGAAAAAGTACACCAACAGAAATTTGCCCGTTAACTTTGGGATGTTTGTCATATTTTTGTTTTCATTATACAGCTCAATATTCTGTACCTCAGCAGTAGAATCAAAAACTCTGAAAGTTGCAGTGGCAGGTCCATTCACTGGTAGTGTTGCCGCGTTTGGTGAAATGATTAAAAAGGGCGCCGAGCTACGAGCGCAGGAAATAAATGAAAGTGGTGGTATTAATGGAAAACAGCTAGAATTAGTTTTTGAAGATGACACGGGGAAAGATAAAGAAGCGAGTCTGGTTGCTACTCGTATTGCTTCTAATCGGAAAATCCTAGCTGTTGTTGGTCACTTCAATAGTTCTTGTTCTTTAGCGGGGAAACCAATATATAAGAGGAATCGGATCGTCGCACTTTCCCCTGGATCAACAAATGTCAATGTTTGTAAAGGAAGCGATTACACATTTCGAAATCTTTATCGAGATGATTTTCAGGGGGCTTTTGCTGCTAAATACATAAAGACCGTTCTGACTAAAGTTGAAACAGTCGCTGTATTTTTTGACAATGATGACTATGGTCGAGGACTACGGGATAGTTTCAAAAAATCAGCCAATTCAATTGGCCTATCAATTGTGGCAGATGAAGCGTACGACCGAGATACTACTGACTACAAAGCCCAACTAACTAAAATTAAATCTGCTAATCCTGATCTGATTTTTATCGCTGGCCTGTATAGTCAAGCTGGTCTTATTTTATCTCAAGCTCGAGAATCAGGTATCACCGCTCAGTTCTTTGGCGCAGATGGCGTCGATTCTCCCAAACTACTAGAAATAGCGGGGGAATCAGCTAATGGAATTTACATCACTACGCCTTTTATTTTTGGGTTGGAAGGCAATGAAGAAGCTGAACGTGTATACGCTGCTTTTAAACAAAAATTTGGTAAATCACCTGATACTTGGGCAGCGCTGACCTATGACGCTATCGGTATGATAGCTGAGGCTATCGCCAAAGGTGGTGAAAAGCGTAAAGCTATCCGAGATTATCTAGGTAATTTGACTTCACCGGAAAAAGGCTACCAAGGTATTACGGGTTTGACTTACTTTGACGAGCATGGGGATTGTCTCAAACCTGCTTACGTCAAACAGGTCACTCAAGGCCAATTTATGCCGTCCTCAGTGCAGATGCTTGACTAAAATTGAAAAAATAACAACGTAACCCTAATCTACTTGTGTAGATCAATCAAATCTAATTTTAGCATTCTAACAAGTGACATTATTTCTTGAACAAATCATCAATGGCCTCGTTTTAGGTGGAATTTATGCTTTGATTGCGGTCGGCTACACTATGGTCTATGGCGTGATACAGCTCATCAATTTTGCTCACGGTGAAATCTTCATGTTCGGAGCATACTTCGCTTTTCTTGGTGTGACAGCTTTAAATTTACCACTTTGGCTAGCTTTAATTTTGAGTGTTGTATTGTGCGCGATACTAGGAGTTATTATTGATTTAGTCGCATATCGACCTTTGAGAAGTGCGCCTCGTCTATCTGCTTTGATCACGGCTATTGGAATATCATTGATTTTGCAAAACGTGGCTCGTATGATCTGGGGAGCAGAACCGCGTCGCGATTTGGCTAATGCTAAGTCCGAATTTTTGGCACAAACCATTACGATTCCTGGAGGGGCACAATTGTCCTATCTTGATTTGTCAATTATTGTTTTAGCTGTTTTCTTGATGGCTGGTCTAAATCGACTAATATACCTAACCCGAATAGGTAAAGCTATGAGAGCCTGTGCTCAAGATAAGATGGCAGCTAGTTTAATGGGTATCAATACTAACATCGTAATTACGATCACTTTTGCCCTCGGTTCAGGATTGGGTGCAATTGCTGGTATCATGGTCGGAATGAGGGAGACAATTGAACCAACCATGGGTTATTACAAAGGTGTAGCTGCTTTTGCAGCAGCCGTTTTAGGAGGTATTGGTAACATTACTGGTGCGATGTTGGGTGGTATTGTTCTTGGAATTGCTGAAGTTCTGGGCGCTGGTTATATCTCATCCGGCTATCGAATAGCAATTGCCTACATTTTAATGATTCTGGTCATCATCTTCCGCCCCTCCGGTTTGTTAGGCCGAGCTAGCGCCAAGCGAGCTTAAATACCCAATACCATTCCATATGCTAAATCGGTCAAATGTATCCGATAACGCCGTAGTAGAAACTGAAGGTGGAAACCAATTCTTGCCTGTCAGCTTGAAATTAGCTGGATTACTATTGGCTCTGTGCTTAGTCCCCCTAGTAACTCACTTCCTCGATAGGGGAAACTACGTCCTGCATATTTTTTCGACCGTTTACCTCTACATGTTGCTAGCCTTAGGATTGAATGTGGTAACCGGCTTCACTGGTCTACTAGATCTGGGATACGTCGGTTTTTATCTGGTTGGCGGTTATACAGCCGGATTACTCATGGTTCGTATGGGACTGAGTTATTGGTTTGCTTTACCTATAGCAGCTATTCACGGAGCGATTTGGGGGCTTTTGCGTGGTGCTCCTACTTTGCGTTTAACCGGCGATTATTTTGCGATTGTAACCTTTGGTTTTTCCGAGTTATTATTTCGGGTTGTCAAAAATGAAGAATGGTTGATTGGTGGGCCAAATGGTTTTGTTAATGATATTCCTCCACCAGTTATATTGGGCATTGAACTTTATCAGTATTGGCAACAGTACTACCATATCCTAATCTTACTCCTTGTAACGCTAATAGTTGTTTACAGACTCCAATTTTCAAGGGTTGGTCGAGCATGGAAAGCTATTAGTCAAGATGAAGAAGCAGCACAAACGATGGGTATTGGCTTGTATGAATATAAATCATTAGCTTTCGCGATTAGTGGAGCAATTGGTGCAGTAGGCGGAGCGTTCTTTGCTCAGTTTCAAGTCAATATAAGTGCAGGAGTTTTTGAATTTTGGGAGTCAATCCTAATCCTTTGTATGATTGTCTTAGGTGGGATGGGTACGATCAGAGGTTCTTTGGTAGGAGCGGCTATTCTAGGTTCTTTGGGAGAGGTTCTTCGCATTTTACTGTCAATTTTGAAACTACCAGCTGACTCACGTTATTTGATTTTTGGTCTGATTTTAGTTTTAATGATGAGGTTTAGACCATCTGGAATCCTGACAGATAACCCAAAGTAGGTCAAAACCTATGGTAAAACCAATTTTGGAAA
>JACLAC010002735.1_pt1 | contig 17766 bp, 8 predicted proteins | sample 8027881 | NCBI WGS metagenome assembly JACLAC01 (sample SAMN15725517, study PRJNA655200) | protist metagenome | isolation source: fluorescence activated cell sorting (FACS) single amplified genomes of... | place: Spain: Blaines Bay Microbial Observatory, Mediterranean Sea | collected 2016-01-19
AGTGGTGAATATATTGCAAATGGATTAAAAGTCAATAAAGGTTTAACAAACTTAGATTTGAGCAAGAATAATTTAAAAGATAACGGTATCATATCAATTGCATCCTCGTTGTCACAAAATAATGTATTAGAAACAATTAATTTAAGTGATAATGATTGTGGAGAAGGGGGAAGCAAAGCTTTAGCTTTATCGTTATGTAATAATGTTGCATTAAAATCGTTAACAATTATAGAATGCAATTTGCCAATATTAGATTTGCGTGGTAAAGATGAAAACGCTGCATTGGATATACAATTAGATAAGCAAGGTATAGGATATTACGATAGTATTATTATATCAAAATTGCTTTCAGGAAATGAAAAGACTATTAAATTGAATTTAGAGCGAAATTCATTAAATATTAAAGGATGTCAAGAATTGAGCAAAGCTATTGCTTTGAATTCAGTATTAAAAGAATTGTCAATTGCCTCGAATCAAATTGGTTTAGATGGTGTAGAAGCTATCTCAAATGCATTATTAAAAAACCAAAAGTTGGAATTATTAGATGTATCTGATAATAAATTGGGTAAAGATGGAGCAGAGAAATTAGCAACTGGATTAGAAAAGTGCCAATTAAAAACATTAAAATTACAAAAAAATCAAATTGGAAAAGAGGGTTTGGAATTTATTTCAAATTATCTAAAAACAACGAAACAATTGTCTCGTTTAGATTTATTGGGAAACAATATTGGTCCAGATGAAGGATCCGATATCCTTAGTGATATTTTAATGGAAAATCGATCTATTGAAGAATTGAATTTACGATATAATAAAATTTCAGAAGGAACATCAAAATTAGCAAAAGCAATGGAAACAAATGATAAAATCGCAGTGTTAATTCTATGGAGAAACGATGTTGATGATATCAGTGCAATTGCATTGGCTGATATGTTGAAAAAAAATAAAAGTATACAACATTTAGATGTACAAGGAAATTCTATCGCAGATGAAGGGATTGCTGCAATTGGATTAGCTTTGAAAGAAAATAACGCATTGGAAGAATTAAATTTGCGATTTAATCACATAGGTTTTGAAGGTTCAATGGGATTAGCCGAGGGTTTAAAAGTAAATCAATCTGTTCATACAATTGTTTTGCAAGATAACTTTTTAGATGATGCAGCAATTAATAATTTAGAAGCAGCAACAAATAAAGTCGAGTTTTTCTTTTGATAAAATTTTTTTTTTACGGGAGAAAGAGAAGTTATACTTCGTACATATAATAATTTATATTATACCGTATAAAAATAATCTATTTTAGAGCACACACACGCACACGTGACATACATACGCACATACGCGTATATATATATCATAACTTTTTTTTACTCATCTCACAAACGTTCTTCTGATTATATATCATCATCATCATCTTCTTCTTCACCTGCAAATAACATGCCATCATCGTCATCCAAAATTGCACTGATTTCTTCCACTTCCAAATCAATACTATTTCTTGCGATATTATTCTCATTAAGCACGTCATCAAGGACATCAGATGAAAATGACTCGGATTCAACTACATCTGTATCTCCGTACATTGCTTTGTACACATCACCAACATGAGATTTTAATTGCAACTTGTAAGCTGAAATATCAATATTACGATTAAATGCAACTTTTTCCAATTGAATCAACCATGCCTCCTTTCCATGGTTTCTATGCATGTTGTCTTGCTGAAAGTTTTCATTCATACCAACTTGATGTTCAAAGGAATCTTTATGTGCTTGATATGCATCCAGTAAAAATGCTATTAATACATTCATTACTGTAATGACTGTTATTAAGTAAAATGATATAAAATATAGCACAGACCAATATCCAGTCGATGCAACACAACCTTCCATCACAATTGGCCAATTATTTACAACCATTTGTTCAAACAATGTTACAAATGAATTTGCTATTGAATCGAAATTATTACGTTGATATTCGCTCAACACATAACTGCTTTGGTTCAATTGGATATTGTAAGGATAGCTCAATTTTGTAACATCCAACTTATTCCCAAATAATTCCATGCCAACAATGGCATATGTATAAAATATACCCAACAGCACAGCAAAATAACGCATTAATGCTGGTAATACATGTACAATTGTATTTGTTACCACACGGAACTCTGATAAAACTCTTAGAACGCGCAATAAACGAATCATACGTATAAAGGTTATGCTAATACTTAAAAATTGTACAGCTTGTTTATTTTGATTATCAATGAAAAATGATATAATATTCACCACAACACCACTAGTAACAGTAACAAAATCAAGTTGATTCATCTTTGATAAATTCCAAAATTTTGTAAAACTTAATGCAAAAATTTTCGTTATAACTTCAACTGTAAAGAGGTATAAAAATATTTGACTAGTTGCTCTTAATGCTGTATGATATAGATGTCCGCCTGGTGCTAAAATCATGACAAGTAAAACGCTATTTATAAATACCAATGCATCAAACCCATAAATCCAAAATTTTGTTGCTATAATTGCTTGCAATTTTAATCTTATTGAATCTCGTGTAGACATGCTAGCTGACGAAACGCGCTTTGCTAAACGATGCAATGTTTTTAATCTTCCCACCTTGTTATTATTTGTCGGTTTTTTTCTTATACGTATTCGTGAAAACCTAATAAGCATACGAAATTGATCCAAATATAAATTTTTCTCCATTTCATCACTTCTATCAACATCATCACCCCTATTTATATAACGTCGGCCAACTCTTAATTTTTTCCTTTTACGAAGATAAAATAAAGCTTCTGCAACTTCTGATGGTATTTTCGTAGATAAATAACGCAGCATATTCACCCATTCTGGTAAATGTATCGATTCATTTTGAAGTTCATCATGTGTAAACAATAAATGTGCACTATTATGATTCTTGCTGTTCTTACTACTGTTGTTGTTACTATTGCTTTGCAATGTTTCCCCTTCTAAACGTTTTCTTTTGGCTTCAACTAATAATTGAAATGCATAATCAATGGATTGCTTACGTTTATCATGATGTTTAATAAATTTCTTTCTAGTACGATCTGCAAAATGAGAATAGACAACAGCTAATACTAAACTCATTAAAAAGTACAAGCCAATGCTTATATAGATAACAAAAAACAATGCGGTATACGATTGACAATCGTATACTGGCATCATCACGTCTGGATAATTTGCTGTTGTCAACAATATAAACAATTGTAATGCAGATGAATAAAATGTCCCAAAATAATCTTTGCAATTTTTACTAAATGTTGAACAATCAACATCCCTTACTTGATCGTTCAGATCATAGCCTAAAAAATTACACTTTGAACGATCAATATTATGCAAATGATCACCATTTGTGCCTTCTATACCACGAAATAATACATATGCAACTACACCAAAAAATGTAATGTGAAAAAATAATAGCACCAAAACATTTAAAATTTTAGGTGTACTTTCAACAATCGCAGCAGCTATTTTACGCACGTTTCTTAACCGTTCAATCAAAAATATTGGCCTTAAACATCGTGTATAATGCCCCAGATGAGTAGGTGTAAGAATGCAAACCATTGTATCTATGAAAATAATACCAATTATGACCGTCCTTAATTGTACCCAACGACTTTTAAATAATGTTTTTCCAGTATACCTATATAATAATGCTAAATCAGCAACATATATAGCTAAAAAAAATATTTCTAGAAATAATAAATAAAACTGTACACTTCCATATTGAATTTCTTGACCAGCATCATTTTCCCAAAATGCCAATGACAAATTACAAGCAGTGACAATCAAATAAAATGCACGCCATTTGGAGGAATGGTAAAAAAATGCAACACGTAATGCTAAACTGTCTTTGCTTAAACCTATATGCATTCTTCCGTGTAAACCAGCATGAACAGATACAGCAGCATGATGTACTAAATTTTCATATGTTGCATTTATTTGTTCGTAATTATTCATTTCATTCACTTGGCTTGGCAACAATGGTCGATTTCCATCGCTTGTGTTTGGTGTTAATGATGCCATTTGTTTCTTTCTTTCTCTAATCCTGCACTTTCTTATTATATAATATACTTGTTGTTGTTGTTGTTGTTTTTCTTCTTCTTCTTCTGCATTTGGTAAACACACATTAACATACTCATGCATTATATATTTATTATTTATTATTATTATTCTAGAATTATTAATTAATTAATTTTTATTTATTTTTTTTGCTTGTCCTAACTGGCTAAGTACAATTCTAAGTACACTAAGGCTGGCTTTTTTGCACCATGTGTGCTTTCAAGGACGACTAGACTTGACATCAGCCTTTTTTTTAATCTTCTAAATCAAAATCATTTTACAATACAATATAAATATACTGTAATACAGTGTATATAATAATACCACGAATACAGTGTACAGTATTAATTAATATTTCAAAACACAATATAGGACTATAATCAGGGAGAATCCCTGCAATTAAATATTGCTTAACATGTATTGGTACTCCTTATCAATACTAATACTATGTTAAATAATATCACAAAAATGCAACAAAACAACAACAACCTACTGCACTACTGTTGTTGTAGTTTTTTTAATAATAATTTTTATAATAAATAAATAATAGATAGATTAATACATACACCGATAAGATGGATAAGAAGTCATTTATTTCGATATATACTGTATATGTATACACATAAACGTTACAGACATACTCAACCATGAATCGATATAGAAATTATGGAGAAAATAAAACATGTTTATTTTTCGTTTTGTACTATGCGTGTTGTTGCAGCGTATCCCGCATACCCCGCATACCAACATTTGCGGAAACAATAATGTATATTTTATTTGGAGCTAACTTAACGATATTGATATGGAACCCAGATACTGTACCATTTTCAATAGTTGCCATAGGATTACGCATTCCATTTATGATTTCTAGAGCGATAAAAACGGCTGATAATGAGGCAATGAATAAATCGATGAGATATTCATTGATATATAGCATAGCTCTATTTATGCTGGGATCTTTAATGAATTTCTACAGTTGGCTCAATCCGTGCTTACAATATGCTGAAGCTGATGACCCTTGTAAAAATACGAACATTTTTGAAGACTATAGAAGATCAAATATTACAGCTAATTGTGATACTTTTGCAAATGAGAATGTCGGCGAGGTTGATATTCAAGAGGAATGTCGTAAAGCGTGGTTTGTTCGCACAGCCTCTATATGGTTAGTTGCATCTATTTTGTTTGTTTTGTCCAGTATTGGTTTATGGACTAATTTTGTGTTAGATAAAAAAGAAAAAGAACAAGAAGATGATGGGACTGATAATATACAAGAACAACTTGATCTTGATGAATTTTCATGGGGAAATAATCAAGTATTTTCACGAAGCTTGCTTGTACGAAGATAAAAAACCCAAGAGATTAACATTATTTAATACATGTGTATATATCATTAAGATATACGTACGAAGTAATATATATTTTATATACGCGTATTATTTTATGATACGCGTATATATCATTTTGTAAAAGTAACATTTTGTATGATATGCCTCCGTTAATATGCATATTCGCAATGATCATAATCATACGCTATTCTTCTTCTCTTCTTCTTCTAATTCTTTCTTTTCAACTGCTGGAAATAAACATTGTAAAGCTGGCAAAGATAATGGTAACCATGGCATATCGTTCAAATTTATCGACATCATATCAAATGCCAACACATGGGGCGGAACTACAGCTCCACTATCATCTTCATTTCCTTCGTTTGATTTTGTTGAAGATATTTTTGGATACCGTTGACTGAAATGTGTCAAAATTGTGTGTTTTGCTTTCATTTTCCTTGCGACTTCTAATGCCTCGCCTGTGGTCGAATGAAAGCGATTCTTTGCTTCTTGTACAAGACTATCATCAAAGGTAGCTTCATGTATTAATAAATCTGCGTTTTGGCCATATTGAATCAATTCATCACTAGGTCTTGCATCGCCTGAATATACAAGACGCCATGAATCACCATTAATATTTTGATCTAGTATTAACCCATATGAAGCATTGCAATGCTTTACTCGAACACTCTCCAACATTTTAATGCCAAGGATTTTATCTAATTTTGTATTCAATTCTTGGGCCAATTCATTTTTTCTATCATTTTTTTCATCACACCAACGGGGAAAACCCCATCCAAAATGTGTAGCGCTATTTTCTATATTAACAAAATAAAATTTATCGAGAAATTTTTGTCCACCATCATATTCAAATCTGGAACATGATGTTAACCATAACTTCAAAGTGAATGGTCCTATAATTACCATTTTACTATCGTCCGTACGTGCTTTTATTATGGTTCGAAGTCCAAGATGATGATCCGCATGCATATGGGAAATGAATACCATTTTGATATTATTAATTTTGTCGAATAATTTGTTGTACCCAAAACATCTAGATAGTTGTCCATATGTACCTTCCCCACAATCTAATAAAAAATCGCCATTAGATGTACCTATATGTATACCAGATACATTTCTATATTTAGATGGCTGTGCTGATCCGGTGCCTAAAAACGTTATTGTTGGGTTTTCCTTATTGTTGTTCTTATTCTTTTTTTCCGCATTTTTCATACAATTTACGTAATGTGCAAATTTTGAATTTGATATATCATTCATAATTATCTCCACTTCTTCATGAATTTTTGTTTCATTAATACAGGACGAATAATCAAATGAAAATTTTTCAGCTGGTATTAGTTGTATTTTGGATAAGCAGTTTAAGATCATTTTTTCTGAATTATCTGTCCTCGTTTCTGTTGATAACGAAACGGGTGGGATGGCAAAAATACGCGAGTGTATCTTATTCAATAATATACATTGTCGTAAGGTTGCTTGCATCGGCTCAGCAGTATTTTGATTTACATCTTTATTTGCTAGAATATGATGGACATTTTCACCAAATAACATTTTCCATGATTTATATTTTGTTGAATTGAAAATAATGGATGGACAAAAATGAAATATACATGAGATTCTTTTTTTTTCACTATCGTTATTGTTGTTTTTGTTGTTGTTTTTGTTGTTGTTATTGCTGCTGCTGTTACTACTACTACTATCATTACTACCGCTGTTATTGATGTTTGGCATATATTGTTCAAAGATAGTAGAGTCCAATAAACATTTTAAATATTCTTCAGTGGGGCAATTAATAATAGCAAAAATTGCTCCTAATTCATCTGGTGCTTTACAATCTTTTGAATATACTATCGTTCCATCTTCTAATACCACATCTTCTCCTAAACTTAATTTCCCAAATAATGGACCTTTTGGCACACCTTTTTCTATTGCAATTTTTGGATAGAATTTACCACGTACAGATCTAGTCTCACAAATATAAGAAATGGTTTCATCGTTGTAGAAACTCGATCGCCGTTCTTCACCCAATGACGTTAATGTCAATGATTTAAATTGACCTTCTGAATCCACGATATTTTTTTCAGGAAACGATGGTAGATGTAAAACGCCTTTATTTAATTTACGTCTTTTATTACTCATATTGTTACTAATTATATCATAACTATTATTATTATTATTATTGTTGTTGTTGATGATATTGCTGCTGCTTTCATTTTTATCAATATTGTTATTGTCCTTTGTGTCATTTTTGTTATCATCTTTTTTATCATTATTTCCATCGTACTTCTGTAAGCAAATTGTTATCACCTTTATTATTTTATCATTATAAATACAGACATTCGTTGATTTAGTTGGACAACATTCAGAAATATTTAAATCCATATTACTTCTACGAAAAAAATATTTTGTCGAGGCCATGAAATATGCAGTTCCGGGTGGTCCACAAATATTTATTTTTGACTTTCCAGCATCTGCTAACGTCATTAACATGCCAGGTAAACCACCAGTATATGTGGAATTTAATCCAGATAGAAATATCCCATTCATTTTTCCTAATTTCACATGATGTTCCATACAAAATCGTTGTGTTCCTTCCGGAATATTAAATAAATATCGAATACCATCGACAAACAATAATATGGACGGTGTCTGATCCCCTGCCAATAATTGCACATATACAGATGGCATGTTTTGGTATGCTTATAATATTTAAAAATCGCGTTCCTTATAATAATGTAGTGAGTGTTGCCAATATCTATATATAGTATATGATATGGATATTAATTATTTATTATGTAAATATAAATAAATATTTTAATTTGTGGTTTCGTAATAAATAAAAGGATGATGGTTGTTGGTAGGGTTGTAAAACATTTTATTAACATGCACATAGCACCATCTTCCAATTTTAAACTAGTCTAAATCAAACAACGGTGGACAAATATATGAAGAAATGACATTTTTATAGATGACTTTGATTTAAAAGTCTAGGACCTAGACGACTAACTTTGATTAGTGGATTTTACAAAAGATCGTCTTGTGCAATGTGGTATTAATATTTGCCTTCTGGCCTTCAGATTTTCTATGTACAGTATATATATATATATTTAAAAATAAAATTTGCGAGAGCAAAAACTGGATCTACATTTTGTGGCACCTTTGGACCAAAAAAAGTATGTAAAAAGTAATAGTGCCCAACCATGAACAGGAAGTTACTGTATCATACATCTCATAGAATTGGGGTTGCTATATAATATGTAAACTTAATTATATTTATAAAAATATAGATATATATATATTACCACCCACCTCTTTTATATTCTTGTAAATTCCCAAGGATTCTATTACTCCCATCGTCGTTGTCCTCATACATCATCCTTCGATTCTTGTGTTTATTATTATTGCGGTTCAAACGTTTTGCTGCAATTGTTTGTATTTTTTTCAATTTTGTAGCACGTGAATATATTTTTCTTCGATGGATCATTTTCAATGTATCGCTACTTGTTTTTTTAATACCTTTTAAAGTATATCGTTGCTTCATTGCATTGAACATTTTCGATTGTGGATCTGGATTTGAAAATCTTAATCCTTGTGATTTAACTTGATGTAATTTCGGTAATTGTTTTTTCGAGGATGCATATCGTGAAGGTGAACCTTCATCTATAAAAGATAATAGATTGTTTTTATTTGGGCCACGTTGTTCCCTCAACCTTGTTGATGATGGTTCAATTGTATTTTGACTATTACTAGAAAATGGATCATTTGTTACAGGGCGTATTAATTGAAAGTAACTTTTCTTAACAACTGAATATAATTTTACGGTATTGGCAGCACCGTAAAAACTAGACATATACATGTCTTGTCGTAGTTTCATTGCAAATTCTTCCTCTTGTCTCACTCTTTGTTTGTTTTGTAATTCAGACATTTCCCAATGTTTATATTTCTCCATTTCTAATTTACGCATTCGTTCCTTCTCAGCTTCCCGCTTCCATTGTGTTTTTCGCAGCATTGCCTCTTCTGCTAATGCCATCAATCCTTGCTCATGTCGATCAATGCCGAAAAAATTATCCCCAAACGAAAGTTGGTAGTTTTCTTCACGTGTCATAGCATCATTTTCCTTTCTACCAATTTCTAATTGTTTTTCTTCGGTAAGATCATGACCAATTTCTTTTAAATTTGAAAGTAAATCTTCTTCACTAACCATGTTCAATTCATCTTCCCCATGTGCAGATTGATCAATCCATTTTGTAGAAACTTTAATACTTGTTGGATCTGTTACCTTTATATGGAATCTATTTTCAGTAAAACCACCACGTTGTTTTCGTAAATATTGAGCAAAATGTACAAATTCTTTTACATCTACTTTACCATCACGATTTGTATCCATTCGTTTCAGTGCTGCAATAAATCGACTTGGTTCCAGCGCATCATGCAATCCTGGGTGTTTTAACAACAGTGGTTGTATTGAATTTGCGTTTCTTTTCAATTCTACTTTCAATTCACGAACAGAAAGTGTTTTATCATCATTTCTATCTAATATAGAAAAAATTGTTAACAATGCCATACGTTCTTCATCTTCTAATTTCAAATCTGTTGCCAATTGTACAAATTCATCTTCATCGACATATCCATTTCCATCCGTATCTGCTTGCTCCAATGCAGATTCAAATTTTTTCCCTCGTAAAACATTTGATAATGTCGGAAATAAGCTGAGAAATTCTCGTAATGCCCCATCTTCATTTCCTTGTAATGCCCGAATGACTTCAAAACGATCTAATGTTTTATCACCATTTCTATCTAATAATGTAAATATTTTTATTAACGTGCTCCGCTCTCGCGCTTCCTCTGATATAGCATTTGCAAATTGAATCAATTCCTCTACGCCAATATGTTGATCATTATTTGTATCAGCTCTTGTAATATTGTGTTTAAGCAATCTTGGTATGAAACATCTTGATAATCCTGGGAAAAATAATAATATTGGAACGATTTCCTTTGCATTTAATACCATTGCTTTTAATACATCAATATAATTAACCAGTCCTTTTTGTTTTACATCTAAATAGCCGAATAGGACTTTAATTTTACGTTCTTGTTCATCATAACGTTTAATTTGTTTCATCAGTTCACAAAACTCCCGGGAGCTTACAATACCATCGTTATTTTCATCCGCTATATCTACTGCTTTCATAAATTTATCAGGAGTTTGACATATTTTAACAAGAAGAGGGAATTTATGTAATAAATTTTTTAATTTCTTTTTTTGATAAATCATTGCTTTTTCTATTTCTTTTGCAGTAAGTCTTGAATCACCATCTACATCTAGTGCTGTATACACATCTAATAACGCTAAACGTTCTTCCTCCTCTTTTCTTAATGAATTTAATATCTCTAGAAATTCTCTTTCATCAACTTCACCATTATTATCTAGATCAGCATATTTCATTGCAGAAGCAATATTTTCAGTAGTAAATAAACTTGCTAATACTGGAAATGGTTTGATCAATGGAAATACTTTTGCAGCACCATATGATAACATTTTGAAGACTTCACCAGTAGTCAATACACCGTTTCCATCATCATCTAATGCATTAAATACTTTAATTAATGCAGCCCGTTCAAACATCTTATCTGCATGTGTCATTTCCTGCGCCAATGTTTTTCTATGCGTTGGCGACACTTTTGGTGATAAATCTTTCGAATCCATCATGATCACTTTTTTGGTATATAATATAATAATATATATGCACTCAGAAAATTCAAACCCTATACGACCTCGTATGTATATCAATCTATATCATATACAAAAAGTTCACGTAATTGCAATTAAATTGCAAACCACGCCACCTGCCTATCAATTATGATTGCACAACTTTAATTAATGAAATTAAGCAAAGATGATTTCTCCCCCATCACATCTAAATCTTGTAAATATATATATATATATATACATTTATATTGGTGCTAATACTACCTGGTAATATAATTATGCAACATGTGTACAACAAACGGAAAAATCGAAGAAAATCCCCTCCTCGCAATACCTTAAATCAATAGGCCACTTAAATTTATTTTATATATTTTTGATAAAGTATATACATATAAATAAATATAATATATGTCACCCTTTGAATATATGTGTTTATATATCAAACGATAAATGTGATATGGATAGTAATATACAGGAAAACAGAATTCAGATATTGATACTTTACCAACAACCATGGAGAACAACGTTGAAAAAGGGGATATGACAACATCGCTTAGTATGTCTAATTTAAATAATACAGGTAAGCCAACCCTACGAACAAAAGTTGAAATATTACAAAATCTGACCCAATCGCAATCAATTAAAATTGAAAAATTACATGAGGATGTCGCATCAACATTGCAATTATTATCGGAAGCTGCAGATGAAATGAAGGTACAAGATACAACAGATCATGCTTTAACGGCAAAAGTAAATGTATTGGAAGAAGTATTAAATGATCATCAAGTAGCAATTGAACAACAAGAAAAATATGCACAAGTTTTTGATAACAGATTAGTAGCTATTACCACTTTGATTCAAACCAAATTTAATGTACAAGAGAAAAAAGATGAAGATACACAGCAACAAATGTCAAGATTACAAGTAGAAAATAAACATTTACGAGATGAAGTGAAAGAATTACGTAATATGATAATGCAATTGAACCAGCAAGTGTTAAGATTGAATGAGGAAGTGATGTAAAATTTTATAAAAGGGTGATATTCGTATCACATATTTTTTTTATCTATGCATATATATAAGATATTTATAAATATTCTTGTTTTTTTTTATTATATCATATGATATGACATATATCATATCATATATGATATTATATATATTTATAAATCATCTCTTTAATTTTTATATATATTTTAAATAAAAATAGATTTTAATGACAATTATATACTTCTCTCACATGTACTCGGTTGTTGTTTTTGATCTTTTTTCATATTTTGATAAACATTCATCCATTGTATTTCTGATGTAGTAACAGTGTGTATCGAAACCAAGTTCATGTGCAGGACTTGGGAAAAAGGGTGTATGTGTTGATGTGTTGCAAGATTTATTATTTTCAAGATATAGATCTTTACATAAAAATTTCGCATAACAATTTTTTTCATTCAATTCTTCCAGAAAACAGTTTCTACGTTTTGTATTACGCAACGGGTGATCTTTCCAATGAAAAAAATAAGTATCATCATATTTCCAATCGTTTGCAACTTTCTCCCAACATTTCTGTCTTGCTTTCATAACATTCATGCATTTACTCTCCGTATATGCGTAATTCACTTTGTCTGATTCCTCACGTTCTTTATAAATAAAACGAAAATCGGTTCTCCCTGTATTCACGGGGACTTTAATAGCAGCACCCAAATTACTGGTTGATTTTTTGCCAACACGATCCATTATTCTTATATAACACTTGTTCAATATTTTATTTCAATGTAATATATTTGTGTACCTGTTTCGTAATAATAGTTTTACTACTATATATTTCTATAGCAATGTGTTGCGTCTTGGGGGAACTTCCACGTGAGAACGGTGGGGAACTTGTGGACTTTTGCTTTAATTTTTGATTGACGCCGAAATTTCTAAAAAAATAATAATCAAATGTTAAGGTAAAAGTCCACAAAAATATTTTACGAATCAAAATCAAATTCAGATGTATTTTTCTTCTTTGATTTTTTACTTTCTTCTTTACCTTCATCCATACTACGTTTTTTCAATGGCATTACAGGAGTTTCAGATTTTGATTCTATTTTTTTCGGAGCATTATCGATTGCAACCTTTTTACGTTTACCAAAATATTTCAATATTGCTTTTGCTTGTAATTCTGCTTTTTTTCTTGCAGCTGCACGTGGAGGTGCTAAACCTTTTTCCATTTTATTAAGTTTTTTCGCTAAAAGTTTTAAAGTTTTCGTCTCTTTTGACGCAAATGTCATAGATCGATTTATCATAGAACCACCACTTTTCCGGTCCTTTAACTTATTTAATGCGCTATTCAACATAGTGCTACTTCTACGAGCTTGTTTCTTCGTAATTTTTTTTGCACCTTTCAATCCAGTATACATTATACCGATAAGTTTTTCTAAATCTACATCTACCATTTTATTTTCAACATTTACCTCTAATAATCGTTTTCTCTTTTTTTTCACACTTGCATTCAAAGCAGCTTTCTCTTCAGCATCTTCCACTAATTGATTCCATTTATATTTCTTTTTTAAATCTCTTTCTAATTTACTACGTCGGCTATCACATGCTAATATACCTCCCAACCTACCTAATAATAAATCAGTCACTTCTTTCGGCATAGGCGTAGTATCATCCGCCTTTTTTTTAACTGCCGCATATGAATCGATAATAATAGCAAGTAATATGTTAATCAAAATGAAAAATGCAACAAATATATACGACCAAAAGAAAAGTAATGGCGGTATGATAAATGATTGTTCAATTAATTGTTCATTTAATCCAATTTCTCCCAGTAACATTTCAGCACATGTATTTAATGACAATGGGATGGTACTAAACGCTTCGATTGCATGTCCAAAATTTAAATGACCAACAATAGCATATCCCATAGTAATAATAGCGAAAACGATGATAAAATGCACTAAATCGCCAGCAGCTTCGTCTAACGTTCGAGTCACAACACCAACCCTTGGCTGGAAATTTAACATTTTCAAAGTACGAAAGATCATAATAATGAATGATACTCCATTTATACCTATATAGTAATTTTGCCAAGTAGCTACGGACTCAATCAATTCAAATTTACTATACAAAGATTGCATTTTTGCAAGGTTAGTAACACGAAACCAATTCGCTTGTGTATCTGGGCTATTTACCAATCGCATTGGGTCATACACATCATATCGTATTTTTGGTTTAAATTGAGGGGCCATGACAGTATTAAATATGAACCAATTAAATACCGTTGATGATAGTAATACTATATTTAGTACATCTAAATAATTCCAAACTTCTTGAAAATAATCAAAAACTTCAAATGGGTCATCCCATGAAAACATTGAGACCAATTCTCCTAGTTCCACGATTGCATTGATAATAATGCCAAAGACAAATAACAGTTCCAATCCTAAACGAATTAAATCTGCATCATATCGATATGGTTGTACAGAAGCAGATTCAACTGTTACGTCAATTTCAATGAATCCTGTTGTTTTAAATTCAAATGTTACTATCAATGCCCCAAATACGCCAGTTGGTGCGTTATATGTTGTTAGGTACATTTTGATTTCCTCTGTCTGCGAATCTATATAACCACCGTCTTGCATATATGTGATGTAATTATTTGCTTTTGCATTATCTAAATTAATATCAAAGAATATAGGGAATCCTCCGGTGTATTCGCTATATTTATGAAATTTAAATCCATATGGAAGATTTGTTGCAGTATCATAGTCAGTACTTTGCGGATACAATATAGATTGTTCTGCAACTACAGCTGCACTGTACAATGTACTTGCGCTTAAAAATTGAGCATCATATCCATAATTTGATTCATCCTGTTCATATGGATTAGGGCATTTATTTGCTAAATCTTTAAATCGTAAATGAGGAGTAGCACCAAACATTGCTGCTGTTAATCCACTTACATGCGTTTGCTCCGTGCAAATTTCCATTTTTCGGCGTGTCTGTGACACTAAAACACCACCAACTACACGATTCGTTCCAGCCCCACCGATGAAAACTTCATTTATACGATCTACAGTTGAACCAAATACCTGAACATCCTCGTTTTCTGCGATGTAATTGTATACTTTAAATTCTTGCACTGGTGGTAAATTAGGATCAGGTGAGCAACAATCACCACCATCCCACCCACAAATGGCATTATTACAAGCTGGACTACAATATCCATCTCCAAGCTCCATAGCTGCATCACACTGATATCCATATTCATCCGTTTGCATATTACACATAGCGGAATCAACATTTCCAGAACTACTCCGGCATCCATCCCAAAAATTAAGATTAGCAATCTTGTAAAATGTTTTTGGATTGGTTCGATATTTCGTTAAATTTGCTTGTGGGGGATTTCTCCAAACCGTATCATTAAATGCTTTAGTTTTAACAGTATCAACTTTAACTTGATTGATACTTCCACCTATGCCTTTAAAATCAGGTATCGATCGAATTGACCAAATACCATCGTACACATCGATTGTTAATGATTTATTAACACCTGGATTTATTAATAGATCTGATACCATACAATAATGTGTTTTTTTCTCACAAATATATATTTCCCTACTATTTGCATCTTTTAAGTTATCATATTGATTCATATAATCTTCATAACTTTGTTCATTCCAGACACTGATATTAATTTTAGTAACTTCCTTCCATTTTCCGCAATCTGCAAGGCACCCACGACCATTGAAATATTTTGATTCGGATACTTCACAAATACCATTTCCGCATTTTTCACTTACATACAAGGTATTCATTGATGCTTTTAAAAATGTATATATATCATCTCCAGAAACAAATCGTGGGTTTAATTCTCCTGTGGCGGAGTCTACGATTCCACTTTCTGGTGTTAATATAACATCTTTCATGGTTTGTTCTACCTCAAATGCTGCTATTGGATCACGTTGCATGATCAAAACTACTGCATAGAGTAAGAAATACAATAACCAGATACATAATGCAAAATAATTTTTGCGTGTAGCTTCTTGCTTATCAACAGTTTGTGCAACTTCTTCAATTACCTCTTCATACATTGACATGTGATGTGTACGTGTCTCTTCATCATCAGAGGATTCCGATGAATCCGATTCATAACCACGATCCTGTTCATTGACTTTATATTTCTCACGTGATTTTAATGCTGCCTGTACCGCTGCCATGGTGATATTTATATCCTGTATAATTAAAACACCTATATCGACAAATATATATATATATATATAGACTATGCAACAATAATAAGAAGATATATATATATTCGTATATATTATCAAATGGATTTTCTTATTTTTACTTCAGTTTTCTATATACTGTTTATGTTGTATGAAATGCAACAAATATAATAAATATGTTTTAACGTTTTAACAACACCTAAACGAACCGTCTTCTTCATCAAAAAACATATTGTGAATGTGATCGGACCCATTTCAATGATATTCACCTGCTTTTTTCAGTCTATTCATTATACCTAGATTATACCTCATCTCTCCGCATCTATTTTTATAAACATTTTTACACCCATCTGGAAATGTGTGTTGTTTTAACGGTAACAGAAATTCAAAAAATCCAAAAATGGCCAAGGGTAACGGGATGAAAATATCAAGAATATCCGATTTTATGATATTATACAATATTAGATCAGTAAGTACCCCCTGCGTAAAACGTAGATTTGGACCAGGAAATGCCTCTGGTGTCCAGAGAACCCCCTGCGTACGAGCCAATGTATAGATCTAATATAAGATATTAAAATATATATATAGACACTATATGTATCTACACCCAGTGCCTGGTAATATATAGTATTTCTGTATTTGTATTAATATAATATTACTAGGTGTCATATCCACACACACACATATATATATAATATATTCTATAATCGTCTGCATCCATACATCCAGTACGTATTAATATTTGTCAATAATAATAGAGTTTGATGGCATTTTCGTTTCCAACCTCAAATAATGCATCAGAGTCAAAAAATGATGATGAAATATTGACTGTACTAGAACCGGCCAATAGTCGTGGTTTATTGCCAAGGGAACAAGGAATGTATTTTTATTGCATGTATGGCATACTTGGGCTTGTAGCCGCAAAAAGGGTAAATGTTCGAAGAAGAGCGAAAAAACAAAAACTTGTAAACTGGAACATTGAAGTTTCAACTGTTCCAAATGCAGACAGGCTTGTTGTTGCAGCTGAAATATTAGCAAACCACCAATATGTTTTAACTCGTTTACGAAGGCGGGGTATACAATTGGAACTAATTGGACGCGAAATTCAGGAACCAGAGTTTGTTATGATGGAACGTTGGAAATTCCATATTGTAGATGATTTCGTTGTTGTTGGGCATACACCACGTGGTGCTGTGTTTGTACAAGTAACCAACGATGGAAAAGAAAATGTATTTATAGTGAGGGGATTGGCTGATAAAATTGGGAAGATATGCAATCCATCTGTATTTAACAAAGCCGGCATGAAGTATGGTGTCTTTCATACGGCTTTGGTCCCATCTCCTGATGGCAATGCAATCACATATGTTGGTGCACTTGTTGGGGGTGGTTCGTTTGAATTTCGTGTTCGAACTGCAAAA
>JACLAC010004527.1_pt1 | contig 17764 bp, 13 predicted proteins | sample 8027881 | NCBI WGS metagenome assembly JACLAC01 (sample SAMN15725517, study PRJNA655200) | protist metagenome | isolation source: fluorescence activated cell sorting (FACS) single amplified genomes of... | place: Spain: Blaines Bay Microbial Observatory, Mediterranean Sea | collected 2016-01-19
CTAATAATAATTACTAAAAAATATATGTATTTAAGTGACGTTTTATCTTTTAAATGATAGGGGTTATACGTTTTTATCATACGTCGCATTTAAAGTATGAGTATTCACCTTATTATTATACTCATGTGTTACCATTATATATAAAAAATAATGATAATGCTCGAACTGAAGTCGAAGATTCTAACTTTATACTAAAAATATACGAGTCGTTTCATAATGTAATATATTACATGCCACAAAATGAGGGTAATAAGAGTTCATATTTGCGATCTGATTTTTGAGATCTTTTTGATTCGATCTGAACCGTTATCAAAATACGAGTGAATGTGTAACGGAAATGTGAATAGACCAATCTCCGTCACGAAATCAATTGTTTTTTATTTTATTATTTACCATTTACCCTAAGGTAACAACATAACATAATATTATGTTAACATAACATAACATAACATATGTTATGTTATGTTGTTATGTTAAGGTATATACTCGTACTCGTACACTACTCTTCCACCATACTAAAAAATATTATCACAAGTTCTCATATTATTTACTCCAATAATTTTGACGTTGCGGAGATGTCGGATCAAAAATCAAAATTTAAAAAATAAACATAAATAATATCTCAGAGATGGAGGAGACATCATAATACTGTACTAGTAGTGTTAACTCCTGAGAAAAATATTCAATAATTTCTCAACCGATGGAGTCAATAGGTCAGTAAAAAGGTAATAGTAATAGCGGAGGTACATGAAATATTTCTAATCGAACATACATTTGTTTTCCTTTATTTCAACGCGCACCACGCTGCAAACGCGGCGACGCCAAGAAGCAGCAACGGAGCGCTTTACGTCTTTCGCCATTCCAAAAAATAGCGATATAATTATATTTTCTTGAAAGAAATAAAATGGGTTCTTTTCTCGATAAACCGATAACAGAAAAAGAATCGGGTAGTGGGAGCGGCACCATCGGAGGGGAGAAAATAAGCTATGGTGTCAGTTGCATGCAGGGATGGAGAGTCGAGATGGAGGACGCTCACGCGCACGTAATTTCCAACGACCTCGGCTTCTTTGGTGTTTTTGACGGCCATGGTGGTTCCATGGTAAGCAAACACTCTGCTGCAAAACTTCTCGAAAAAATGTCATCTCTTCCTTCCTTCAAAGATGCCACTTCCAACAACCTGAATCCTGAACTTCTCGGTAAATCCATGGAAGAGGGGTTCATATCTCTTGACGCAGAAATGAGGCAGCTTCCAGTCGTCATGAGTGGGCAAGATCACTCGGGTTCCACTGCGATCACCTGCTTCATCACCCCTACTCACATCGTCGTGGGAAATTGCGGCGATTCGCGCATTGTCGTCGCCAGCGCCGGCGACGTCAGGTTTGCCAGCGAGGACCACAAACCGACGAATGCCCCCGAAAAGGCGAGAATCGAGGCTGCAGGAGGCACCGTATCGCTTGGACGCGTCAACGGAGACCTCGCCGTGTCACGCGCGCTGGGGGATTTTGTTTACAAAATGTGCGCTGAAATGCCAGCTCCCAAGCAGCAGGTATCTGCTATGCCCGAAGTAACAATCCTTCCTCGGTCGAATGAGGACCAGTTTATCATTCTCGCGTGTGACGGCATATGGGATGTGCTCAACAACAAAGAGTGCGTCGACATACTTCAGCAATATTTCGAAAAAGGCTACAGTCTCGAAAAAGCCTGCGAAATGCTAATCGACGAGTGCTTGGAACGCGGTTCCAGAGATAACATGAGCGCATGTATTGTAGCACTTCCGGGTGCCCCTGCCACCATTGGAACCTGGAAGCCGGATGATGAAGCGAGCGACGCGCAGTAGCATATTACATTTTTACTTTTTTAATGTATTTACAAAATATCGTTACAGATACAACATACCCCTTTCTTCAGATGCAAATAAATATCACGTTTACAAAAAGCCCTTGTCTTTCATTTTCTTCAGCCTTTTCTGGAACAGTACGCTCTGCTCGCACCTAAATATGCGCAAACCGCGCACGATTTCATCCCTCGTCTCCTTTCCGTCCACCTCCAAGTGCATCGCCCTCGACATCTTTTTTCCTAGCATCGCGAAGCAGAAAGCGTCCTCGACACCGTGAAATGGATCGGGTACCTTGGAAGAGTGACAATTCTCAGCAGCCCTGATCTCTTGAATGTACCTCGTCTCCACGCTACGTGACACGTCATAGTCGAGCGTCCAGTCTGCTGCGTTGTCGTCGTCGCGCACAGCCTTCCAGAATATCCGCTCGAGATCTTTGTCAGCATACACGAGCACGTCTGTCATATCGCGCACGAGCTCCGTCTTTGAGCTCGACATAAGCCTTCCAATCATCCCCTTCGACCGCTTCTTGCTTGAGATGACAGTCGATCGAAGCGCGTGATCTGTGCAAACAAATCCGTGCTGGAACATCTTTTTGACGCGGAGGCAGCAATCGTAGTCCGCGCGCGCAGCATCGTCGATGAGCGTCGCGTACGCAAGGTTCAACATCTGAAACTTGTCGGGGTCGGCGTCTGGGTTCTTATCAGGATGATAATTTTTGGCGCGGAGGTAGTATTCGCGCTTTATCGCCGACGCTACCGCAGTTCTCTCTACACCGAGGATAGAGTAAAAGTCGATAGATGCTCTTCTGTTGCCGTCGTCTCCTCCGAGACGTTGGCGGTACATATCTCTCGAAACTTCAGAAAAGAGCTTGGTTGCGCCCCCAGCGCGAGGCTGATCGTTCAAGTCCTTAATTGCCTTTTTGGTAGCAGAGATCCAGTGCCCCATCTCAGTCGCAGTGGCAGCGCGAAGGTGGTACGTTCTACCCTCACTCACGCGCACGTGAAACGTACGATCCATTCCCTCCTGGGTGCTCGCAGGACCCAATAAAATTGCGCGACTTAGACTTATCATCCCCCGCGGTATGGAGTGGGCTGGATCCTTGAAATAAACCATGGCGCGGGGAGTCAGCACAAACCAGCGGCGTCGCCACTTGGCCAGCAGTCCCGCTTTGGGCGGCGATTTGAGAAGATAACCCTCGCATATTATTCCTAGACGTCGATGGAACGATACTCGCTGCCTCAAGCGAACTGCTGCAGTCCCTGTACCCTCTCTCTTGATTGCCCTTTGAACTGTGGCACCATATCGACTCAAAAAGTCCTCGACACTCTCTGGTTTATCTTTGTTTTTGGGCGAGGAGGATGATTTTTTGATAGATAAATCAGTGATCGCTTCCCAGCCTTCGTCGTCGTCGTCAGATCCTTCGGATGATGAGGATTCTTCGCCAGACGCTGCGCCGACTTCTTCGTCGACCACTTTATCGATCTTAAAGTCAACAAAATCCTCTCCCGTCGACGACGACGCGGCATCCTTGACCTTGATTTCCTCTTCATGCAATTGTTTTAGCAGCACCGTCGCAGACATCCGGCGGCTGAGAGACTTTCTTTCCCTTGCCTGGTGAAGAGCGGTAGAAGAATCGACACTCGAAGAAGATGCAGATGTAGAATTTTGAGGGGATTCCCTCCGAGTAAAGTTCTCCATCCTGCCCAAAGTTTCCTGCAACCTCGCCTTGAACGCCCGGACAGTTTTTAACTCAGCTTTTAATTCGGCAGCAAATGGTAGGTCTCCTTCCGACGCCTCCTTCAAACATTTTATCGTATACCTCAACTCCCCCAGGACGTTCTCAAGCTCGTCAAGATACCCTTGTGTCTCTTCGACCTCCATGATGAGGCACTTATTCTCTGTCTGCAGGATCGTACAATTCTCCTTCGCTGCCCGCGCTTCATCTTGCACCTTGGAGAGAATTTTCTTCAGCCGATCACATTCGGCATTTTTGGATAATAATTGTGCATCCTTCGAGCGTAGCTGTTCCTCAAGGCGACTACGCTCGGCGACATGGATCTGAATGAGTTTTCGCGTCTGTTCGTCGTCTGTAGGGGTGCTACCTTTTGCAGGGGGGGTTGGCGGTGGAGGAGAGAGCACCTCGCGTGCGCGGTCGAGCTTATTTGCTAATTGCGCCGCCACCCTTGTACGCACGTCACCATTCTTTTCTTTTAATCTCTCTTCAAGATGACGTATCCTAAGCAAGAGTCCTTCAACATCGTGGGCCACAGAAACCTTTCGTTCAATGTCGCGTTTTTCTTCCTCGTGAGCTTGAGCTTGCTCAATCAGGAGGTTCCCTAGCACGACGTTTTGTCCCTTTAATTTCGCAACCTCATCAATTCTACGTCCAGTCCCAGGAGCGGACAGAGCTTGGATCTTCTGATACGCCTTTTTCAACTTACTTCTGGCTTGCAGCATAACCCTTCGCCTTCCTTCGCACTCTGCGTGGAGAAGGCGCACGAGCTCATCGGGTGTCGCCGTCTTTTGCTCTTTATCGTTGCTTATTACCACATAGTTTTTCATTCTTTTTTCTCTCCTTATATAGTGGCACGTCCTGACAGATTATATAATCAAATATTTTAAAATATTCTGCTGCAAAGAATGAACCTGTTGTTTTTCATGTGCGTCTTTTACTGAATAATATTGATTTTATTTATTTATTTTTAAAATATTTTAAAAATGTTAGAAAAAATTTCAAAGAAATAATAAACGTCAGGATCGGGGGTAGATATGTTCGTACTCGTACATACTAAATACTCGTACATCATCATATCATGGCGTCCTCCATTTTGTAATCATCATCAATACGAATAAGATCTGAAGAGAATATGGGTATAATATAATAGTTAGTTAAATATTAGTAGTTATGAAGAAATCTAAATCTGAAGAGAATTTCTTCAGATCTTCATCAGGTTTTCACCTGCTATTTACAAGGTTTTTTTTTCACTGTAGTCTTGTATGTAGAAGTAAAAAAGCTAATAACATACCTTTGAGATGCGCTTCTGAAGAGAATCGCTTCAGAATTAAAATTATTAAAAATAACATATAAATAGTTATATTATGATGTAATAATAATATTCAGGTTGCGGAAGCAGTTTCGAAAATTACATCATTATGCACATATCTCAGAGTCCTTTATTAATATAGACTTTATCGTGAATGTGAAACGTCTCTTCCAGCGAAGCCGCATCGACCTCCAATCGCTGAGGAAAGATGGCGATGCAAGCAGGTAGGGCAAAAGTAACGCTCAAGGTTATTACACACAATTCAGTGACCATCCTAGCCCTCGGTGGAAGCGATTTGGGGACGAGTGCCATTGCTGCGGCCGGAATGACTAATACAGGTACTGGAAGGCCGAGCGACCGCGAAAGAATAGTTTTGAAAACAGCTTGTTTTCCCGCATCTCGCGATGTGCCAAGTTCGTTGCCGTCACGATCAAAGACGGGGATGCCTTGGGTAATCTCCTGGGATCGGGTAGCGAGAACGTTCACTGAACCAGCGCCCGCCACTGCACAGTATGGCACAACAAATTTATTATTTGCTATTGCGGGGGGCGCGAGCTTTTTAAGTCCCAGCGCGATTCCCAGCGACGCTGCTACGGCGATTCCGTATGACTGGGCTAGTTCAGTCGTTGAGAGGGAGCCCCCTGATCTGTTTGCGTAGTTCATCGCGCTGTTATAAGACTGATTGAACCATTGCCAGAATAGCGTAGCGGGGATAGATGTTGCGTTTAGCATACCAGCAATGATAGGTACATTCATGGGCGCAAAACTTGACATTCTAAATAGTGGGAATATTTTTTCGTTTGTCGTTGGATGAACAACAGCATCCTTTATCCTCTTTGCATTCCAAAGATCGGCATCTGTCACCCCCAGCTTCTCTGCTGAAGCATTTTCTTTGGCTTTGAACGCTTCGATTAATGCGCACGCGTCATTGAGTTCCTCATCCGTTGTAAAAAGTGTCCGCGGATCGACGATAAAAAGAAAGTTTTTGAAACGACCTGAGTACGTTGACAAGTCGTACTGCGAGCCATCAAGGGTAAAGGGTGGAGGCGGCATTATTTTTACAAAAGGTACTCCTTCTTTTGCTTCATAAATATATTCTACGTACATATGTGTGCACTCGTAGACAGAATCATAAAGCTAAGCAATTTTTATTTTGCAGGTGCAGCAATTTTTTTAAACGCAAGATTTAATAAAATGATATTTTATCTTAAAATAAATATTTAAAATATTTTTTTTAAAAAATTATACAATATTATTACAATATGTAATAATATGTCATATGTCATATGTCATTTATTTTTTAATAATTTCGCGTACTCGTACGAGTCGAGTACGAGTACGAGCGAGTACATCATCATGTACTCGTACAATACCCTACATCATTATTAAGGATTAAGGTATTAATTTTTTTTATAAAAAATTATTCATATCACTGCGTAACTCATTACATAATCATATCTTCCCCCTCACGTTTTAACATCGTTTTTAAATAGGATAAACATTCGAGAAAACTAGTATATATAGCGAAACGTTCTTGTCGAACATAACAGCAAACAGAAAAATAAACGAACACGTTGAGATTTGGGCAGGGTAAAATTCGTTCAAGTAAACGCGAGAAAGTATAAAGTTGCTTTTGAATAGGCATAGCGAAAAATGGACTTCCATGGACCTCAAGATGATATCCCCAACACCGTGCGCCTCCTCACATCCTTTAGGGAGTATGCGATTCCGTCTACCAAGGCAAACGATCTAAACGCGACGATTGGTGGAAATCTATCCCCTGAGGCAAGACGCCTGCTTCAGAGCGCAACGCGCCAACGAGTCACGCTTACTGACGGATTGGATTACGGTGGCAGCAAGGTGGATCCACGAAACGTTGTATCCGCTGTCGCTGCGTATTTTCCTAGTATATGGAAGGTCATGAAGTCAATGGAAGCGTCAGCGTCCGTAAACGTGAAGCTCAACAGGGAGCTAAAATTTTCGTGGAAGACTACACTGACTTCGGCAGGAGCAAGAAAAGAGGAATGGACGAGCCAGTCAGTCCTCCTTTTTGAAATTGCGTTTTGTCTCGTCGTCAAAGCGCTTGCCCACTTCAATACTGCAAAAGTTATCATGCATCACGCAGTGGGTAATAACGGCGAGATCGACGCGCAGAAATTTGCATCTGCATCCAAAGAGCTACGCGTCGGTGCAGGCATACTCGAGTGTGCCGCAGTCCAGTTGATACCCAGGTGGGTCTCGCCGCCTAACCACCTCCCTGTTGAAATGCTCCCAAAGGCACTATTGGCATTGAAAACAATATTTCTCGTCCAGGCACAGCGGCTTGCAGCTGCAAAAGCCATAGCGACGAACGGCAAACACTCCGTAATCGCCAAGCTTTTAAACGGTGCAGCGGACAAGTACGATGAAGCGTCTGGAACGCTTAGGAAGCTCTCCCGAGACCAATTCGCTTTGGTTGAACATACCACAAAGGATACACTGGGGACGTGGCCATCTATTCTACGAGGACTTGCTTTCAAATACATAGGTATTGCCAAGCACGAAGAGGGGGAATGGGCTGATGCCGCCGGATACCTCCACTTAGCATCAGCACACCTCCAAAATATGACTCTTGGCAAGACGCTCGTCCCTATCATTGGAAACTTTGTAAACATCGAAAAGAGGGTGGTGTTTGAACACTGCTCTGAATTCGCAAATGAGACAAATAATGTGTACTTTCTTGCTCCCACGCCACCAGACCAACTCGCTCTTTCAAAAACGCACGGCGTCTTTATCGCAAAGGGATCTCCGTTCATCCTCCCCGAACCTGAAACCGTGTCGTTTGCTGAGGTGGAAGAAGAATTAAAAGAAAAGGGGACTGAAGAAGGAGATATCGGCGCGTCGATGGAGGCTTTAGGATTGGAACCTCTACAACCTCCCGCAGGTGTAGACCCTAGCGTGTTCAACGCCCTCCCACGCAGTGTACAGGAAGACGTGATCGAGCAATCGAAATCAAATAACTAATTAATTCGCATACTTCGTATATTAAAAATCTGTACGAGTAGTATTTAGTATATAATATGTACTGTAATAAGTAATAAGGTACGAGTATATACGAAGGTATAATAAGATACTATTTAAAAATATTTATATAAATATACTCGTAACAACATAAATACCTTATATTATTTTATTTATTATGCTGTCACCTTATGATGTACTAACTCGTATACTCGTACGATAAAAAAGGAAGAAAAACGTCGGTTTCACACGACGTTATTATTTATTATTATTTTTTAGTTCAATGTGTAAATATTATATTTACCTTATGTTTGTAATTTTTCATATTTACTGACCTGCATGATCGCGTACGAATGAGAAGCACGCCGTACACGAATACTGACCATTTGTTTTCGTCTCCACCCTTGTTTCCGTTCTTATAATAATTATACGTGTAATCATAAACCTTTTTTGCGATTACGTATTTTTTTTTCTGCGATGGCATCGTCGCAGGCTAAATACCGAAGGCCGGGTGGCGTCGCGCCAATCCCAGCAAAAAAATACTACCCGCATCGCCCCAAACAGCACCGTCCACGACGCGCACAAGCGCATACGAGATCGTCAAAACCGCAAGGAAAGCGAAGAGTGCATAATCCAAAAGTCAAATTAACAGCGAAAACAAAACCCGGAAAAACAATAGGAAACTACCACCTCGGCGAAACCCTTGGAGAAGGAACGTTTGGCAAGGTGAAGAAAGGTACGCATGTGATCACACAAGAATCAGTCGCAGTAAAGATTCTTGAAAAGAGTCGCATCGTTGAAGCAGCAGATATCCAGCGAGTCATGCGCGAGATAAAGATTCTTAAGAAAGTACATAACCCTAACGTAATTCAGCTTTATGAGGTGATAGACGCTCCGGATCAGATATATCTCGTCATGGAATACTTGAACGGCGGAGAACTCTTTGACTACATAGTGCGCAAACAGCGCCTCAGTGAACCGAATGCATGCTTTATTTTTCATCAAATTCTTGACGGGGTTGAGTATTTGCATAAAAATTTTGTCATCCATCGTGATTTGAAGCCAGAGAATTTATTGATGCATCGCACCCGTCATGGATGGCTTGTCAAAGTTGCCGATTTCGGCCTGTCTAATACGTGCGATGGGAATGTATTGCTAGAAACAGCTTGCGGGTCTCCTTGTTACGCAGCGCCCGAAATGATTGCCGGAAAAAAATATGACGGACGCGCAAGTGATCTGTGGGCTTGCGGCGTCATACTTTTTGCTCTTGTTGCTGGCTTTCTTCCGTTCGAACATTCCGATACGGCCATGCTATACAAAAAGATTCTAAATGCGCAGTACGAACTACCAAGCTGGCTATCGAGAAATGTAAAGGATCTAATTCGAAGGATGCTTGTTGTGGATCCAGCGAGACGAATCGACGCAGATGCAATTCGAAAGCATCCATTTTATAATGCCTTTGATGTTTCGCACAAACTATCGAAGACATTTGACGAGGTCAAGCGCGCGAGTAGCAGCGCGCATGACGAGAACCCTGCTCTTGTCGCGTACGTGATGGATCAAATGAAGAAAAAGGGTTTTCAGCCAGGTGTTGTGGATGCCGCGTTGCAGAAGCAAGAAAAGAATGCTGTTACTGCAACATTCAGAATCATGCTCTCGCGATTGCGTGAGCGTAGAGATATTGTGGAGTCATTGAAGGCGCCACTAATGAAACTCAATATTGCAAAAACGGAAAAAGAAGGTGAAGGGGCAGCAGAGAAGGAGGCAGCGCCCGCTTCGGCGAGGCTTCCCAAAAAAGAAGAGCAACATTTGCCGAAGATGCCGCTGAGCGCAAGGGGGGCGAGTGAAAATAGCGATTTCGTGCTCGTGCCGACACGACCGCAGGGAAACAGTAAAATTGGAGGAGCGACAAAGCCGGGAAGGAGGTCTGTTCAGCAGAACCAACCTCAACCTCGCGTAGCTGAAGAGAAGGGGGCTTTAGAGCACTTGACGTCGTTGCAACCAGTTGCAATCCTTGCAGAAATAAAGCGAACGTGTTTAGTAAGTAACTTTGAGTGGGAAATCGCGGAGTCAGATCCGTTTCTTATCCACGTTGCTCGCGGCAATGTGAAGCTCTCCGTCGAAGTTGTGGTTCCAAAAAAGTCCCCCACGAATTTTTCTATCCTAATTCGGAGCTTGTCGGGAAACAAATTAACGTGCCAAAAGTACAAAAAGGAATTTGTTTCGCAGCTCAAATTTTGAAATCGTTGCATGTAACAGTCGTAGTTATATTACTCGTAACAGTTTTTTCAAAGGTGTTAATAAAAAATATTTTTATTTATTTAGAATACGCTTTAAATATACTATACATATTGGAAAAGCCAAGCTGGCTCGCTCTTGACTTGCAGTACGGATACGATGCCTGGAATATATCAAAACTTGGGTCGCCTGTAAGTGCGATTCCCTCGAGTACGATCAACGCCCTTGTTATGAGGGCGAAATACTCTGGAACAATAAATGGAAAGTCGAAGAAAACGCTATTCAAGTCTGCAGACACATTTACAAATCTTTTTCTCCTCTCCGTACTGCGGAAATTATAAAACTTATTTGTCTCCTCTGCGAGTTTCGCTTCATCGTATATTTTCTGCAAGATGGGGAGCAAGGCCGATCGATCCACATCTTTTGGCAAGAAACCGAGCACTATTGCGTCTTCTAGCAAACCTTCGACGTCTCCGCGCATCAAATGAACAACAGCGCTCGTCATTCCTTTCATATCGATATTATCGACCCTGGCGCAAAGACCAAAATCGATGAGAACGAGCCTTCCTTTTTTATCCACAAGCAAATTTCCTGGATGGGGATCCGAATGGAAATACCCAATGTCTAAAAGCTGCGAAAGGTAAACCTTCACCCCCACCGGAATAAGCTTTTGTATTGTTTTCTTGTTAGATTTAGCGAGCTGCACACCCTCGATAAACTCCGACACCAAAACCTTGCGTGATGACAACAAAACCCGAGGAATATGCATTTTATCGGCTCCTATTTTCGGAATCAATAATTTAGATATGCGCTCCTGGTTCGCTGCCTCGTGTTCGTAGTCGAGCTCTAAGTAAGATGCTGTAGCAAATGCATCGAGCAGATCGAGATCATATGCCTTGCGCTCTGCGATGAACCCGACGCGCATGGCGGCCTTTTTTACATACTCAACTGCGCGCGCGTACTTTCGCAGCAAATAAAGATCTAGGGATACTTTACGGATCATGTCTGGCCTCTGCACTTTCAAAGCAACCGTCTCTCCCGTTTTTCTCATTTTGACTTTGTATACCTGCCCCAAAGATGCTGCTGCGAATGGTTTTGTGCGGACATCGAGGCCTTCAAAGAGATGGTCAACAGTCCCCGTGCCAAGCTCCTCCTCGATAAGCTCAATTGCCTTTTCTGTGGGATATGGAGGCACGCTGTCGCAAAGTTTTTGCAGCTCTGCGACGACAACGGGGGGCAAAATATCTGGTCGAATAGACAGCATCTGTCCAAATTTAATAAACGCGGGGCCTAAGTCTGTGAGTAGGTTTCTAAATTTTTTTGCGTTTGCCTCGAGATTGTCTGAGGCGACGAGGCAATGGCACGCGAACGGAATGACATTGCGAGTTATTTCAACTGCGCGGCCCAGAGGTATCGATATTGATTTTTTATCCCAGTAACTTTCCATTTGCGCCGGGACGTATATTTTGGGCAAACCTGAGTCATCAAGCTTTTCAAGCTGTTTTTTTGAATGATGTTCTAGATACGCAGCAGTACCTGCCAGGGATGCTAACGTTGCGAAGCACTTCTTCATCCTGCTCCGGTCCGTGCAGTGGTGATGGATATATCAACAGTTTTATGGTGCGGTGCTGACGTCCATGCCTGGCAAAAGCATGTTCTATTGTGCATTTTACGCGCGCATAAAAATAGAAAATGAAATGCGCACAGATTTCCGCACTGCTATCAAAACAAAAAAAAAACTATGATCCCTCTGACTATGATAATTTTTAAAAAAAAAAAAGATGAAAAAATAAAAACAATTGGAATAAAATCTATCGGTTAAATCGAAGTGCAGAGTGCAGAGGCACGGGACACCTTTACGCAATAATAAGAAGGATGGATGTATTTATTTTGGCTCCAATATAGATGTATTCGTTTTGGGAGTAGTAAGAAATAAATGATAAAATGATAAAATTAATTAATACTTTTAAATAGTTATGTAATAATGAGAAGTAATGCTGTTGCCCTTTTTCCTTGGGGATTGTTTTTATGACGCGAACATATACATCTTCATTGGCGCCAAAATAAATAAAATATGATGTCTAAACTCCTCGTCCTTCTTCTTGCGTCGTTCCACGCGGCAAAGGGGGCGCCTCTACCTTCTGCTCAGTATTTTACTCAAAAGCAAGACCATTTTGACGGAACAAACACAAACACGTGGCAGCAAGCATACTACGTAAATGACACCTATTTCACCCCTGGTGGCCCTGTACTGCTATGCATGGGCGGAGAAGGACCGCCCCTTGATGGTAGCGTTGTCGTCGCCTCGGTCCATTGCTCTGTGGCAAACAATATGGCAAAACCCCTCGGAGCGCTGATGTTAGCTCTTCAACATCGATACTATGGATGCCAATCAAATATCACAGCGTGCCCTGTTGAATCATTTAACAGTGCTGCTGACCTCAAGTTTCTAAGCTCCCGGCAAGCGCTCGGCGATATGGCAGAGTTTCATGCGTTTATTTCAGCAAAGTACAACCTCTCAGTTGATATAAACAAATGGATTACTTTTGGGGGTTCTTATCCCGGCATGCTCGCAGCTTGGTCACGTCTTAAATTTCCTCATCTAATACATGCCTCTATCTCAAGCTCAGCTCCCGTGCACGCAAAGTTAGACATGCGCGAATACAACGATATGGTTGCCTATGCATACTCTGTGGACTTGGTCGGGGGAAGCGATGCGTGCGTGGGCAATATCACTGAGGGGCATGCTATTGTGGGGAAAATGTTTGAAACAGATGAAGGACGCGCGATGTTGGCTCAGCTATTTGGAGATATCCCGAGTGCAGATTGGTTGAAGATACCTGCAAATCAAGCCACTTTTGCGGGCTATGGAGTGGCCTCATTTCCATCTCAAAGTAATGATCCCCTGTGCGATGCTCCCGCTTGCAATATCGAAAAGATTTGCAATATTATGGTAAATGCATCCATTGGCGATTCCTTGCACCGACTATCTTGGCTTCGCAAAGTCCAGGGAAGCGGCGGCGTGAAGAATAAGCTCATGGTACAAGCGGCAAATCTCCCCGATTTTTGGGGCTACCAATGCTGCACGGAATTTGCATTCTATCAGACATGCGAAGTTGGATCGAAGTGCCCGTTTACGCAGGGTCTGGTTACGCTTGAGAGCTCCCTAAAGTATTGCCAGTCGGAATACGGCCTCTCAAACGCATCTGTCGCCGCAAACGTGGCATATTCCGACGTGTACTACGGCGCTGACCATCCTGCTGGAGATCGCGTATTTTGGGTGAATGGCCAGATCGATCCATGGGGCGCGCTTTCTGTCCTTAAACCTTCTGACGGTTTTCCTACGCTGATGGTTCAAGGGGCGAGCCACCATGCTTGGACGCATCCTTTCAACAAGGATGACTCGATATATTTGACGGCCGCGCGCGAAGCGATCTTCGCGCAAGTTGTATTGTGGCTTGATGACGACCATTAGTTTTCTTTACATGAAGGTAAGCTATAATTCTTTGTTTTTTTTTTAGTATTAAAAATATAATAATATATTATAGTACATTATTGTGCGCTACTTCAAAAAATATGACAGCAAATCAGATAATGACACCACCCCCTCCACCTTTTTCTGCTCGTTGATGCATATCATCCTATGCACCCTTTTCCCCGCAAACTGCACAAAAATTTCCTGCAGCGTATCTGACGTTTTGCACACGTGCAACGCTTCAGCAAACTCCTCGTATTCGTTCTGGATATCCATGAGGGCCTCGCCCACGGTCAAATTCAGAGTGTCCGTGAGAGACCTTTTTTCGCTGAAGCACGTGATATAGGATCGGCAGTACAGATCCAGTAGGACGCCTTTGTCGTCTACAACAGGAACGCAAGAGATACCCTTTTCCCCTAATATATTAAAAGCGTCGATGAGGGGTGAATCAAGAGTGATTGTGACCACCGATCCCCCGTTGTCGACGAATGTACCTACCCCGAGCTCCTTTATGCCATGGTCGAACAGCTGCCGCTCCTCTTTATAGTGCGCGACGAGGTAGTTGAGAATCCGGAGGTGCGTGACGACAGCCATACACGTTCCAGAGAGTGGATTCGTGACGGGCAGTCGGTGAATGCGTTTCTCCCAGAGTAATCTGCATGCAGTCAGCAAGGAGTCGTCCGGTGCGGCTACAACCAGCTCCTGCCGCTCCTTGGGCACTATTCCCTTGCCAACAAGATGCTTGGCGGCTGAAGTAGCAGCGCGATATCCGGGAACGACTTCTTTATCTTTATCGCCTTCGTCATCATCGCCATTCAATGATCGCATCCGATCAGCAACTAGAAGCCGCCACGAGGCAGGCGAATGAAAATCCATAACTTTTTCGACGTTTTCGCCACTGACGTGGGCCCACCGCATCACTTCCATAAGGTCCGTGCAGGTTAGCATGCCCACGAGTTCTTTCTGAGACGTATTCCACAGCGGCGCACTGTGGCATTGGTTTTCCACCAGCCCTCTATGTGCAAACGAAAGGGGCAATACATTCTCAAAAACTAATATCTTGCTGTTGCTCGGCATCAAGTCGTACACTGTCACAGACTCGAGAAAGGAAGCAAGGGAGGCCTTACCAAGCTCCACATCATTCCATTCGCCGGGTACAAATTTCCGGTCAACACTCTTCCTACCCACTGCAGAGTGAAAAGATGCCGACGACGCTCTCTGGATCGCATCTTCAAACTCAATTTCACCCGCAAAGCTCTCTACGACGTCCCCAGAGAGCCTCATCGCCTGTTCGGTAAAGCTTCCCACTGGCGTCGCGCTCTTTTCATTATAACTACTGCTCATTTCCCTATTTCTCTATTTCTGGAACGTGGGCGACAGACCTCAGTTGGAACTGTAGCGGTAACGATACTTTTGTTATAGAATGCTGCTGCATGTCGTGGGTAATCCGTTCAAAAATATTATTTATTAAAAATACTTTTTTAAAATTAAATATTTTTAAAAAAATAAATAATAAATATTTTTTTAAAAAAAATAAAATAAATAATTTGTAAAAAAAAAGGCTCCATGATTATTGATTATACAGGCACTATTCATTTTGGAGTCCAAATTGAGTACACCATACATTTTATGCGGTAATGCCGCTTGTGGTAACGCTAAGGAATGTGGCTAGCTTCAGGTGCACCACCTACGAAAGAATCTGGTCTGAGGCAAAACTAGGCTTCCACGAAAGAAAATAGCCTGTTATCTATATACTGAAACTTTATGGAAATATCCCAAAATTCCAGGTGCACCACCTACCAAATTCATCTAGCCTGAGATCAAAATGTCGCATTTTTACTGTCTTTGGGAGTTAAATATAGATGCTTTGACCAAATTTAGGAGATTTCCCCATTTAGATTTTTAAAATCTTTTTTTTTATTTTTTTTAATTATTTTATTACATACACTAAAATAAACCACTTTATAAAGATCAAGAATGTTTTTTAGCACGCACTTTCGACGCCGCGCGTTACGTTTGAAGCATGGCAGATGATATATTTGTAAAGCGATAAAATGCAACGTTTTTCTTCTTCGTCGGAGGTGCAAGCAATTGCCGATGGTGAAGTCTTTCTCGAGAATCCCCTTCGAACGACAAAATACAACCCTGACTGGAAAGTTACTTGGTCTGAAACGCACCAAAAAAAGTACTATTACAATAAAAAAACGAAAGTAACGTCATGGACTGTGCCGCCAGATATGGATCCTGTGCTAGCGAGGACACTGGCAATCACGCCGAAAGCTTCGAAAAGAAAAACGTTCGCATACGAGCCGGACCCAGAGGCTGGCGGACTCGACGACGAGAGTTCAGACGAGGGCGGACTCGATGCTAGGGCTGCACGCGCATTAATGCCCCCCCGGGCCTTGCGATACCTCCAGCTTCTGCTATATGTAACATCCGTAATCACCACCCTTGGCGCGCTCACTGTTATTTCTTTCTGCGTGTGGTCCATTGTCGATGCGCTCAACGGCCCCTTTTCCCTTCTTCCCAACCCCGTCCTTTACGGCATTGTAGTCTTTGCAGTGTTCATTCTTTTCTCGTCTATCGCAGGGTTTTGCGGAACAAAGATGAAGCAGCGCAAAATAATGTACATGTATTTGATCACAACACTCATCACGCTCCTATGCCAGTCGGGTGTCGCTGTCCTGATGCTGCTCAAGTATGGAGAGTATGAGGACGCAGCTATGCATACGTACGCGGACAACCCCAACGCCGAATACGACTCGTTCACCAAGTCCATCATTGGCGATTGGGTCAAGAATGAGAACGAAAAGTGGACGCGTTACCAGAACTCGTTCTCGCCCGCGTGCTGCGGCTATGACATCGAAACGTACATCGACGGCAAAGCGCTGCAGTACAACATGATGACGGGTGTGGCGTGTAGCAAGGGCGCATACAGCTCGTTCGGGGAGATCGGGGCGCCAATCGGCGGCGACGATGAAGCATTTCGGAATACAAAACGGACTGTGGAGAACATGCTATTCACGACGATGGCAGTCTCGGACTACAGCAAGCTGGGAACAAATACGCAAAAGGTGTGCATACCTGAAAAGTCACAGGATCGCACCAAACAGTGGAATTGCCCCGTTGGAACTGGTGCTGATAATGTGACAGCATCCTGCTCTATGAGCTGCCTAAACGCGATTCGGGCAAGGTACGCAACAAACTCGAGTTGCCAAGGTGCTGAGTGTGAGCTCCCCGACGAGATCACACACGAAACGCTTATGGTCGTTGAGAATAAGCTTATGTGCAAAAGGCATATATTTAAGACTGCGCGCGATTTTTCTCTTGTGGTCGCCCTGAGCGCGCTGGGGTTGTGCGTCGTTCAAATCGCATCTGTCGGCACGAGCTGCTACCTCGTGTTCTCGTATTATGCAGATGGCGACGTCGTTGTCGAAGATGATGATTTTGATTCTGATGACAACGATTTGGATGGAGAGGGAGACTATGAAATGAGTTCAGCGAGCACGAAGAAAGCGCGATCGAGCGAGATTGCGCCGGAAAATCCACGGGGCAGCGCTCTCCGGAAAAAGATACGAATGGGCTAATAACTTTTTATCAAAATATATCAAATAATAAACAGTGTATACACAACACGCGCAAAGTAGCCATCTAACTGTAAACGCTAAACTCAAGAATATCCAGCTCAAAGGGGCCATTTTTGATAGTAGGATTCGGTTCACCGGACGTGTTAGTGAGCGAGAGCATAAAACCTATGCTGAGGATGCGCGCGGCGCTTTCTATTGGGGACGCGCTCGGAACGACTTTCCCTCTACATTTCATAACAAATGCCGAAAAGGGTATATTAACGGAGACAACATCATTTGCATTTGTAGGTAAGTCAGCTTGGTAACTCGTCGAACGATCGCAGTCGCTCGTTCGAAGTAAACATTTGTAAGTGTTTCCGTCGCCCTTTGCAACGACTCGCACTCCTCCTCGAATGTTATGTCCAGAAGGGTTTCCCGAAAATGGTAATTCTCCATACGATTGACGACATGACGCGAAACCACCACCGTCAAGATTTATAACCCCTTTGAAACGAAGTGATCCTTGCGACGTCAGCACCGCAGACGAGGAAGACTTTCCGCCCATCACTACATCGTTTACTGTTTTCCAACCAAGGGAAGAGAG
>JACLAC010016920.1_pt1 | contig 17763 bp, 14 predicted proteins | sample 8027881 | NCBI WGS metagenome assembly JACLAC01 (sample SAMN15725517, study PRJNA655200) | protist metagenome | isolation source: fluorescence activated cell sorting (FACS) single amplified genomes of... | place: Spain: Blaines Bay Microbial Observatory, Mediterranean Sea | collected 2016-01-19
ATTTACTACCTTGTAGGTGGGGACAGTGGTGGGGACAAGATAACTGAACCAATAGAGAGAGCATGGCAAAGTATCAGCGGGAAGCAACCCAATACCCCGGAGTCTTCTGGTTAACCATCCAAGGTGCTGAAACGCTCTACATTCGTTACAAGCGTCCGGGTACTAATAAAGCCGTGGAGGAGAAACTCGGATCGAAGGCACAAGGATGGACAGCCCCCAGAGGTAATGCAGAGCGGGCAAAACGCATCAATGGACAAGCAAAGTCAAATGCAGAGCAACGAGAGTCTAGAATCGCTGAAAGGCTGGCAGAGGAATCTCGGCAGACTCTTGATCGACTATGGGATGCTTATCTGGAGTCTAAGGGCTCTTCGCTTAAAGGTATAATCACTGATAAGAATCGCTATGAATTACATCTTAAAGATCCATTTGGACAGATAACTCCAGAAGAACTAGCCCCACCTGATGTAGATAGATTACGTCTAGAATTGTTGAAGAATCACAGTAATGGGACGGTGCGCAATGTACTGGAACTACTGCGTCGAATCATCAATTTTGGAGTCAGTCAACAGCTTTGCCCTCCCCTCAGTTGGGCCATCAAACTTCCTAAACCGGATCCGGATTCAGAACGTATTGAAGTGTTGACAGATGAGCAGTTTCAAAAGCTTCATGAGATCTGGGAATTCTACCATGATCGACACATTGCCCATTTGCACCAGTTCATAGGCTGGAGTGGTTCAAGGCCATCAGAAGTACTAAAGCTGCTCTGGGTAGATGTAGATCTTACTCAACGTTTTTATATCAAGCGGGACACCAAGAGCGGCAAATCGCTGACATTCCCCATGAGTGCTAAGTTACATTCTATTTTGCAGCAGCAAAGGGAATTGCTGGATAGCAGCCCAGAAGCCATGCGGATAAGCAGCTTTGTCTTCCCCGGTCCAGCTGGTGGTCAACGAATGTTACATTCTTACATTCGGCACTTTCGCCGTATGCGTGATCTTGCAGGTATTCCTGAAGACTACAGGCCGAATTATTGTCTAAGAGACACGGTGGCCTCAAGGCTCTTATCTTCTGGCGCTACGCTTGATGAAGTGGCTTATCAATTGGGACACTCCCCCGGTTCACCGATGACAAGGCGCTACGCCCGATTTTTGGAATCTGCTCAAAGAGGGATTGCCGATCGGACCCAGAGGGTGATGGACGAGATGTTGAAATAGGTTGCCCCAAATACTTCCATCCAAATTGATGACAAAGATCTGGAACTCCTGCATGTTGAAATAGGTTGCCCCAAATACTTCCATCCAAATTGATGATAAAGATCTGGAACTCCTGCATAACGCCTAAATTTATTAGTTTCCTAATATTCTCTCGCTTCTTAAATATTACGTCACATCGCAGGTGCTGAGTTTTGTTGATAAAAGTGAAACTAAATTTCTTGACGAAGCGTTTTCTCTTAGATAGAACCTACCTTCTAGTAGTAGTAATTTTTGCGGAGGTTTCAATCACAAACTGGATTTTATAGGTAGTTTTATGCAGGAACTCACAGTTAACAGTAAAAAATACGAAGTGGATGTTGATTCTGACACCCCACTTCTCTGGGTTCTTCGGGATACATTGAACCTGACCGGTACGAAGTATGGCTGCGGGATCCAGCAATGCGGATCGTGTACGGTTTTGGTGAAAGGCCGCCCAGTTCGCTCTTGTGGTGTCACGTTGGAAGAAGTTGCTGGCAAGGATATATTGACCATCGAAGGTCTGTCTGAAGATAACAGTCATCCGGTCCAGCAGGCCTGGATTGCCGAGCAGGTTCCCCAGTGTGGCTACTGTCAATCGGGACAAATTCTGACGGCGGTAGCTTTGTTGAGTAGAAACACCAAACCAGATGAGCAAACGGTGAATCGCACGATGAATGTTTTATGCCGTTGTGGAACTTACCCAAGAATCCGAAAAGCCATCACAAAAGCTGGTGAGATCATGGAGAAGCAAAATGCTTGATCAACAGATAAGTCGTAGAAAGTTGTTTAGAAATAGCGCGTTGCTTGGTGCTGGAATTCTGTTGGGGCACGGAGCTGGTGGTGTGAGAAGTCTCAATGCAGAAGAAGCAAAGAAAGCGGCAGAGCTGGATGTCTCTCTGTATATCAGGATTTCTCCTGATAATACCGTTCAACTGATACTGCCGAATATCGAAATGGGACAAGGCATTCATACTGCCCAAGCGATGGTGATCGCTGAAGAGCTGGAAGTAAATTTAGACAATATTTTTGTTAGTAATGCTCCCCCGCTACCAGAATACGGTAAAAGACTTAGCACTGCTGGTAGTGCAAGTATGAATAAGAATTTTGATAAGTTAATAAAAATCGGAGCTACTGCCAGAGAAATGCTGATTGAAGCGGCAAGTCTCGAGTGGCGAGTGCACAGGGATGAATGTGTAGCAAAAGGTGGGTATGTTAGTCATCTTTCGACTGGGAGATCGTTTAGTTATGGGGAACTCACTGAAAAGGCTTCAAGCTTAGCTCCTCCTCAAGATCCGAGAATCAAGAAGAGAAAAGAATATCAATTGATTGGTCAAGATGTACCTCGAATTGATATACCAGAAAAGATCAATGGATCTGCCACTTATGGGATGGATGTCAGGATGCCTGATATGCTGTTTGCTGTAGTCAAGAGTGCTCCGCGAAGAGGAGGAAAGTTAGTGGAGTTCAATGAAGACGAGGCGATGAAGGTCAAGGGAGTGAAGGCAGTTGTCAAGATCCCTGAAAAACTTGTCTATTTAATGGAATTTCCTGAGTCAATTGCTGTAGTTGCAGGAAGTAATTGGCAAGCGATGAAAGGAATGGAGAAACTTTCACCAGAGTTTTCGGGTGGAAATAGTGAAGAAATTGATGACAAAAAGATTGAAGAATCTTTTTCTGAGATTCTTGCCAACCTAGAAGCTTCAGATTTGAATGCCAACACGGCTTTGAAATTAGAGTACAATTTACCCCTGCAAGCACATGCGACACTCGAACCATTCAATTGTACAGTCAATTACACGGGCGACTTTTGTGAAGTGTGGGGTCCAACTCAATCACAATCTGATTTGATGGATCGTTTGAATAAATTGACAGGCTTACCCAAAGAAAAAATAAAAATAAATGTTACAACGCTTGGAGGCAGTTTTGGGAGCAAGAGAAGAAGCGATGCGTTCGTGCAAGCGTTTCATATTTCAAAGATTCTCCGTAAACCAATTCAACTTATGTGGACCCGTGAGCAAGACATGACGTGTAGTCACTACATGCAGATGAGTAAACACCAGGTGCAAATTAGCTTGGGTGCCAATTCATATCCAAAATCTTGGAATCACAGAATTGCATGTAGTCACTCTTTTGTGCAAACCGATCATACAAAAAAACAGTTGGTAGAGAAATGGGGTGTTGACCCCAACTGCATCGATGGATTTCCCCCTGCATACAAATTGGAGAATTTTGATTTGAAATATAAGTGGGAGGATTTCGGTTTATCTTTTGAAAACCTCAGGTCAGCAGGCAGTACTCAAAATTGCTTCGTCATAGAGAGTGCTGTAGACGAGGCAGCCCAACTGGCTGGCGTGAATCCACTGAATTACCGCCTCGAATTGCTGAGTCACGATGAAAGGCACAGAAGGTTACTGGAAGATTTGGCATCACAATCTAATTGGGAAACGAGATTAGATAAGGGCTTTGGTCGAGGTATAGCGATTTATGAGTTCATGGTGAAAAAAACTAGTAAACCCCGAGATAACTTTGGCAGATCAACAACTGTTTCTGCGGCCTCAGCAGTCGTGTCTGTTTCAAAAAGTGGTAGGTTGAAAATAGAGAAAATTTATTTCCGAGTGGATTGTGGTTTGTGCGTAAATCCAAATTTAGTCCGATCCCAGATAGAGGGAGGAATAATTATGGGAATTTCACTAGCACTCAACGAGAAATTATCAATCAAGGAGGGTCGTATCGTGCAAGCGAACTATGATGAATACAAAATTGCTAGGATGAAGCACACCCCAGAAATCGAAATCGAAATAGTTGAAAGCGACCTGCCACCTTCAGGGACAGGAGAGCCTGCGATTGCCCCGGTAATTCCTGCGATTACCAATGCTATTTTTGCAGCTACAGGTAAGCGAATCCGTAATCTTCCAATTGGTAAACAAACTTTGGTGTGAAATCAGTGTTGAAGTTGTTTGGGGACATCAATGTAAGTGACGAGACCTACAAATAGAGTCTATCGATTTTAAGACTTTTTGGTTTCAAGGCTGCTGCCTTCATAGTGCCAATTTTAATCGGGTGGTCTATCAATTAGGAAGCACAATTGCGTGGGTGCCACATGAACCATTCTGAATTAGGAGATACATATCTGACTTTGCTTGAGGCCGTTGAGCAAACGGCCTTGAGCGAAGCGGAAGTGGTGCTGCATAGTGAAGAGGTTTGGATGTACTGTCCAAGAGTTCCCAAGAAGGAGCAGTTGGTCAAAGGTACTGAGGCTGTTGCAGCTTCTTCTTGGCTAGGTCAATAGACAAGAAAGAATCACACCCTAACAAACAAAATCAAAAATTACGCAACCTCATTCGCCGAGAACTAGTCCCTCCCGACGTGGATCTGCTCCACCGACCAACCCAGAAGGGGTAACAACAATTCCTTGTAGTCCACTAGTCAGTGGGCGAACCCTGACCTTGTGTCCTATTTGCTCCATGTCTGCTTTCAATTGCTCTGCTGAAGTACCAACCTCCAATTCCATGGTACCGAAATTTTTGGCAATGTTTGGAAGATTTATCGCCTCCTGAATATCCATATCCCATTCAAGAACCCCCAAAAGAGTTTTGGCGACATAGGGTATGATCCGACTACCACCAGGCGAGCCAAGAGCCATATGTAACTGGCCCTTTGAATTAAATACGAGTGTTGGGGACATGGAAGATCTGGGACGCTTCCCAGGCTCAAGCCGGTTGGCAATCAGCTGACCATCCTGCTCAGGCCGGAAGGAAAAATCAGTTAATTCGTTATTGAGTAAAAATCCTCTGGTCATCAAACGAGAGCCAAACCCATTCTCAATGGTAGTTGTCATACTTACAGCATTGCCTTGAGCATCGACAATTGCGAAGTGGCTTGTAGAGGGAAGCTCCATGGAAGCGTCAGGACTGAGCTTATAGTTTAAGGCTGTTGGCGGTACACCTGGTGACATGCCATCAGAAACCCTGCTTGAATTGATTAGTTTGGATCTCATCTCCAAATACTTAGTGTCCAACAAGCCTTTGATTGGCATGTCCACATAGTCACTATCTGCCATGTAAAGACCTCTGTCTTTAAAAGCCAGCAGATTAGCCTCTGCGAAGAGATGTGAGAATGTTGGGCCAGTCGGTGACAAGTCATCTAGACTGAAGTGACTGAGCATTCCAAGCATTTGCCCAATCGTAAGAGCGCCTGAAGAAGGCGGCCCCATTCCACAAACCTGATATTGCTTGTAGTCATGACAAACCGGTGGCCTCTCAATCACCCAATAATTTCTTAGATCAGCAAGCGATAGTTTGCCGGGGTTGCCTTTAGCTTCTTGCACAGTACGAACAATGTCTTTTGCAATTTCACCGTAGTAGAAAGGCTCACTGCCGTTTGCAGCAATCAGGCGTAATGTTTGGGCAAAATCTGGATTGTGTAACAATGTTCCTTCAGGAATCGGAGTGTTATCATTTAGAAAGAAATAAGATTTTGTAGCTGGGAAAGTCCTGAGTCGCTCTGCATCCCTTTCAATAGAGGCTGCCATCCTCTTTGAGACTCTGAAACCTTTTTCGGCTAGTTGAATTGTTGGTTGAATCAAATCTTCCCAGGGAAGTGAACCAAAGTTTCTGTGAGTTACTTCCAGAAGTTTCAAGGTGCCAGGTGTTCCAACAGACCTTCCGCCTACGACCCCATCAAAAAACTTCATAGGGCTACCATCTTCTTTAAGAAACAGATCACCCTTCGCTTTAAGGGGTGCTGTCTCTCTACCGTCAAAACTAGAGACTTCGTTCCGCTTTGCATCGTAAAACAGTAAGAAAGCACCACCTCCGATTCCTGAACTTTGTGGTTCAACGAGATTGAGCATCAGTTGAACCCCTACCATTGCGTCTATTGCATTACCACCACGTTTTAAAATGTCATAGCCGACTTGAGAGGCTACTGGGTTGGCAGTAGCAACCATAAATTTACGCGCTTTCTTGGAACTCTGAGCAGTAGCGGAAATTGCAACGAGGCCAATGAGTACCAGGTTGATAAACAGACTTTTTACTAGCATGATTTCTCCATTTTTATTTTAAGTATTGGTACTCAAGGTAGTTTCTCCCCAAAACCCCAGCTTTTTCCCACAGCAGCAATCATAAATTGTGAATAAATTAGAGGAACAATACTCCTGGTCTAATCAGCGTCCAGAAATTCATGATGCTGAAGCTGGTTTGATAAGTATTTTTGGGCGCTGCAATGGTTATGTTGTATAATTTCTTAAATTTTCACGTTTATTGAGGATGTTTCTAAGGTCCCAAGTTGGCTTGCTCGAAGGATCAAGTTTTGGAACGCTTCCGACATTCCCACTTTGTCCATACTGTTCCCGGCATCCTCCAATGAGTCATTTTGATAAACTGCATGGAGAGCCGCCATACCTGCCGATACAGATGGCACGACGGCAGCAATCTTTGTCTTCTCATCCCCTAGATCCTCTAATTCGTTAAACATTTCTAAGGCTTGAGGAAGTTTATCTCTCATCATAGAGTAAGACCTTACATGGTGTACAACTGCTGACATATCTGCTTCACCATAAGCAACTCTAAGTAGACTTCGGGTTTGGACATCCATAATTAATTCTGGTTTTTGCTTCTCAAGTAACTCTAGCCAATGAGGATCAGATTCTCTTGTAGTGAGCACATTCATTGCCTCAGAAAAACTATCAAAGGTACAACCCAAGCCAATGTTCCCTGGACTGCCACCAAGCATATTATGATAAACTCGGGTTTGTGATGCCCCCAGTCTGGCAAGGATTCCTGCACTCGTTCTAATTATGCTAATTGTTGAACTTCGTTTACCAGCCATCGGTTTTGCCGAGAAGTGATAGATTATTGACATAATTACCTTTTTCAAATTTCAAAAATATTATGATAAAAAGGGTTTTGTATTGGCAAAGCAAGGAATTTGCGTTGCGCAGCATAAATATCAACTAAAAGGTAGTTTAAATCAAGACTACAATTTGTCAGACATTTATCTTTAGTAGTAGTTCTCCAAGATAAAAACCTTCAAATTTCAAAAATCTTTTCTGATCCTCCAAAATTGATGAGATTGTTGCTATTGATTGTTATTACCCTGAGAATCAGCACTTTCAAAATTGTTGAATCGCTTATCAATTAGGACACTCGCCTGGTTCGCCAATGACGAGACGCTATGCCCGATTCCTGGAGTCTGCTCAAAGAGGGATTGCCGATCGGACCCAGAGAGTAATGGATGAGATGCTAGTGCGAATTGAAAAAGATTGAGCGAAGAGCCCTCAAAACTAAAAATAGTTAATCCTACTCTTCCACTAATATCTTTCCGGCAATTCAGTTTCAAAGAATGAAAACATACCTGTACAACCCCCCAACTTCGCTTACTCGTTGAAATCTACTTAAAACTGTGAGATTGAAATTTCTATAAGTTCATCAGGCTTTGAATTAAGCGAACTGTGGAAACTGGGAAAATAAAAAATACTGCTGATCACAGTCTGTAATTTAGAGGAGAAATTTCATTGGATAACTTTGCGCCTATTCTAAATGACATACGCAACCAAGCAGACTCAGGTGATGTATTTGAAAAGCTCTTCAGCAAGTGGTTTCTTGAGAACGACCCATATTGGAAGACTCAAGTCAAGCAAGTTTGGCTTTGGGATGATTGGCCGGACAGGTGGGGAAGAGATAAGGGCATCGACTTAATTTTCAAGCATAAGAACGGTGAGACTTGGGCCGTCCAGGCGAAGTGCTATGATGAGAAATATTCGATTACCAAGACGGATATTGATAAATTTTTAAGTGAGTCCAGTCGGCCTAAGATTCATAAGCGTCTCTTGATGGCCACAACAAACCGTCTTGGTTCAAATGCTATTGAGGTAATGGATGGTCAAGAAAAAATGGTTGTGCGCTATCTGTTAGATGACTTTAAAAAATCGGGCCTCAAATATCCTTCAACTATAAGCCAACTCAATAAGCCTCCTGAGAAAGTTCAACCAGAAATTAGACCCTATCAACAGGAAGCCATAGCTGCTGTTGTGAATGGATTGAAATTTGGTGATCGCGGTCAGTTGATTATGGCCTGTGGAACCGGGAAAACCTTGGTCACACTTTGGGTGAAGGAGCGGCTTGATTCCAAAACTACCCTTGTATTGTTGCCATCTCTAAACCTGCTCGCGCAAACTCTTCAAGAGTGGACAAAGAACGCAAATACACCATTCGAGGTGCTGAATGTTTGTTCAGACTCTACAGTTGGGAAGAGAGAACGGTCTGAGGATCTCGGGGTCACTGAAGCCCCTTTTGATGTAACCTCGGAGGTCTCAGTAATCTCAGCATTTCTGCAATTACACGAACCAAAAATAATCTTCTGTACATATCAATCCTCTGAACTGATTACTGAAGCACAAGGTGGCCATGTCTTCGACTTAGTAATCTGTGATGAAGCTCACCGTTGTACAGGGATAGCAAAATCAACATTTGCAAGAGTTCTGGATAGCCAACTGATCAAATCAGTGATCAAGCCTCCAAAGGCAAAACTGAAGGCAGGTACAATCATCATGATGCCAGAGATGGTAGCCAAAACACGGACTGCATCTGAGCGTTTATATGAATCGTTGATAATCGTTACCACAATTAAACCAACTGAGGCATTACCCAACCCTTGAAGCACTCTTGCCAGGACTAAAATCTCGAAGGATTCAGTCATAGCACCCAACAGGCTTCCCAGAGCTAAGATGGCAAGGCCTAAGAGCAAGGGAGGACGTCGCCCAAAGCGATCTGAGAGGGTGCCATAAACTAGTGGAAATAGAGCCATTGGGATAAAGAATCCAGAAAGCAGCGCTTGTGAAGCGGCTTGATCGACATGGAAGTATTCTGTGATTGAGCTGAGGGCAGGGGCGAGGATTACCTCACTAACGTTACCACAGCCCAAGATCACAACGAGTAGCCAAGTTGTTACTTTGTGAGGCAACTAAGGATAAACTCCTGATGATTATCGGATATAGTCAGATCAGCAACGCCAGTGAAAGGATTCTTTTACACTACCTGAGCTAAATTAGTTCGCAATTAGAACAAAGGTTTTCGACATACAGCTATCCGGAGATTCTACAGAAATGACTCTGTTTTGTTAGAAAACTGGTGATGCAAAAATGTAGAGGCTCATTAGTGCATTAAGTCTAGTAGAACAAGTGCTAGAGGAGAATTAGTTTTTAGTTTGGAGATCTGCGCTAATGGACAGGAATACTACCGAGTAGGTGGGGATAGTGGTGGGGACAGAAAAAAAGAGGTGTTTCTGATAAGGAAACAGTTGGGTAGTTAAATACTGATTTTACTGAGGAAAAGTGTGGTGGCGGGGGCAGGATTTGAACCTGCGACCTTCGGGTTATGAGACCGAGAATGCAATAGAGTACATACTTACTCATATGCACCTCAGGATTACCCAATCAGCTTGATTTCATTTACTAATTAAATTATACTTCTATCCCATAAGTGGACAAGACAACCCCAGACTTTCTCACCTCTTGGCTGGGCAGGTGGCTGGGCAGAATCAAACCCGATGGGACTAGGAGTCATTGGATGGCATCAGCAAAACGTAATTCTACAGGCTACAGAGGCGTCTTCTATGTTGAGCGAAAGGGAGAGCGGATTCTCAGCATCTTCTACCGCAAACCAGGTGATCGCAAGCAGTATGAAGAGAAGCTTGGCACAATCGCTCAGGGTTGGACACTAGCCAGGGCCAATGCAGAGCGCACTCGCCGAATCAACGGTCAAGAGCTAACCAACAACGAACGTCGACAAGCCCAGGCAGAGGCCAAACGAAACGCAGAGTCCCGGTCCACTATTGAGAGGCTGTGGCAACTGTACCTTGAGAGCAAAGGCAATCAACTTAAAGGTGTGGTCACAGACAAGAATCGCTTTGATCTCCACTTGAGTAAACCCGTTGGGAACAAAACGCCACAGGAACTAGTCCCCCTTGATATCGATCGGTTACGCAGGCAGGTCGCCAAGAGTCACAGCATCGCCACCACCCGCAATGTGCTTGAGTTACTACGTCGCATCATCAACTTTGGAGTTCGTCAGCGCCATTGTGCCGCACTCGATTGGACCATTGAACTGCCAAAACAAGATCCAAATAGCGAACGTATTGAAGTGTTAACCCCGGAACAGTTTCAGAACCTACAGCAAGTATGGGAATCTCATCCGGATCGTCAGCTTGCCCACTTGCATCAATTTATCGGCTGGACAGGATCGAGGCCCTCAGAAGCCCTCAAGCTACTCTGGAAGGATGTTGATTTTGGTCGAAGGAACTACACCAAGCGGGACACGAAGAGTGGCCAAACACTGCTTCAACCGATGAATGAAAAGGTTCGTGAGGTGCTGTTGCAGCAAAGGGAATTACTCGATCAGAGCCCAGAGGAGTTGCGACAAAGCCTATATGTATTCCCAGCAAGCAATGGTGGGTTGTGTAGATTGGATAGCTTAAAGAAGCGTTTCAGCCAACTAAGAGATTTAGCAGGCATCCCAAAAGAGTTCCGACCGAATTACTGCCTACGAGATACAGTTGCTTCAATGATGCTATCAAATGGAGCAACCTTAGCTGAAGTAGCCCACCAGTTGGGACATGCCCCTGGATCTCCAATGACCCGGCGCTACGCCAAATTCATTCCAGCAGCCCAGCAGAGTATCGCCAACAAAGCTCAAGAAGCGATGAGTTCTTTGTTGGGGCATCGTGCTGATCCAGTTGCCAAGAGTGGTTGATGTACTTCACTAAGATTCCCACCTTGAACCACTTGTCGAGCCCCCCTGGGGGAGCAAAAGCAACCCCCCCCCCTTTTTGTATTGGGACTTCAGCTGCGAGTTTTAGTCATCCGGCTCTTGACATCGGTAACCCCGCAAAGCTATGTGGGGGGTGAGTCAATAATCGAAGGGGGATTGTTTCGTTGGAAGATCTGAGGAAGAACATCGTTGGTTCTGTGCGAACCTTATTGATTAGCCATACCATCAGGAATTTCTTCCTGACCTCCCACATTTCTAATGAGACCTGCCAAAGCAGGCGTGGGTAGGAGATGAATGACTCCTTTCCAAAAGCAGCTGTATTTGAAAGTTGTTAGAGCTGAGGTTTTGGGGAGAGCACTCAGCCGGTATTGGCTTGGTCTACTCATTTGGATAGAAAAATTACTAAAACTCTACAGGGATTCTACTTTGAGCAATCGCACACTAATTTTTAATCTCTATCAAACACCCTCCAAGCAGAAAAAGGACTAGCTCTTTTTTATTAAGATTTTGGTTGGATTGCTAGCCAAACCTACGTTGGGTACAGTTTATCTGCAACTTGTTAAAATTCTTATTTTATTTCCATGAGTTTGCGATTCAGTTTGTGTAGCAAAAGGTATTTGAATTGAAAAAGTGCTCCCTTCGCCACGCTTACTAAATACAGAGATCACACCCTTGTGACCTTCAACAATATGTTTGACTATCGATAATCCTAATCCAGTCCCCCCAACTTCTCTACTACGTGCGGGATCAACTCGATAAAATCGTTCGAAAATTCGTTCAAGGTGTTTTTTTTCGATACCAAGACCAGTGTCTTGCACATTTATTATGAATTTTTCTGATTGTCTTTCCATGCTAAGAACTATAACTGATTCCAGATCGCTATACTTAACTGCATTTTCAACTAAATTAATAAGAGCACGTTCTAACAAAAATGGATTTATAACAGCATCAACATGATCACATTTTTCAACTTTAATTTTAATGTTTTTGCTGGAGGTAATTTGCTCCATAGTTAGAATAACTCTTTGAATTAAATTATTAATAGAAGTTAGCTCTAAATGGTCTACATTTGTATATTGATCATGTTCAACTATAGAAAGTGTAAGGAGACTTTCTACAAGTGTATTTAATCGATCAGCCTGACGAGCAATGATGTTAATAAACCGCAAGTAAATTTCTTGATCTACAACGTTTCCATCAAGTAGAGTTTCGGCAGCTCCCTTGATCGATGAAATCGGAGTTTTCAATTCATGTGAAACGTTTGCAACAAAGTCTCTCCTGATAGTTTCTAACCTTTGTAGTTGGCTAATATCACATAAATTGATAAGTACCCCAGCTTGCTCTTCTTCGACGAATTCACAAGAGTCCTTTGAATCCAAACGGTCGGCTGTAGAATTGATATTAATTCTTCGCATCAATGGCTTACAGTGCACCCTAACGTAAGTTAAAGTTGTTTCCTTCAAGAGTTCAATATCATTTCCTGCTGCGCGCCCACTTACTAAAACATCTTTTACAAGATTGAGCAATTCGATGTTGCGAATTAGAGAATCTAATTCCTTATTCTTGGCCTCCAATTGAGTAACCTGAAACAGGTCACAAGCTGCTTGATTAATATCGATAACGTTTCGGTTTGGATCAACGGCAATAAATCCTTCCGTGAGTAAGGAAAGAATGATCTTTTTCTCAGCTAGGGTATTTTCTAAGATCTGCAACTCTTTCTCATGGTTGTGACCAAGAACATCTAGATTTCGTAACAGTGATTCTCCTTCTGGAAACCAATACGGAACTATCTGAGATAAATCTTGTTTAGTGCGGTTGTTAAGTTCATAAGCTACTTGGTTTAAATTGCTTGTGAATTGACTCAGTTTTTTGTACCTAATGTAAAAAAAATACGCAGTGATTATCGCAACTAAAAATCCAATAAGTAAACAATAAAAAATAATATTTAAGCCAAACTCTTCATCGTGACTTTGCTGTAGTAAATGGAATATATTGTATATCCCAGATACCAAAACAATTGTCGTTAATATACCTGTTAATAGGGCGAGCCAGGATATTTGAAAACATGAAGATCTAACTTCCATTATTTGTTTTTTCGCTGAAACGGTAGCCAACACCCCTAACGGTCTCTATCAATTTCCCGTAATTGCCCATTTTTTTGCGAAGTCCAACGATAAGCACATCAATAGCTCTGTCAGTGATTGCGAAATTTTGGCCTCTGATGGTATCGATGATTTGATCCCGGCTGTAGACCCAACCTGGCTTTCGGGCAAGGTGATAAAGTAATTTAAACTCACTTGGGGTCAAATGAACTTCATTTCCTCTTAATAATACTTGATGGCGTTCTGGATGAATCTTTATTTCGTCAAAGTATATTGCACAATTATTTGAATCTATTTCTTCGGAATGTCGGAACAAGATCTTCTTAATCCTTACGATTAGTACTTTGGGGCTAAATGGTTTCGTGATATAATCATCTGCCCCATTTTCAAGGCCTGCAATAATGTTTGAATCTTGAGATTTTGCTGTCAGCATGATGACTGGAATTCTTTTAGTCGCCTCATTTTCTTTTATTATCCGGCAGACATCTAGCCCACTTAACCCAGGAAGCATCCAATCTAGAAGTATCAAATCAGGAGTATTATTTTTCAAATAATTTAGAGCTTTCTCACCATTCGAAGTATAATTTACCTCAAAACCTGCCCTTTCGAGATTAAAATTTAATATCTCAACAAGATCTTCTTCATCTTCGACTAGAAATATTTTCTTTCTGCGCATCAAACCTTTTTGAATTAAGCCGTTGCTAATTTTTTATTTCTCTCAGTTTGTTAAATCTTTACAAAATAAAGATTTCATTAATTATGACGTACGATTTTAGCTTCAACCGTATAAATTACATCTTCAGCGATCTTTTTTAACTCATCACCCATTTGCTCCATCATGAATGCTACAGCTAACTGGTGTATATATGCTCTTAAGCTTGTTGGTTCTTTCTCCATTGCATTGATAATTTCACTCTCAATTTTTAAGAATTCTTTATCGACTTCATTTTCCCCTTTACATACAACACGGGCTTGCTCAGCATTTAAATCAAGCATAGAATCTATTCCATTTGTTAACATCCAGCTAACGCTTTTGAAAAGAGGTTCGAAATCAAAGAAAGAGGAGTATTCTGGAAGATCATTAAGCAAGATTACTTTTTTGGAAATGTTTTTGGATAAATCCCCAATGCGCTCTAACGCGTCATTAATTTTAAGCATTGATACTAGCATTCTGAGGTCAATTGCCACTGGTTGATAGAGGGCAATTAGTTTCAGACAATCTTCTTCTAAATCAATTTCGATGGAATCAATTAGTTTATCTTTTCTAATTACCTCCTTGGCAACCTCCAAATCTCTTCTCTGGAATGCTAAGAGCGCTTTTTGTGCATTTCCTTCAACAAGAGTAGATAATTCGAGTATAGAACGTTTTAGTTTAGTTGTTTGATAATCAAGATGCGATGCCATAAAATCCCTTATCCGAAACGGCCTGTGATGTAATCCTGGGTCTGTTTCTCTTTAGGCTTAATGAAGATGTCATCTGTTTCACCTACTTCAACCAAATCTCCCATGTGGAAAAACGCTGTTCTTTGAGAGATCCGAGCTGCTTGTTGCATAGAATGGGTTACGATAATTATAGTGTATTTTTGTTTTAACTCTTCAATCAATTCTTCAATCTTGGCTGTGGCAATCGGATCCAACGAGGAGCAGGGTTCGTCCATTAAGATAACTTCTGGGTTGACTGCAATCGCTCTGGCAATACACAGTCGCTGTTGTTGTCCACCAGATAGTCCTGTCCCGGGAGCACTCAAACGATCTTTCACCTCTTCAAAAAGCCCAGCTTTCCTCAAGCTATTTTCTACAATCTCATCTATTTCTTGACGATTCCGAGCTAAACCATGAATTTGAGGCCCGTACGCGATGTTGTCATAAATAGATTTTGGGAAGGGGTTGGGCTTCTGAAAAACCATGCCAACTTTCTCACGAAGCTCTACCACATCGAGTTCCTTGTCGTAAATATCTTCATTGTCCAAGGTGATTTTTCCGGTGATCCGGCAGCCTTCAATGACATCGTTCATCCGGTTAATGCATCTCAGGAAAGTTGACTTGCCACAGCCAGATGGACCAATCAGGGCAGTTACGCTATTTTCATAGATTTCTAGGTTTACTCCGTGTAGAGCCTCTGATTCACCATAGAAGACCCTGACATCGGATGAATTGATCTTGGTGACTGGAGGTCCATTATTTTGATTCAGGTTCATAACTTAGGTTTCAATTTTGATGTGGTTTACCAACGACGCTCAAACTTTTTGCGTAAAATCACGGCCAACAAATTCATTAGGACTAGGAAAACTAAAATGACCATGATTGCGGCGGCTGTCAGTTCAACAAACCCTCTCTCCGAACTCTCCGCCCAAAGATAAACCTGCACAGGCAGTGCTGCTGCACTTTCTAGAGGGCTCGTAGGAATATCGACCACAAAGGCAAACATTCCAATCATCAGTAGTGGAGCGGTTTCACCCAAAGCTTGTGCCAATCCAATGATTGCTCCTGTCAAGGTTCCAGGAAGTGCAAGGGGTAAAACATGGTGAAGAACTACCTGCATCGGGGATGCTCCCATGGCAAGTGCTCCTTGACGGATCGATGGAGGCACGGCTTTTAGGGCTGCACGGCAGGCAATGATAATTGTTGGCAAGGTCATCAAAGATAGAACAATGCCACCAGCAAGAGGAGTACTTCTTGGAACCCCAAAAAAATTAAGAATTACTGCTAGGCCCAGCAGGCCAAAGATAATTGACGGAACTGCTGCGAGGTTATTGATATTGACTTCGATAATTTCAGTGATGCGGTTTTTTGGGGCGAATTCTTCTAAATAGATTGCAGCAGCGATTCCTATCGGAAAGCTGATCACAATGCAGACAAGTAACGCCCAAAAAGAACCTGCTAGTGCTCCTGCTAAACCCGCCAATTCTGGATTTCTGGAATCACCACGGGTGAAAAAGTTGATGTTGAAGGTTGACCCAATTCGACCTTCTGCTGTCCATTGATCCAATAGTCTTAGTTGAAGATTACTAACGACACGTCTTTCTTCCTCAATATCCCGGGGTGCTGCTCCTTTGACAATTGTGTCCACTGGGGATGATGCAAGAAACCACAGCTTTTGCGTTGTACCAATAAGAGAGGGATCCGAGAGAACTAAGTCCCTTAGGTCTGTTTCTGCACTCTCACTGAACATTTTTACAAGTTCTCTACGCTCTGAGCGACTTTTTATGTTTGGATTACTTTCGACAATATTCTTCCTAAAGAGTCCCAGATAATTTGCGCGAGCTAGCTCTTCATTAGAACTTTGGGGGGTGACTTTCAGGAAGTTAGCATCAAGCGTAACCTCGGACTGAATTTGTGTTCTCCAAAATGCAGAGTATCCTGCTGTGAAGATTGTGTAGAGTAGAAAAAATACTGCAGACAATGCAGCTGCAATCGCTAATTTTCCATAAAGTTGAAATCTTGCTTCAGCTGCATAACGTTTCTTAAGACGAGCAGTCTTGGCCATATTTCGATCAGTCATATTTCTCTCGATACTTCTTCACAATTGCTAAGGCGACTACATTTAGAATCAGGGTTATGATGAATAGAACCAGTCCCAATGCAAAGGCAGAGAGGGTTTTAGGGTCATCGAACTCTTGATCTCCAATTAGAGCCACAACAATCTGTACAGTAACGGTGGTAACGTTTTCCAAAGGATTAGCTGTCAGATTAGCATTCAATCCAGCAGCCATAGCAACGATCATTGTTTCACCAATTGCTCTGGAAATTGCCAATAAGAATGCTCCCACAATACCTGGTAATGCAGCGGGGATGATCACTTGGCGAATGGTTTCTGACTTTGTTGCACCTATTGCGTAGGAACCGTCGCGAAGCGTTTGTGGTACGGCATTGATCACATCATCAGAAAGTGAAGAAATAAAGGGGATGATCATGACCCCCATCACTAAGCCTGCTGCAAGTGCACTGCGTGCTTCCACTTCCAGCCCGATCGCAATACCGCCGTCTCTTACAAGAGGAGCCAAAGTGAGAGCTGCGAAAAATCCATAAACGACGGTCGGAATTCCAGCCAATATTTCCATGATCGGCTTGGCCCAGCCTCGCATTCTTGGTGAGGCATATTCTGCGAAGTAAATGGCGGACAGCAAACCGATGGGACCAGCCACTAACATGGCGACGAAAGAGATTAGTAGAGTTCCACTGAAAACAGGTATTGCACCCCATGCTCCCGCTCCAGCAGCTTGGTCTGCTCGAATCGCGATCTGAGGATACCATTTCATCCCAAATAGGAATTCAGTAATTGGAACAATTTCAAAGAAACGGAAGGTCTCAAAAATAAGTGATAATACTATTCCAATTGTTGTCAGGATGGCGATTGTGGAACTGACAAATAGAAATCCATTGAATATCAATTCTACTCCATGCCTTGCCTTGAATCCTGGTGCAACCTTAGAGCGTGTGTACATTATGATGATGAAAGCCAACACTAGTGTGATAACTACCATGCTCCATTGACTTGTTTGCTGGAGTGAGCGCATCCATTCGGCAGTTTTAAGAATTAGAGGATCCTGAGTTCCTAACGCTACTCCGGAAGCAAGATTGCGGACTTCTTCCGTCATGATCACATAATCACTAGGGCTCAAGCCTGTGGACTTTGATTCCAGGTGTTCACGGACAAGGGTT
>JACLAC010024103.1_pt1 | contig 17763 bp, 2 predicted proteins | sample 8027881 | NCBI WGS metagenome assembly JACLAC01 (sample SAMN15725517, study PRJNA655200) | protist metagenome | isolation source: fluorescence activated cell sorting (FACS) single amplified genomes of... | place: Spain: Blaines Bay Microbial Observatory, Mediterranean Sea | collected 2016-01-19
ATTGACAGCCTTCGTAAGGTTGTGGGAGATGAAGGGCGATGAGGTTGACGACTACTACTCTATTTTAGGGATAGGAAGGAACGCTTCTGCTTCCGAAATCACGAAAGCTTATCGTAAGCTAGCGCGAGAAAACCACCCGGATCGTGGGGGTTCGACTGAAACGTTTCAAAAGCTGAACGAGGCTTACTCTACCTTGAAAGATCCGAAAAAAAGGCGACAGTACGATTTGTTTGGTAGTACCCGTCAGTCTGATGTGAATCCAGAGGATCTTGGAACTATGTTTGCGCGAAATTTTTTCGGCAGCATGATGAGCAGCGTTGATCCTAGAAGGGATAGACGAAGGCAGTCAACACGGCCACGACGGAAACGAGCAGTACCCACAGGCGATGATAAAGTTCCAAGTGTTGAATACAAAATTTCTGTAACGCTACAAGAGTTGTACCTAGGAATACAAAAATCTTTTCGTATCAAATGTAAGCGTGTCGTATACCCAGAAGAGTTCGACCGGAATAACTGCTTTGTCGAGTGTAAAGAATGCGAAGGATACGGTCGCGTCAGCACAGTAAAGAGACTTGGAAACTTGGTCCAGAGTTTCACCGGACCATGTAACGCTTGTGGCGGGAATGGATACAACACGAAACGTGGGTATACAGTTGTACAGGAAACAAAAATTATAACTGTTAATATAGAAGCAGGAATGCAAAATATGGACCGAATTATAGTTGAAAATGCGGGTGATGAATCGGTAGGGAATTTGCCGGGTGACATCATTTTTATAGTTGAAGAAAAGCGGCACGAATTATATCTAAGGAAAAAAAGTGATTTAATGATAAAATTTAAAATAAGTTTGGAGGATGCTTTGTGTGGCATTAATACAAGTATTTCGCGTCGTTCAAAAAGGATTGGATCAGAACAAGGAAAGCTTGTACATATTGAACACCTAGATGGGCGTAAAATATTTTTGAAATCATACCCTGGGGATGTGATAAAGCCTGGATGTGCAAGATGTATTTTTGAGGAAGGGATGCCGTCACGTTACGGTACTTCTGGTAATTTGTTTGTTGTTTTTGATGTAGAATTTCCCCATAAATTAGAACCGATGCAAATTAAAAGTCTTAAAAATGCGTTTCAATTGAATCAGAAGAACAGTACTGCCCAAACTGGCGCCGGTGGGAGTTTTCTATCGTCATTTTTCCGGTCAAAACGTGCAGCAGATGAGAAAAGCAAATCACATTTTTATAAAATGAATGACAATGATAATTATGACGATATAGACCAAGCATGGCTCGATGGAGAAAACGATGAGGGCGTCTCCAACTCTAATTTAAATACATATTGTATTCGATATTTAGAGGTTGCAGCAATTGAAGATTTTGGTAAAAGTTTGGCTGAAACGAATACAAACAAAAATTTAAAGAATAGCCGACTGTGATATAAAATAATTGTATGTTAACTGTAATTTAAAATAATTTTAAGGGAGGCCAGGTTCTCTATCAGATGAACCAAATATATGTGTTTTACTATTTATAAAAAGAATCTTTTTTGAAAAAAAAAGTTATCGCACTTTTCGAAAAAAATTAGGTCAAACATAAACTCGATTCATCGATTTATCAAGCTTGTGAGCGACGCCTTCTTCCGGCAGTATTTCATTGACTCGAGTATTTGGTAAATTAAAGTCACTTTTATCATCCATGTGAATTCCAGATCCTCCATGGTGACACCTTTGCTTTGCGAGAAGCAAATTCGTGTTTTTTGTAGTCTTGTTTATTCGCTGTGTAGCAACATAAGTGTCAAATATTCTGTCCATTTTTTTCGTCCTAATGGTCAATCTCGTGGATCTTGCTGGGCGTGCACTCGATGGACGCTTTGGCACAATAGGTTGCTGTTTTGAGCTAGCCATCGATACGATCCTACCAGCAGTACTTGGTCTGATTCTCTTACCACTTGTTGTATTCTTTGAAATCAGCTTTTGGTTTTTAACGCGTGCATGTCTTTTTTGAACAACATGCTTTATTATTGATGAGAACCGATTGTCTACATTGCGGTCTGCCTTGCTTCTTTTGTTTTCTTTTTCACGCCCTAGCCTAGCTCTAGCAGTTGTCGGCCTCTGCCTCGAGGTCTTCGAAATACACATGGGCACACGAGGGCCTTTTCTTGTCAAAGGTGCTGTTTGTGGCCTACCCTGTTGGTATTTTGCCTCAACTCGTGATAATAGCTCTAAACTTCTCATATTTTTCAGCTTTTGTATAGTATTCAAAATCCAGTGTCTCATTCGTTTGCTTTCATTGATCTTTTCTTCGCTTAAATCGGCAATCCGGTTTAGTTTCCATCCGATTAGTTCTCCTTTCAATCGACATAAAATTGTGTTTTTACGTTTTTCGCTAATTTTTAGATACTTTGTTTCGTCTTTTTTTTGATCCAATTTCGATGATGCGCTAAGTATTATATCTATGTGTTGTTTTAAGCGCTTTATTCTTAATATACGTTCGTTAAATAGACGTTCCTCGACTTTCAGAAGGAAGAGATGCTGCCTCTTTTTTTCTAATGATACTTTCGCGTCGTTTATTTGTTTCTGTCTACCTTCGTCTGGTTTTGTAACAATGCTGTCATGCTTCGGTTGCTGCAGCTCTAGACTTGTTAGTAAAGAATGAGAATGCCCTAAAGCTGCTTGCAATCGGGCGGCATTTTGTGCAACTGCCCACTAATCTTGGATGCAAGTTCACGCCCCAAGGTTAAAGCCGAGTACGAAATGTCACATACCTCATCACGCGTGTGGATCAAGCCGTCTTGTCGTCGTCTGTCGTCTCCTGAAATCTAACTGCCATAGTACTGGTAAACGGCCCCCATCTGGGCACTTTGCACATATGCGTTTTTCTTCTTGGGAAGAATCGGTTACTTCCTGAGCTCTTCTGCTTACATAGCAAGCACACAGCATTGCAAACAAACACGTCAACTTGAACATCTTTCGTACCACTTCGCCCAATACTAGTAGAGGTAGTGTATTCTATCGTACTCTATATGTGAACCCCGCGAGAAAACTACATAGTATAGGTGGGGATCAAACAGAGCCAAAGACTTTAATGGTGGTCAGTGCAAACAAGAAACCCACACGAAACAGACAATCTGTGTAGCGTAATCAGTAATGGATTTCCTACCAATAAAACCCGTAGCGGCTAGTTGTTGTGCTGCCATCTTTTTTCTTCTCCTGCCTTATTACTTCGTACTGTCATGGATCCTTGTTTGGCATGATACTTCCGTAGACTAAGGCCACGAGTGACCAAGGATGAAGAAGAAAATGAGAGAGGTAATAACAAAAAGAAATATTAGAAGAAATAAAAAATAGTCTAATAATTTAAATACAGATAATGAAAAAGAAAAAAAGAAGGATAATAAATAGTTGAAATAGTTTTGTTGTGTAGTAATTTTACCGGAATGGTGTCTCTATATTTATTTTATTATTATACCGTATTATTATTAATTATATTTATCATTATTATTGTGGAGAACAAAAAGCGGTGGGGATACTCGTAGTAACAGCAGCAGCAGTTGATAGTAGTACCATAGAAGAAATATAATATGAAGAGGATAATTACATGGGCGTGTTCAACCAACCCTTGGCTACCAATGGACGTGAAACTGTGTCCAGCAAACTAGATACATTGGGCTCAATATTTAATATGTTTAATTTAGGAGACCAACTCGAACACAGATCGGCATTGAGGTATGACCAGAAAATTCTCAATGCCTTTAGCCGCATTTGGTCGTACATGGACAAAACGGAAGACGGGTCTATTGCCCAGGCAGAATATATTAATTTGTTGACAAGATTTTGCAAAGTGTTGGCGCCACATCTATCAGAATCCGAAGCAAAAATAGCAGCTGAGCAGGACTGGCTTGAAGATTCTCATGGAGGTGATTACATGACATATAATCTTTTCTGCGATGGAATTTTTGAATTGACTGATCTATGGTGCCCAGGGGCAACAGCTGTAGAGTATGAGCACTTCGCGACGTCGCTATTGAATAGGGTTCTAGTGAAAGAGGTAGACGGGGAAGATGGAAGAACGAAAGTCATTTATCCATCTATCAGCTATAAGTTTATTCCTGAACTACAAGCTAACGAGCATTGGGCTGATAAATTGTACGCTGAAGATATCCAGGATCCTGGGGAAACTCCAGGAACATGGTATGAAGTTGTATCTTTCGGTGATCAAGAAGGGTCAAGGGCAACAATAACTAGGTTGGCAAGCTTTGAAGAGACCAGTAAAACCCTGGAAGGGAGTGAGAAACTGCAGTATCCACTTCATGAATCGCAAAGCATATCAAAATTTTGGAATACGTTAGAAGAAACAGCGTTGGAAAAGGCCGAAAATGCTCTGATTCAGGAGAGACATGTATCGGTCCAACGACGACTCGAAGTCGATGATGGGGATAATTCCAGAAGAGGTCCAGGGAGAAACTTCAAAAAATTGTTTCAAGCGATTAGTAGAAAGGTAGGTAAGCTCTCCTCGATTAAGCAGTATATCGTTGAGAGACATTTAGTTCTCTATGGAAGTGACACAAAAAAGAAAGTAGCTGAATCAACTGGTGCAAATGGGGAAATAGCGAACACTTCAAATTTTCGTAGTAACAAAGCACCCCCAGTAAATGGAATGGTTGTACCAGTCGATCACAAGAAAATTGAGCTTGATTCATACACCAAACATCTATATTTCGCTCGAAACGGATTAAAATGTGAAAAGAGTATATGGATACATGGAAAACAAAGCATTGGTACAGAAGAGCTTTCGAGGCGACTTGCTGCTAAGAAAGGAATCCCACTAGTATCTCCAGCGTCCATAATTTCCAAAGTTTTAGCCGCAGCTGAGAATCACGGTGATGGTGATGAAGAGGAAGATAATAACACTCCTGCTTCAAATTTTGAAACAAAGATGCTGCAAGCTTTACAAAACGGTAAAAAAATCAGTTACACGGACATTAGTAATCATATAATTGCTTTACTTGTTAACCATATTAAGAGAGGTGAAGCGTATGTGCTAGAAGGTTTTCCACAATCCCAAGAGGATATTGACAAGATCAATGAAGAATTAAAGAAAGCCAATGTTAACAAGTGTTTTGAACCATACTATGCTATCACAGTGCAAGCTTCAGATGCTGATATACTTCACAAACGACAATCAACATTTGTTGATGCCGAAAATGGTGCTGTAACAAATGAATACGACCGTAAAGAAATTATTTTCAATGGAAAGAAGGAACGTCAAGAAATTTTAGCGCAATTAGAAACTGAGAGAATGAAGAATGAAGAAGAAATCGATGAAGATTTAATTGCTGAGCTTGAGGAACAATTGGAAAACACGGTATTGCCAGAAGAGTCTAGTTTAAAAGGCAATTTGCCCGTAGTTGATGCATTCAACTTTGTAAAGAATTCAGGAAAAGAGGTAGCAAGTACCCGCCTGCTCGCTTTGAACCGTTACACCCCTGGCCGCTCATTATCAGTATCTGCACTGCAATCCGATGAAGCTATATTCAGAGAAGTACTTGCGAGATTAGAAGAGGCTGATGCACCATATGGTCGTAATGGGCAAATTATCCGGGCTGTAGCCATTCCATTGCCGGAAGATATTGCTGAAAGTGAAGATATTTCAGCAAAAAAAAAATATTTGCTATTTGGTGATATTGATGGCTCTGTGGTTAGGGATGACGAAGAAGTTACCGAAACTAATTTAATTGGTATGGTTCTCTCAGGGGAACGAAGAGAATGGTCTAGGTGGGGAACAATGTGCCCTGTTTCGGCTCCCAAAAACGTTCAAGGAGATTTTTCCTGCGCAGCGATGTATCAGAACGCTATTTATCTCATGTCATGTAAAGAAAACTTAGAACTGTTTATGGCGTCTCCGCAGAAGTACGTTTGTGCCGTGCCAACCGTGAACCCTAGGATGAAACTACTCGTAGTATCTCCGGTGTTAGGTGGAGGAGAGGCAGCCACAAAGTATGTCAGTGAAACATACAACTTAAAAGTAATCAGTTGTCGAGAGATTATTGAGGAACGGATCAAAAACCCTGGTGAAATCGTATTTAATCAAAAAATTGTAGGCTGTTTAAGCTCGGGACAAGTGCTGCCTGATGATATACTTGTGCGTCTAATTATGCAGGAAATCAAGAAAGTTGAGGACGCGATGATTAATGACAAAAATTGTAATGGATGGGTAGTTCTTGGCTGTCCTCTTTCACAATCTCAAAGTACACTGCTATTAGAGGCGGGAATGAAACCGGACCAGGTCATTATCTTCGATGCACCAGTCGATGAAAATGAATGGGTTGAGTTGATGAAGAGTAGACAGAATCCACATATAGTCGATGGCGTTGGAACGAAATATCCAACTGAGCTTGAACTTCAAAGTTACACAGAAAATTCAAATGGTATTGAAGAGGCATTCTCAAGTGCTGGTTTTGAATGCAAAAAATTACCATGTGACGGAGATATGAACGATATCGTTGGATGGATTAGGCAAATCACAAACCCTTTCTGCTTTGGTTTAAATCTCGAAGATGCAATTGAAGATGAAGTTCCATATGGTCGTGTGCTAAATTATTGTCCAGTTTCCTGGAAACTGTTCAAGCAACTTGTACCTGGTAAAGATGATTATGAAGTTCAATACATGCATGAAAAATATAAATTCTTTAATGAAAAGTTCAAGAAAAAATTTTCTGCTGATCCAGAAGCGTACTTGCCACAAGAAGAACTGGATGACAGCCATCTTAAACCATTAATACTAATTCTGGGACCTTACGGTGACGGGAAAGAAAATATCATTGAAGAGCTCGGTAGTAAACTTAATCTTGATGTTTTAGATGTTAAAAGTAGTGCAGAATATCAAACAATACTAGCAGAAATTGAAGATCGGATGAACGAGCTGAAAAATAATGCAAATGATGATGAAAATATTTCAGAAGAAGCTGAGGATGTTCCAATAGAAAAAATTGCGAACATAATCTCCAAAAGATATGCAAGGTGTTCAAAGGGGCTTATACTATCTGGCGACACAAATATATTAAGTGAGGATGTGCTGAATTTGATTATTACTGACGTCAATGTATTGGCTATGCCATCTCTGGTGATACCTCTCGAAATTGATTCCGAACTAGCGGCCGAGCGCCTCATGAACGTGCCTGGGGTGTTCCAGTTTAAATTACCACCACCAGAAGAAGATGAAAACGGGGACATTATTCCATTGACAAAAGCTGAGATTAAGGAACTGAAAGAAACTCAATCAGAAGAAGAAAAGGCTCGATTATCAGATTTATCCGCCTCCACGTCTGAAAAGTGTGAGAGCATTAAAAACATTTGTGAAGAAAACAACATTGCAATTGCTGCTACAATCATGGCAAATGTCAGTAAAAATTTGATTATGAACAGGCTAATCGCCAAAATTCAGATTTATTTAAAGAGGATATCGAGCATTTTTGCTGCTACACATATACCGAATGAAGAGGAAGATTCTTCGCATGATGTGTCAAGTAAGCTCTATAATGGATACCTTACATTAAGCCGTTTTGGGCCTTATTGCCCAGTAGCATTGTTGGCACCAGACAGGAAGCGTATAAAGTCCACAGAATATCCTGTGATATATAAATCTCACGTCTATTTATGTGGCTCAGAGGAAGCTCAGATTGCATTTTCCAACAGTCCAGTTACATATTTAAGACAACCAACACCCTATTTAATGGACAAAGGTTTAAGCTGCGCTATTATTGGAGGGCCAAAATCAGGAAAAACAACCTTGGCAAAAAACATATCCAAGAAATTCAACTTAGTATATTTGACACCCTCTAACATTATCGACTGGTGCTTTTATCAACAAGCTTGCAACACGGCATCGAACGAAGTACGAAAAGTGATAGCCTCGGGTAAAAAAGTAGATGCGCAACTATTTGTGCAGGTATTGCAGCAGCGAGTAACGACTAATGATTGTGTTATCCAAGGTTACGTTTTGGATGGGTTTCCTAGAACACTTCAAGAAGCAGAATTAATGACTGAAGGTGATTTAGTGGTGCCGAACTTGGTTTTCCAATTGCAAATGCTTGCAACTGACACTATGTTGCGAGCATCCAATGACAACAAAACTGCAGTGCAGGCAACCATAAACGGTTTGAAAGCCGATGACTCATCTAAAAGTGGGAGTATTATCAAATTTTTGGAGCAATGGCGCCGTGACGAATCACTAATTACAACACTTTTCAAACGCAAGTATGAAAACATTAAACCGTTGCAAGCCAGTGTTTCTCAATTTTCATTGGCAAATGATGCTTTTGCCAAGCTACGTAAGTGTAGGGCTTGCTACGGCGAATATACAAATAGCAAATGGAATGCTCGACCAGCGCCTCTAGCAGGTGTTGCAATCAATGCAGAAAGTATTTATAATAATGTTGGATATCTTGGGATGTATTGTCCTGTTCAGTGGGAAAAAAACGATCGACTTTGCTATGTACGTCCGCATACACATGCAGCAAGAGAATATGGAATGGAATTGTTTGGCAAGTACTATTTTTGCAGAGGATCTGAAGAATTACAAGAATTAAGAAGGGATCCAAAGAAATATTTAAGTGGTAAGAAGATGTTACCTGAGAAGCTGCCGTCTATTTTGAGGTACGGCGCCCATATTGGAGATGAAAATCGTTTCTATTTGGAGCTGAAAGGATATTGCCCGGTTAGTTACAAGGAAGGACAGGGTCCAAGAGATTGGTCCAGCATTGTGGAAGCTGACCCCACTATTCTAGCATCATATGATGGCAAATACTATGGATTCTTGACACACGAAAAAAGGCAGCGATTTATGGAACGTCCTTGGGAATATATTGAACAGACTTTGCCGTCCAAATTACCACCCAGGGCCAAACCTCTGAAATTACACGATTTGAGAAACGGTTCTACTCACGGTGTGCTTGCTGCAGTTGAACAGTCGCTATCAGAAGCCTTGCAGCGGGCACTTGTAGCTCTAGGAAACACAGGAAGAATTAGACATCCATCAACCACTGTGGAAAATACTGCAATAAAATTCTTGTCTCTGCACTTGAAGGCGAACAACCCACATGGGAAACCAAGGTTGAAGAAAATTTATTCACAAAAACTGGAACAATTTATTGAAGAATGTCAAATCGGTGATAAAATAAAAGAGCTGGTTAGTGGTGGAAGTGCTATCAAAGCAATTCGCTCCATTCAGTCACAGAATCGTGATTCATTGGATCACTACTCGCAGCTAGCATTGAGATTTGAAAGCTTGTGCAGTGAGTCGCAAGAGGATTTAGTCAAAAGGTACATGCATGGCAAGAAGCCCTGATGCTGACTCAATGCCGAGCATGTTGTGGGATAAGTAACAATATCAGATATCAGTAATATAAACCTCCTATCTTATTGTCGTAGTCTTTGTGCAAGCCTTCATGCCTTCATCTTTTTTAAATCTCGTGTGTAGGAGGACTATGAACCCAGCAAGTGATGGTCATTTACCATCGACACAGCATTGGTTGTCGATCCTTGAGCGCCTAGCAGCAGCATTCAAAATGATGCGCTGAAGGTGTAATACTGTACCCTTCTATCGCACGCAACAAAAGCGAAGAAGATCCAAATTTCTCCCGAGACCTTCGTTTGGTGCATAAGTGTATTATTATGTATGCGGCACTAAACGAAGTGGATGCTTTCTTGTTTGATGCAATAACTAGCTATACCTGTATTGTTTTTATTACTATTTATTTTGATTTTAGTTCACTTACAATTTCTGGAGATTATTAATAATGATTGATTCGAAATGAATGCAAGGCACTGTATAGATAAAGCTATACTAACGACTACAATAACACTCCCCTTTCGCTGTATGCTGTATGGCATCTATTCTTCATTTTCCTACTCTTAGCAAAATACACTTTAACTTTCTTCGGACAAACAAGAGAAAAAGAAGACTTGATGATGATGATAGAAAAATTAGACTAAATATATTCCATGTTAATGTGAAGATCATTAGCCAGTAGTAGGTAGTAAGGAGTATTTAATTTATTTATAATAAGTAAAACTTGGTTCTTCTTCTTCTTTTCGTTCTATAATAATAATAATAATAATAATATATATATCACTGTCGTCTTCAATGAGATATTAGTTCCCGCTCGAGCTCCCTAGCCTTCCTACACTTACTTGCGCAACTGCGAAAGAACAAAAGCATCATAACAGCAGAAGGAGATATAATATTTCCACATATCGCGCTGCTAATACAAAAGGCAATTTACGCAAAGCATCGTTGTTGTCGTTCTGGAATTGCAAACATGGAGCAAAAGGGTCGTGAAAACTATGGTAGTCAAAATGTTGATATGGGATATGAAATTGTTAACTCCAAAACCAAAGAAACCATTTTTGATGAAATAAAGACTGGTCTTAGGAACAATTCTGTTGGCTATAGTCCTGCAGTGAACTCATTGCGAATAGCTCTGGAAACCATCGAAGAGGAAGGAACAGTTGCGTTTTTGAAGGAGACATTAAAGAACTTAGTGAATGTACTATTAATGCAATTTCCTAGTAAACTGAACCAAAATATGAAAAACTGCGTCGAGCGAAGTCTGCTATATGCCACTGAAATTATCATCAAGCTGATTCCATCCTCTAACGAAGAAGTTCAAATAATAGCCTTTGAGTCGCTTGCTCTCGTTTTCGATAAGTCACGAGAGTATTACAGTGGCCAAAGGACCGTTTATCGTCAAAGTTTGGGTGCGCCAGAAGCGCACGCAAACTGCATTAAACTTTTCAACGAACGTCAAGGTTTTTCAGTAGTGTACAAGGCATTGGAAAACCGGAAATGGCCAGGTGCAGAAAGCATGAAAGTTTTACTTGAACTTTGTGGCAACGCAGATAAAGCGTCGTACGATACGGTGAAGGAAATCTGCTATCTCACTATTGATAATGTGACTAAACTAACCCCTGAGCTTCTGAAGAAAGAAGACATGGACCAAATGGACGCGGTTGTGAAATGTGTTAATTCGTCACTGCGTAGAATCCTGAAAGAGCACTTCGATCCTGCTGTGCCTTTTGAATTTTGGTTGAAACTGACAGGTATGTTTCTAAATTGCGGATCCTTTCCGCAGAGGCTACATGCAATCGAACAAATCGAACTGTTAAACCGACATGCACGAAGAATGCGTAAACCCCCTTTCGGATTCCGCTTGGAAGGCGCGGGTGTTCCATTTGTAAATGGAGAATATTCGCGTGAAGGTATGCATAAAGGGGCACCAATGTGGAAGCATCAGGTTGATAAACCAGAGAAAGGAGAACCGTCTGTCGTTACGCTATTTCGATGCGAAATGCGAGAGGGTGCGAAGGTGTGGTTCTTGTCGTGGGCTGACGAGAGTAATCCAGGCTCAGATAAAGATATCGATTACTACAGCGCCAAGAACCCTGAAATATTGCCGCCAATGACTGGTTGGGGGAAAGCTGCCAAAGGGACTGATCCAACGCCGACAATTCTTGAAATAAGAAAAGAGGGGGCGGATGGCGAAGATGCAGGAGATAGTCTAGAACAGAAGATGATATTGTGGGTCAGAGAAATGAAGTTTGTAGAAGAAATTTTTGGAGATGGTATACATAAAGAAATCGTCTCAAGATGTGAGCCGCTATTTCGATTTTTAGTGGATACAAATGCGCTAACTATGGATGATCTGCGATTTGTATGGGAAAAGTCGCTAGAAACCACGAATGAGGAGTTGGCCGTGGCTATTAAGAATGTATTGGCATCGGTTGCAAAATATGTGTCTGCGCAACTGCTTATTCCATTTTTGCAAATGGTTCAAAAAACTGGCGAGACGAAGTACGATGCAGCGTTATCGTTTGCGAAGCAGTTAGCGATGCGAAATAACTTTAGCAATAGTAATGTTCGTGTTCTTCTGCAAAAAGGAATAGAAACTACACGTGCTTTATTGGATTTTTTATGGTCGTTGTTACATAATCCAGCTAGCTACGCGTCTGGTGCGGATAAAGATATATTGGCGCTACTAGAGCAAGCCTTAAGGGAACAACGGGGGAAGAAATTTAGAGATGCATATGCAGCTCAATGCATTAGAAATATTCAGACAGCCTTAGAACCTGCCAAGGATTCTTCTAGCGACAATAAGAATAGTAGGTTGCTTCGCGTTTTTACTATAATGCTTCGGCTAGTGCTTGGCTACACAACCGGTGAGCCACTGTTGAAGCTGTGGAATGGACATGGGACGAATTTGAAAGTGCTTTTATTTGAAGAATTGAAGGTACTGCAAGGACAATCAAAAAACATTGCAACAAGGGACAAATACAAGCGTTACTTAAAGATTAGGTTAGATTTAATCCGGGCACTCAATGGAAAAAATGATGGGCCACGACTAACACTCAGCCAAGTTCAGCAACTCTGGGACTTGCTGTCGTCAACTGAGGAGCGCAATGTCTTGATTGGGTGGATGTCAAGTGCGGCTAATCAACAACCTGAGCATAAATTGTATCCGGCTTTCGATATAGGTATACGCCAGGCCATTTTTGAAGACATGATATGCAAGCAGTTATATGCAAAGCCTTCTGGTTGTACGGGTGATGCATATGACTGCTTCCGAAATTTATTTATTGGTGTTAACCAAGAAGTCACTCCACAAAAACTGTCCCATCTATATGGAGGAGAAGACTCGATGGAAGTCTATGATTTAGATTTATGTGGAATTGACGTTTTATGGAAAATAACGATAGAAGGTAACGATGGCTGCTTTAAGAAGGCAGGAAATTTGCTGCTCAGCCTATATCGAAATGTAACAACGTATAATGAAAGTACGCATAAACAATTCTTGGACCGTTGCTTTAAGGAACTGCGCCGTAAAAAATCTGAGGGCGAGGATGCGAGGACTGACCTAGTTCGAGAGCAGTCTAGAGTGATTTTTCTATTGAAAAAGTTTGTTGGCCAATATGGATTGGGGAAATCTTTAGCTCACGAAAATCGTGGAAGGGGGGCACCTTTCAAAATAAAGATTAGGGTCAAGAAAATTAATTCCACTTACTCTCAAAATCGTTTACATTCGCAGCAGCAAAATAACCAGAAAGTACTGGAGCAGAATGTGTATGACGTGCATACCAATATGACAATCAATTCACTCATCAACTTCATCGCTCGAAAACATGATCACGATGCAAACAATGTACGGCTAATCAGTGCGATGAACTCAAGCAATAATGCTAAAAATCTCTCTGACAAAAGAAAAACATTAAGTCAAGTAGGTGTTTCAGAGGGGGATGAAATAAGCGCAATTTTGACAAGCTCGATAAATTATGGTATGAATATATCCGACGATGTGAACCAAAATACATTTAGTCCTGGTGATTTAATGTCTATCTCATCTAAGTATTTTGAAACACTATTTGAAGTGCTAAGTACTACAACTAGTAGTCAATTAAGAAATGCTACATGGAAATTTCTGATGGAATTACCAACTTCCGAGGATATTTTACAACATATCGAGGCCAAAGCAATGGATATTAACGAGAGCATATGGAAGTCTTTTTTAATTGATGGGTCAATTTATCGTGCCATTTATTGTTTGCAGGTTATTGATTCTTGCTTGATTCCATCGGAACCTGAACTTGATGGTGCTGTTGGATTGTGGCGAGATAGGTTCGTGTCGTCAAATGGATTCAATTACGTGCTAGATTTCCTCAAAAAGGATGCGGATACTGTACCAGCGTTGGGGCATGCTATAGCCGTCCGAATTGTAAAGTTTTGTATGCTTGGATTCCCAGACGGTCAAACTCTTTCGGATACTGCCTCAATTACTATTAGAAAAACAATTAATCTAGATGAATTAATGGACCAAATGATTGATGTTATATCTTCAAGTGTCAAGGCCCAATCGGACTCGGTAAACAAATTTGGTGGAGTGAACCATGTGCAATTTCTAGTTGATACGCTACAAATTTTACAGTACGTACTAAAACAAGGCCACGACTCGCAAATGGAGAAATTATTTGCGTCGAATGAATTAGATTTTCTAATTCAGCATGTTGTTATACGTTACAAGTCACAGCAGGTTCGAATGCGTGCCGCTGAGCTAGTTTTGAAAATGTCGGAAAAAGAAAAATATTTTTCTCGTATATTCAATTTACTATATACTGCGTTGGAAAAAATTGATAGTGACGTTGGTACCTGCGCACAATTTTTCAACATGCTCGAGAAATTATCATATAAAATAGATAGAACAATGTTGGCAAAAGTAATTCGCTACCTTGTCAGCAGCTTACGTTCGTATCCAACAGATGAAAAGCCTTACTTGTCTCAGTACAAGGGTTCGTTCAACATAGGATTCAAACATACATTTTCCATTTGCTGCTTAAAGTTTTTTGCGAGCATTGTCGAAAAGCAGCCAGATTCATATAAATTTATTGTTGAGCATGAACCGAATATTGTGGAGAAGTTATACACTAGATACCTATTCTGTGTTCCTACCCTAGATGCAAAAGACGCTTGGCCACTATGCCGTTTGCCAATCACACGTTCTAATGCCTTCAAGTTGCTGGAGCAACTAGTAAGCGTAGATCCTGGAGGGCTCAAGAAAATTGTCGAATTAGTTGACAATTTTAAAAGTACAGTTCGCACGGACAAGGTTGGTTGGGCATTTGAACCTGATAGAAATAGGAAAGAAAGCCGATATGTTGGTTTAAAAAACCAAGGATGTACGTGCTATATGAATGCCGTTTTGCAGCAACTGTATCTAATCAAAGAAATTCGTGAAGGCGTCCTAAATGCTCCATCCAATAATATACCGGACGGTAAAAATGTCGTTATTGACCTAGGAACTATTGATCCAGCATCACTAATTGGTAAAAAGGTCAATGTACAGTGGGACAGTTTAAAATGGTATACGGGTGAGGTTACAAATTATGATCAGTCGTCAGATATGCATACAATTAAGTATAGTGATGGTGATATCGCAGAATTTTGCTTAAGTGAGGGAAGACCACCACACAAGGAATTGCCTGGTCGAGTCGCATTTCCGCCTGGGCCCCCATCCAAAGAGGAAGCTGCTGCTGAGCTTTTAGCACAAACACAGAGTGTATTCCGTTTTTTGAAGGATAGCCAAATGCGTTCTTACGATGCCAAAAAATTTGTAGATTCTTGTTATGCCTTAAAAATGGAGCACGATCCATACCAACAGAATGATTCTGATGAGTTTTTGACAAAACTGTTAGACATCATTGAATACTCCCAAAAAGGCGAATCGAAAAATATTCCGCGGAGCTTAAAATGGTTGAAAGAATGTTTTGGTGGAAATACAGTTATGCAAAAGATTCCAAAACCAGAGAAAAATGTGTACTTTAAGACCGGCAATGTTGAATATAAAGGATGTACGCATGGAACCAGGGAACGGAAGGAGGACATGATTTGTATAAAGCTAGCTATGCCGAAAAAGCCTTACATTGAAGATGCGCTTGAAAAGTATATCGAATCAGAAATGCTGGACGGCAGCAACAAAGTAGACTGTGGTGAATGTAAGGAATTTATGGAAGCCAACAATATGACCGAAGCTCTCGAAAAAAAAGCGTACAAACAGCCAACTCTCAGTCGCGCGTGTTTTGGCGAGTTGCCAAACCTATTTGTAATTGCATTGAATCGATTCGAATTGGACTACGAAACATGGGAAACGGTCAAGAGAAATGATAGAGTCGAATTTCCGATGGTCCTAAACATGGAACCCTACACCAAGGAATTTATTGAAGCAAATGAGGCAAAGCAAGAGGAAAGCAGTAATGAGAACGACCTAAACGACACCAGCAAATTTAATTCGACTCGAGTTTCAAGAGCTAACTCCAACGATTTTCTGGAATCAAATGATAAATATGCCTATCGTCTTCGTGGTGTTGTGATTCATAAAGGAATAGCTCAGGGCGGTCATTATTACTCGTTAGGGCGTGTTCCTGATAATGAAGACGACGGTGGAGACGGGAAATGGTACAAATTTAATGACGAGACAATTACACCTTTCCCCGTCGAAAATTTGCCTGATGAGGCTTTTGGTGGTTTTGAAACTCGATCATATCGACGAGACGGCTGGAATAATAACGGTATGCAAGACCATAAAATTGAGAAAATGCATAGTGCGTCCTTACTATTCTATGAACGAATTCACAAGCAAGATGTTCCGATAGTATTTAATGACAGTACCGACAAACATGCAGTTGCTGCGCATGGGTCTTCACCGTCAGAGCAAGCTGTGTGGGATGCAAATAGTGCCTTTATACGAAAGTCATATCTGTTCGAGAACAGCTACTCGAATTTTTTGTTGAATATTTGCAGAAATGCACCAACAGAAACAAGCACAGTTTATACAGCTCCGCCAGATGATGCTAGCGGTACGAATGAGGCCACACAATCTCTAAAATCTCTTGCGACAGTTGGATTAAGACACTTTCTAGATGTTGTTCTGCATACAAGCAATAAAAAGAACGCTGACAAATGGCACATTGCCCTCCGTCAACATTTAAGTAAGAACGTGGCGGCATCAATATGGTTTCTATCTTGCCTGTCCCAAGGCGAATGGCTTAGCGAAATTTTGTTGGAATGTGAGAGTAGAAATAGTAGAGAAATGCTTGTATCATTGGCAGGGGCAAGCATAAAAGCAGTGTCTCCTTTCGAAAACGGGCAATCAGTGTCTGGCGGTAAAAGTCGTAGCTGGACTTGCAAATTAGCTCAAAAAATGATGGAAATGTTAAAAGTGGCTGCGAGAAACTCTGAAAGATTTGATGAGTTTTTCTTGCTGCTACGTGATTTAGCCGTTGAAGAAAATGTGCGCAGATTTTTGGTGAATATGAACGGCGTAAGCAACTTGATTAACTTGCTCCTGAACGATATGGCCCCACAATTCTTGCAAACAGCATGCGGTAGCATTCAAAACATGAATAAAGTTGGCGTGTCAAGCCCAAACTTTGCCAATGTAGTAGATGCCATTGCAGCTATCGTAGGTATATTAAACTGCCGAAGAGATCCATTTGTTGACGAAAACAAGATGCAGCTTACTCCAAACGCAAGCAAAGCTTTTTCAGATTTGTTTGATGAGTTTGCTCCGACAGGAGCAATGAGCATGGACGAATTTATATCTTTTTGTATCGCATGTGGAGCAGGCAATCCAGATCGACCAAGTAATGGAATAAGGGCAGACAAAGTGAAAGAAATTTTCAACGGCGAAGAGTTGACAGAGGATGGAAAGATGCCAAAAGCAAGTTTTCAACATTTTTATATGGAGACATGGCTGAAAGCTCAGGGAACCGCGTGGAAAGATCTGAAAAAGTTAAAGTATTCGGATGATCTCAAATTTCGTGGCGAACCGACCCCTAAGGAATATGGTGATCTCGACTTGAGGTCCACGTTATCGAAAAACTGTTTTCACGCCTTTACTTGTGCAGCATTTCAGCAAAAGATATTCTTAGAGTCAAAAGGCTGTCGTATGAATGTCATAATGCTACACGAGTCAATGAATGCAAATAATGATCCTAAGAGTAGTCTACAACTTTTAAAAGTTCTCCTTACAACTTTGACAACACGGAGATCAATTGAAGAGTACAATGCAATTATTGATTCTGCTGTAGTTCTCCTGAAAAATATTTTAGAGAAAAACGATGAGAATAAGGTAAAGAGGCTGCAATTAACGTTCTTGCACAAGGATCTTGGGCTGCTTAATTTTGTTCAAAATTTGGTTCGAAATGCTGAGAAAGATAACTAC
>JACLAC010000718.1_pt1 | contig 17757 bp, 18 predicted proteins | sample 8027881 | NCBI WGS metagenome assembly JACLAC01 (sample SAMN15725517, study PRJNA655200) | protist metagenome | isolation source: fluorescence activated cell sorting (FACS) single amplified genomes of... | place: Spain: Blaines Bay Microbial Observatory, Mediterranean Sea | collected 2016-01-19
TGTTCGTGTTCTAAAGATCCTTTTATTTGGGTTGATATATCCTGAAATAATGTTCCTCCACAGGCAACAGCTAAAACCTGCATACCTCCGCAGACACCAAGTACAGGAATATTCCGAGAGACTGCTCTTCTCGCTAAATCTAATTCTAAGGTTGTTCGATCTGCATCAGTCCTATCAATACGAGCCACTCGCTCTTGTCCATAATGAGAAGGATCAATATCAAACGCACCTCCAGAAATAATAATTCCATCGCAATTTTCGAAAACCCATTGGATAAGCTTTTCCCCACCTCCTGGTGGTAAAATAACGGCTTCCGCTCCGCAATCTCGAACTTTTTCAATTAGATGTTCTGATAAAAATATTTCTGGTCTAGATGGACGAGTATTTTTAGAAGGAGAAGGTGGTGATTCTTTTCTACGATCAGAGGTAATTGCGATTATCATATTTTCAAGAGTAACAATATAAACAGGAGGAAAAAGAAGATTAGAATATAACTATCTACGTTTATCCTTTTGAGCGAAAGAGCGTTAATTATTTTATCTGCTTTTACAAAACAACTCTACATCAGCTAATTCATCTCGATATTAGATTTGTTTTAGACCGTCTTGAGATGAACGATTCTTCTTTCAGTGTTAAGATAACAATCTATATTACGTATTTACGCCACTTCAAGTAGCGAAAATAGAGACGTTATTTGTATTATTTTAGGCCTAAAAACACAGCTTCTACCAGCTAAACAACTTGATTATTCGCATGCAAATTAAAAAGCTTACAAACTCTGACCAACCTATCATTCGTTCATTTCTCAAGCAAGATCCAATTTCTAATCTTTATTTACTGGATTTAATTGACCGCCAAGGAATTGACTACTGGGGCATGCATCGCTGGGAAGGTGCCTTTGAAAAAGACGCTCTAATCGCTCTCAATGTTGATATTGCCTGTATTCAGCCCAATCAACCCTGCAAGCTTTCTGTTCCTATTGGTGATGAGAACGCTTGCCTCCTTTTGGGACAAAGAACGGCACAATTAGGTGGTTGTGAGCGAATTATGTCAGAACGTAAAGCTTCTGATGCTTTTTACAAAGGCCTTGGTTCTCCCAAAGCTCGAATCTATTATGATGAAGAATTATTATTGGCTGATAATCCTCCAGAAGGAGATTATCTTCAGCTGATCCCCGCCCATAAGACTCAGTTAGAGAAACTCATCGAATATACTGCCTTAATGAGAGTTGAAGATGAAGGATTTGATCCAAGAGAACGAGATCTCAATCTTTGGGTCAATACGATCTCTGTTTTAATCGCTCAAAAACGAATCTTGGTACATACAATCTCTGATGAAATTGTATTTGTCGCAGAGGTTGGTACTCGATGTAAAATGGGTGCACAGGTGGGTTCCATCTATGTCCCCCAAAAATATCGTAGAAAAGGTTTCGGCGTAAAGGGAATGAAAGGACTCGTTGCAGCTTTGATTGTTAATTCGAATTTCCTAACTCTTCTGGTGAATAAGGAAAATAAGCCGGCTTATCACTGTCATATTAAGGCAGGTTGGAAATATCATGCTAATTTTCGGGTTATTGAGATGGATATCTTTTAAATTCGAGTCAAGGTCTACTAATGCTATACTGCTTTATGCTCATAACTCATGCCAAAACAATTGACTGGAAGGAGGGATTACTCACCCAACCACTCTCCAAAGAGACTTGTGAACAGCAGTTTCAAATGTGCAAATGTGTAGCAGAGAAAGAAAATTATTGTTTCCCAGAATACTCAGCCCAAATTGCTCCAATTTCGGAAGAACTTAAAACGAAAATGATGGGAAAATCTTTTCACGAAAATTGTCCTGTACCCGTTGAAGATCTTTCTACAATACAGCTACAATACTGGAATCCTGAGGGAGAGATTTATTGGGGTCATATCACTGTAGCTTCCGTACAAGCAGATAATGTCGCTAAGATATTTGGAGAGCTCTATTACGAGCAGTTCCCCATCACCTCTATGAAGCTGATTTATGAATTTAAAGGATCAGATGATGCATCTATGAGAGCGAACAATACCTCTGGTTTCAATTGTCGCCCAATCAAAAATACATCTCGCTGGTCACACCATTCTTATGGACAAGCAATTGATATCAATCCTCTCTGGAATCCTTGGGTTCGGGGTAATACAGTTGATCCCCCCGAAGGAAAAGAGTTTGCAGATAGGAGCAATCTCCAGCCCGGAATGATTAAAGCGGGAGATGCAACAGTACAAGCTTTTGAAAAATATGGTTGGAAATGGGGTGGATACTGGAAGAAGACCAAAGACTATCAGCATTTTTCAGCTACAGGAAGATAAGTATTTAAAGTCTTTGGTCTGGCTTTTTTCATCCCCACCCTATACCACCCGTGGAAGAAGACCAAAGACTATCAGCATTTTTCAGCTACAGGAAGATCGTTTCGTTTAGCTGTTGATTATATATCAATTACTGTGGAAATATAATTATTCTCTTCTTCGACGCATCAGTCCCACTAAACCAAAAGCCAAAGACATCCAAGCAAAATCTTGTGCTGGCATTGTAGAACAACTAATCATGCCAAATGGAGAGCCTGTACCACATCTCCATTCCTCATAATTAAACTCAGATCCGCAAATTGGATATGAAAATTCTCCGACCTTTCCTGCTTCATTGACATAAGCAGCCTGAAAACAAAACTCTTCACCCTCTACAGTGTTCTTCTCAATAAAAGAGATATAGTTTGTTTCAGGATTCAGAATCATATGAAACAATTCTTCCTCATTTTCAATATTAAAAGGAGTTCCATCTGAATTGACTCGATTAATTACAACTGCATGCTCTGACAACATCTCATTAAATTGTAGATATAATTCTGTTTGTGTCGATGGAGAACAATCTTCAATTTCACCATAAAAACTATTGTCATAGAAATATTGATCAACCCAAGCAAGAGACGGTATCTCTTCTATCGGCTTTGTAAACTCATCTGAACTCAGAAATGTCAAGACTGGTTCCCCATCAAGCTCGACAGTAAAATTCTGATTGGGCTCAAGATGATGAATGGGTGTAACTTCGATTACTCCCTGCTCACCAACCAAGCTTGGATTATGGAGAACAGTAGAGGTTTCGATGTCAAGCTCAGTCTTATCTTGCTTCAAGACTACGTGTCTATCTTCGGAAAAAACACCATTTCCAAATTCTAGGCGAATTACCGAATCAAGAGGAACATCTAAGGAGCCATTTGCTGGAAATGCCTGTAAAAAATCTGCTTTTATTCCATCAGTATCACAAGCATTCGCATTTTCGACGATAAGTTGAGTAAGTAAAACTAACATGATAACTCCTTTATTTTTTGATATTACAGTTTATTATTCGCAAGAATTATGCCAATAATATCTACGTAATTTATAAAAAACGTAGGGATTGGAAACTAGTTTCCAATCCCTACGAAATCTCTATTATCGTTATATGTGTGGATTTTCTTTTATGTACATTTTTATGAATAGCAGTCTAAATAATAGAGATTTTTTACTGAATTATAGAACCTCTTATTTCCTCCTTCTTCTAGAAAGACCAAACAAACCACATCCAAGAGATATCCATGCGAGAGAGTCCGGATTCGTCGTAGCACAACCAAATGGACCAAACCCGCAGGCATAATCAGGTAAAGACAACTCAGCGGCACAAAAGACATCGGATAGCTCACCTTCTTCGCCTGCTTCATTTATAAATGCAGCAGCAAAACAAAACTCATCATCTACAGTTGTGTATTTTTGGGCTACGGATAGACTTGAAAATTCAGAATCAAGAAGCATTGCAAAAGGCTCTCCTAGAAGATGATTTCCTCGCTCATCCACCTGATAAATAACAACTCCCCGATTTTCTTGTTCATAATCCTGCCCAAAAATAAGATCAATATTCGTCTGCGTATTCGGCTGACAACTATTGGTAAATCCCTGTTCGGTATTATCAATAAAATATTTTTCAGCCCAAATTAGTGGTACATCCTCTATCGTTGCTGCAATTTGATCGGCACTCCTAAAGGTCATTAGAGGCTCGCCAGCTTGCTCCAAAACGAACTGCTGATTCGGACCCAATTTCTCTAGAGGAGATATCGAAATTATCGAATGCTCTTCTAATAAGGAGGTATTATTAAGAACTATATCTACAGCAATTTCTAACTCGCTATCTCCCTGACGAAGGGTAAAAATAGACATGTCTTCTGGAAGTAATCCTTCTGTAAGCTCCAAATGAATAACAGCATCCACAGCAACACCTAAGGAACCATTAACGGGCAGCGTATTTATAACCTCTGCTGCTTGAATAGCAGGTGAGCAAGCGTCTGCATCTTGAGTTAATAAGTGTGTAATTAAGAATAACATAACAACTCCTTGATCATTTTCTCTGGTATCAAAGAGTACAAAAGCAAAAATTATGCCAAAGATGGCTAGCGAACAAACAACCTCTACTTGAGCTAATATCGATGCATTATTATATTTTAGTGAGATTTTTTCGCGAATAAATATATGCTCCCAAAAAGATAATATAAACCGCTAAGATCCTATCCATTCACGCGAAATGTAATCCGACAGTGCGGAAGAATTTCTCTAATTTTAGCACGATCTTCTCTTCGAAAAAAATTTTCTGATAAGTTTAAGTATCTCAATTTCTTAAGCTCTTTCAGAGCTATCGGTACCTCAGTCAGTCTATTTCCTTGGATATTAAGCTGAGTTAGATTTGATAATTCTCCAAGACAGTCCAATAACTCTGTCAATTGATTCTTTCGCAGATTAAGCTTCGTTAAATTACGAAGCGTTCCTATGGATTTTGGTAACCTATTAATTTTATTCTGACTTAGATTTAAATCTGACAGTTGCTCTAGGTCTTGAATTTCTTCTGGTATCTCTACGATTCGATTATAGCTTAAATCCAATTTAATTAAAGATTTTAGGTCTTTAAAATATTTTGAGAACTCGTAAATTTGATTTTGTCCCAGCTGTAATGTCTGTAATTTTTGCAATTTCTCAAAGGCTCTTGGTATAATTTCGATCTGATTTCTCATCAGATTCAACCTCTGCAGATTACGTAATCCTCCGATAGATTCAGGCAATCGTATCAACTGATTCCCAATCATATCAAGTTCTATCAACTGATGAAGAACTCCTATACTCTCTGGAAATTCAGAAAACATATTCCAGTTTAAACGCAAAACTTGTAGCACTGCTAAGTGTCCAAAACTATTGGGAAGATCCTTGAGTTTATTCTCATGTAAATGAAGTACCTTTAAATTCCTTAGTCGTCCCATCTCTTCTGGTAAAAAATCAAGTTGATTACACCAAACCTGTAGCTCTTCTAAATCGATTAGAGCACCAATACTTTCAGGTAAACTTCTGATTTGATTTCTTCCAATCCTAAGTTTCTGAAGTCCAGTTAATCGTCCGATATCTTTAGGCAAATGAGTGAGTTGATTGGATTGGATATGTAATTCTTCTAATCGAATACATTTTAAAAGGATTTCAGGCATCTTTACAAAGAGATTATCTGAAAGATCTAGATACCGAAGATTTTGTAAATTTTCGATACTATCAGGTAATTTACATAGCTGATTCTGTCGTAAAGACACTTGCTCCAAGTTAATTAAATTACCTATATTTTCTGGTAAATATGTAAGATTTTTATTGTGAATATGAAGTTCTCTACATTCATTCAAATTCACTTCCATTTCGGGGAAAAGAGCGATCATCCCTAGTGACCAGAGAGCAAGATAGTGCCGATGTGGATAATATTTGAAAGCTCCAAGAAGACGATTATAATCCAGCAAAGTCTCCTTTGGGGAAAAACGATCTGACTCCTTAATTTTAAATGATCGTAAATCTTCAACAAAATCATCAAAATTAGATACAAGCGTTTCCCAGAGTAGTAATCCCTGCTCAACAAACTGAATATCATCTGATTTCAATAGACTTTGAACTGATTTTCTTTCTGTAGCGTCCATTCTATCCTTCAGCTCAATACAGCTTATGCCAAAGATCTTTATATCGCTCAATGATGACCTTCTTCTTCGCCTTTTGTGTGCTAGTGAGCAATCCATCTTGTTCTGTTAATGGTTTTGGCAATATCATATGTTTCTTAAGCTGCTCAAAGGACGCGAGTTGTGTATTCCCTTGTCTGATACGCTCTTCTACCCAATCAGCTACTTCCTTTTTTACAGCCCATTCTGAAAAGGATCCAGACCATTTTTTCTCCTCTGCCATCCCCTGTAGAACTTCTTCATCGAGAGCAATTAAACCAATTAAGTATTTTTGCTGATCTCCCACAACAATGCAGTGATGAATCAATTCTCCTTCTATTCGCTGTGCGATCCGCTGTGGAGAGATATTTTTACCGCCAGCGGTTACGATTATATCTTTGGAACGACCTGTAATATATAGATAGTTTTCCTCATCTATATATCCAAGATCACCTGTTTTAAAGAATCCATCGATAAAATAATCGGAGGAATCCATCTGATAATATCCTGAAAAAACGCCTTCTCCTTTGATCATGATTTCTCCATCTGCCGCTAATTTTAGCTTCATGTTTGGAAGAATTTTACCTACAGAACCCAATTTTCTAGAACCGTCCATATTCAGTGTCGCTGGAGCACAGGTTTCAGATAACCCCCAACCTTCAATCACTTGATAACCCAATGCCCAAAAAAATTTCGCTGTTTCATCATTCAAAGGAGCACCACCAGAAACAATTTGCTCTAATGCTCCCCCCAAACGCATACGTATTTTTGAAATCACTTTTCTTTCTAAGAACACTTGTAGTCTACGATATCTCCAAGGAATTGGCTTTCCTTCTGCCTTTTTCTGTTGGCATTTCCACCCCACAGATACAGCCCAACGAACAAAGAACAACGCAACAGAAGATCTCTCTTTGGCCTGTTGTAGGATTTTATTCTGAATCTTCTCCAGCATTCTTGGAACTGCAACCAAGATAGTGGGCTGCGCTGCCTGAATTGTTACCGGTATATCTCGTAATGAGGGTGCAAAATATGCCTCGATATCTTCCACAAAACCACGATACACTACAAACCGCTGTAAAGAATGTGCCAATGGAAGACATACGATAGATCGAGCACCATCTGTCAAGGGCAGAATCTTTTGTGTTGCCTCCAAATTAGATAGGAAATTATGATGGGTTAATAATACACCTTTTGATTTTCCTGTTGTTCCGGAGGTGTAGATAATTGATGCTAATTCACTGATATTTCTCTGGCTTACCTTTTCTTGAAACCACTCAAGATCCTCTGCAGAGCCTAATTTTTTACCCACTGGAAGAAGCTCTTCTCCCTCTTCAATGCTCATCAAATGGATTAACTCTTCCAACTGATCAAAATCTTCTTCCCACTGTAATACCTGCTCTTCTTTTTCAACAATTAAGATCGAAACGCCAGAGTCTTCTAGCTGCTCAAGGACCATGTCCTTCACCAAAGTCGGATAAATCCCAACGACGACGCCCCCCAAAGCAAGCACCGCAAGATCAATTAAACACCATTCCGCACGCGTATTTGCCCAGATGGCTACTCTATCTCCACTAGAAAGACCTAAGGAATCTAATTTTCGAGCAAAAGAAGCAACCAATCTCAATGCTTCATCTCTGGACATAGCAGTCCATATCCATTTTTCATCTTCCCATTCGGGGACGTAAACAAAGCTAGTCTCTGGCTTCCGCGCAACAAAATCTACAAATAATTTCGGTATAGAATTAGACATCAAACTCCTTATCGAGCTCATTAGATACAAGCATTTTTTGCTTTTGTTTTTCCAACCAATCAATAATCTCCGTAGTTTGGGTTGGTAAATGTGGACGTGCTCCTCCACTTAAGGTTGATTCTATCCCCTCCTCCAATTCTCTCGTCCAAAATAAGAGAGTTAAGGTTGTCCACACTCCATGTTCGCCAATTAATTTCTGGAGATTCTTGGTAAATAGAGACTTCATCTCCGCTTTACGTAAAAATTCATCTAGTTCCTCTGCAAAATCTTTCACCGTTTCTGATTTTTCCCAGTGTCCTCTTGGAAAATGCTCCATCGCATATTGCGTAATATGTGCTTTATAAAACCAGTACTGAAACGTTTCGACATAGGATTTAAACTTAAAAATAAATCCTATCACTTTAATCAGCTTAAAGACCGGCCAAAGGATTAAGGAAAGAAAGCATCCAAGACAAAAAGAGTCTCCCGTTTTAACAAAATGACGTGCCTGAAATTTTGGAACCATTGGCTTAAACATTATTCTAGCAAATACCGGAGCCAAGAAAAAATCAATAAATGGAATTGGGAGCATCGGACACAATGCAATTGCCAAGGACCATCTCGCAATTGGATCTGATTTTGGTGTTGGATTTTGCTCATCAATCATATGATTATTCTCCTTTGATAGGGGTTTAACCTGAGTATTCTGTAATTTCCTAAATTTTTTGATTTTTAAAATGGAGGAAAAAAAGAATTTTTTGAAATTTTTATATTATATTGCGTAGCATTAAATAGAATTCTTCCACTGGAGTCTTCATGCACACTGTATTCCTTCTCTCTGCTGGATTTGGTACTCGTCTTCGACCACTTACCAACCATCGCCCAAAACCACTTCTTCCTTTGATGGGACGACCGATATTAGATTATGCCCTTGCACATCTGAAACAGGCAGGTCATACTTCATTTTTGGTAAATGCTCACCATTTATGGGAACATGTAGCGGAATGGGCCACAAAACATAATATTGAGATCCAGGTTGAGTTACCTGAAATTTTAGGTACAGGCGGAGGTCTGAAGATTGCACAAGATAAGCTGGCTGAGAAATTCGTAATCTGGAATGGAGATATTATCTCTGATATCGACCCAAAAGCTTTATTAGATTCTTGTCCGGATGATGGAGCAGGGATGGCACTTTGTTATAAAGAAGTTTTGGGGAAAACGACAAAGCTAATTGCAAATGAGGCTAATCAGATACTTAGAATTGGCTCTGTCGTGGCAACTGACGATGCTCCTGAACTATCAAAGACAACTTCTGGCTGGCATTTTTCCGGAATTCATGCGTTATCGCGCTCAAGCTTAGATCTGGTTCCAGACGGTTTTCAGTGTATTATTCGAACTGCCTATATTGACCTCGTTCGAAAAAAGAGAGTTAGCTCAATTCATCATTCTGGTGTTTGGATTGATACCGGAACACCCCCAGAGTATCTGAAAGCCAATTTAGATGCCCTAAATGGTAAATTCTCCCTTTCAATCGATCCTTGGAAGGATGCTCAAAATAAATTCAAAGACTCTTGGGTTCATAACTCCGCAGCCGTTCAAGGTTCTATAAAAAGCTCTATCATTGGCGAAAATGTGCATATTCCAAAAGAAGCGAAGCTAGACTCCTGTGTCGTTTGGGACAATGCCACAATTTCAGCCGGAGAATATAAACATTGTATTTTTCACGACGGGGGTATTTTGCAGGTGGAAATGGATTAGCCTATAAAGCGCCACAATGAACAAAGTACCTCTAGGAATAACTCTTCATTTTTATGCGCGAAATAAAAGAAATACTTCCAAAATATCCGTAAAAACGCTATGATTAAATTAGTCTAATCTACAGCTGATAGGAGCTTGTTATGCCAACGATAGGTAATACCTCTTTGCCTTATTATTCACAAAACAATGCCGTTAATGCAACAAAACAAAGTCAATCGCTACAAAAGCCAAGCGCACCACTCACGGTTCTAAAAGCAGATCCTCCCCCATCAGTTGAGCTAACGAAGCCACCATCACTTGATGTAATCAAACCTTCCTCTCTTGATTTAGAGACAGAGATCCAAAAATCACAGGGAATTGATCTCAGCAAGCTAGAGACTCCAGCTCAAAATCCTACATCTATCAGTAGTCTAAATCCCACGGAGCTCCAAGAGCTCAAATCTCTTGGTTCCGAAAAGGATAGCTCTAACTCCGACGCCATCTCTAAATTGAAAACATCTCTTGCGCAGAGTAGCATTACATCCCTTTAAGGGATTTTTCCTTTGATATCTTAATTATAAAACAGGAAATGAGTTCGGAATGACAAAGGACAACTCTTCTCCTGAATAAGGTTGTATGAACCTAATCGTTTCAGCATGAAGTAGTAATCTACTCGCTCGCTGTAAGGCCTCCGGAGAAGCATAAAACCGATCACCCAAGATCGGATGGCCAAGATAATCTAAATGCACTCGGATTTGATGAGAGCGACCAGTAATCGGTTGTAATTCTAATATCGAGTAATTATCCCCCTCAGCCAAAACTTTGTACTTCGTTTGCGCAGTCTTACCCGATGATGAAATATGATGACGAAGATTTCTGGTTGGATCAGGTCCAATTGGAGCATCGATAACTCCTTTAGACTCTTTCAGTATCCCCTGTACGACCGCTTTATATCCTTTCACCACGGTTCTATTTTGGAACTGCTTCCTCAGACTAACCTCTGCTTTTTTTCGAAGCGCAAAAACCATGATTCCAGAAGTATCCATATCCAAGCGATGTACGACTCTAACTCTGGGTTCCTCTCTTTGTAATCGTGTAAGCATTGAATCTTGTCGATCGACACCTCTACCCGGAACAGAAAGCAGACCAGAAGGCTTCTCTGCGATTAAAACGTCCTTATCTGCATATAGAATTGCGATTGGACAATCGGGTGGTTGATAGATAAAATCATCTTGCATTTCATGTAGGAGAATACCATGCTTTTTTTACATTCTATGATTCGAGTCTATGATCTTGAAAAAACACTGCAATTTTTCCAGCTCCTTGGATTGAAAGAAACGAGAAGAAAACACTCTGAAAGAGGTCGCTTTACTCTCGTTTTTTTAGAAACAGATTCCGATGAAGATAAGGCACAAATTGAGCTTACCCATAATTGGGATCAAACTGAACCATATTCTGGTGGTCGTAATTTCGGTCATCTGGCTTTCGCAGTGGAGAATATTTATGAATTATGCCAGAAGTTACAGGATAACGGAGTCAAAATTCTCCGTCCTCCACGCGACGGTTATATGGCTTTTATTCGATCTCCCGATGAAATCTCAATTGAATTATTACAAATAGGCACACCATTACCCCCACAAGAACCTTGGGCTTCCATGCCAAGCACAGGAACCTGGTAATCAAATTGACCAAGAGGTCTCCCCAAAATTGATCAAACGTATGAGATTGTTGCTAATACTGTAGGGCCCATTGACAAATCTCATGATGTTTTAGGACTAGACTGATCTTTTCCTCAAATCCTGGAAGGAGATATCCTACTCATTTCGACTAATGGAGCTTATAGAAGGCTAATGTCCTCTCAATATAATGGACGCAAGCCTGCGAAAGAGTTTTTCATTGAATAGACCTTCTCAGATACGTGATTATGAGATTGTAAGATATCGGATTTTTTGGGATATTTTTCTAGAAGAGTTCGTTCTTCGAATAACCAATACTGGAGCTTATTATGACAAACATCTCATCTAAACGAATTTTTCCAGATATTCATCCTTCTGCTTTTCAGCATCCCTTAGATACAAATGCCACGGAATCCCTGAAAAAGGTCCCCCTGCTTCCGATGATGATTAACTGGCTAAATGCTCGCTCTCTGGAGCAAGTAATCCGCCAACAATGTCTTGAAAACACCATCCGATTGGGTAGAAATCAAGGAGGTTCTATCTACCAAGCCTTTGAGTATGCCTGTCATATTCTCGATATCAAAGATATCCCAGAGCTCTACATTCAAAATCAACCATTTTTCAATGCCTATGCGACGGGCACAGAAAAGCATTGTATTATCCTGACGTCTTCTCTTATCGATGCTCTCGATGAGGATGAAATCCTAGCTGTAATTGGACATGAACTCGGTCATATAAAATGCGAGCACATGCTCTATAAAACAGTCTCATATATTCTGAGTTTCTTTGGTCTAGAACTCATCCGTGAGATGGTCCCTGGTCTCGGTCAAGCGGCTTCCGCTGCGATTGGATATGCCTTCACACACTGGGCTCGAAAAGCGGAATTATCCTGTGATCGAGCAGCTCTATTAGTAGCACAAGATATCGATGTGATCACCAACCTCATTATGCTTCTTGCCGCAGGCTCTAGAAAGCTGATTCCAGAGCTCAATCTAGATGCCGTATTGGAGCAGGCAAAAGATCTTGAGAACATGGAAAATACGATTATTGGCAAGCTCGTTCTAATGCAAGAGCTTTCTGATACTCATCCAGTACCCATTCGTCGCTGTGTTGAGATCACCAAATGGGCAAAAACTAAGCAATATCAGGATATCCTGTATGGAATTTATCCAAAGATCGAAAAAGAGGCCAAGATTGTGGAGTAGTCTTATTTCTCACGATACTCGAAAATATCCCGAATCAGCTTGGGAATCATCTTTCGCTTCTTTCCACCAATAAAGATTACCTTCTCCAAGCTTGGATGATTCAGAATATTTGTAGATAGAGTCTTCAATGACATCTCCTCAAAATTAATACAGACAACCTCTTTTAGCTCTGTATATTGCTCTAATCCTTCTAACGTAGTTATCCAATTACCATGCTTTTGTCCCTCCTCACCAAACTGGATTTTCTGAACAGATTTTGGTAGAGATTTAAGGGTATAAACTGTAGACAATCGTCGATTTTTGTAATAACGCTCCTGATTGGGGAACATAAACTGCACCTCTGTGGCTTTCACAACGGATATATCCACATGTACTCGACCATTTGCCGGCAGAATTAATTTTTCTTGATTGCAGATTTTTTGAAGAATATTTTTTCTTTTCGTCTTATCCTCCAAGAAATCTTGTAAATTATCTGCGCCAAATTGCTGTAAATACTCATTGGACCACGTTCTCTGATCTGACCTTAGCTCAATACACTGAATCTCTGGCTCATAAGGCAGATTCATAAAAACAGAAATACCATTTAGCTTTGACTGTTTATGTAATATGAGTCGATCAACCTGTATCCTCTCTAAAAATGACAGATTCAAACCATCATACTTATCTGCATCAAAAAGATATAGCTCTTGAATATGCAAGGATGTTTTCTTTTCGGGAATCAGTTTATTCAAGCGTTTAATATAATCATGGGAAGAACGATTTTTTGGATCTCCTGCATAGATCGCAAGCTCAGGCTGATGCTTAAATTCAGCATTCTCATAAGAAATTCGAAAATTATACAGAGATAATTTCTTGAGATTGGGCAATGAATCAACAAAGGAATAATCAATCGTTTCAGAGTAATGATACCGAGTCCGAAGCGCTAAGTTCTCTAGATTTCCAAAATATTGTGTCCATTCCTCATTTAGCGTGAAATCTTTGTAGCTCTTCCGGATGAGGATATTCAGTCGCTTTAATTTTGGAAGTTTCTCAAGCCCTTTCAAAGAGCATTTTTGCTTAACCTCAATAGACAATTCTTCCAACTCACTAAGCTTGTCTAGAAAATGGAGATCTTCAAAAATATCTTTGATCGTAAATTCCTGAATATCAGAATAATCATAATAGGGATTTTGAAACAAGATGTTTCGTAATGAGGGGGATAATTTCAAGATAGAATGCTGAATGTTATTCTCAAAAGAAACTCCGGTCATCAGAGCATCCCACGCTTCTGGTGAATCATAAGAAAGAAGTAGCTCAATCCCCTGCTGTTGATAAAATTCATCATCCTGATTTAAGAGCTGTAGCATCCTTGCTAAATCAATCACCTCAGAATTTTCATCACCCTCAGTCTCCATGATTTCATTGAATAAATCGGTATCCTCTCCTAATTTGTCCAAAAGCTGTGTCAGAATGGACCTAGCCTCTTCTGTGTTTGTAGGCTCTTCTAGATTAGAACTCTGCTCTACCCAAAAACTCAGCTGTTTTAAAAATTTCATCGTACTTACCTCTTCAATTATTTACCTGTTGCTCATAAATCTGGAGAATCTCGTTTTGAATTCTCTTATAGGCTTTCCCGCCAAATTTGATCAAATATTACTAATTTGATGGGAAAGCCAGTAAAATAAATCTCTGAAAGGAAAGCGCCTGTAGATTACAGAATATAATATTCTCCAGATCGATATAAGTTTTCAATCGCTCCAGAGATGCTAGCCAGATGCAATGGGTCTGCCCTGCTTCACCAAACTAAATTTTGTATAATCCTTTTTGTACAATATTTCAGAGGTCAAAGATTATTAATTAAAGCACTACCACCAACTACAGCTAACTTATCAACCAATAAAACTTCAAAATTGGTCAAAACCTGTCCTATACTTGACATGACAATATCTTCATAATCAGCTATACTAAACATATGATTGTTTTGGGTATCGATCCTGGTTCTAGAGCCACCGGGTTTTCTGTTGTTACACGTCAAAAGTCTCGTTTTGTTCTTTTGGAAGCAGGTGTAATTCGTACAAATACGAAAGCGGAGATTCCCTCTCGATTACTGGAAATACATACTGGAATTGAAGAGGTGATTCAAAAATATAACCCCGATACTGCCGCGATTGAGTCAATATTTACTGGAAAATCTGCGGAGTCGGCTCTTCGACTAGGGCAAGCTCGTGGTGTTGCGCTCATGACTCTTGCTAAATATGGATTGAATGTAACACCGTATAATCCAATGACCGTCAAGAAAAATGTTGGTGGCCATGGTCGTGCTGGAAAAAATGAGATGATTCGTACTGTTTCATTCTTGTTGAGGCTGAAAAAAGATCTCGCGTCTGATGCTGCGGATGCCACAGCAATCGCACTCACTCATTTGATGCACTCCTCTTTTAACCATAAACTGGGAAAATCATGATTGCTTATTTACGAGGAAAGCTACACTCAAAAACGAATACCTCCTTAATCATTGATGTCAATGGAGTAGGCTATGAGGTTTTTTCGCCAACGTCTTTTCTCCAAAGTTCTATTCTTGGAGATGAGCTAGAGATCCACATCAAAACCGTTGTTCGAGAGGATGCATTTCTGCTCTATGGTTTTGAGGACGCAAAGCAAAAAGAGGCTTTTGAAACACTCTGTTCCGTAAATAAAGTCGGAGCAAAGCTAGCGATGACCATACTGTCTCATCTTGAGCTCAATCAATTGGTCGTAGCCATTGAACAAAAAGATGCTGTGACCCTTTCCTCTGTTCCGGGAATCGGCAAGAAAACAGCTGAGAGAATGTGTCTCGAGCTCAAAGGAAAACTTAATCTTGGGATTGAGGTTGATATTGTCGGTACAGGCAACATAAAACCAAAACGAAAAAAAGAAGATCCCCTTCAGCTGGCTCTCGCTCAATTGGATTATCGAAAATCCGAGATCAACGCTGTACTCGATTCTGGAACAGTTCCAGCAAATGGCGAAGCTTCTCTACAAGAACGCTTGAGCACCGCACTTCGATTTTTAGCTACACAACAATAAAACAAAGAAGGAAACTATGTTTGAGCTTACCAATCCCAACATTCTCCCCAATGATGAAGATCACGCCTTACGTCCGCGAAATTTTGATGAATATATTGGACAGGAAAGCAATATTGACAATCTCAAAATTTTCATCAAAGCTGCTAAAAAAAGAGGGGAATCTCTTGATCATGTTCTCTTGGCAGGTCCTCCTGGTTTGGGGAAAACATCCTTGGCTCATATCATTGCAGAAGAACTTGGCGTATCCATTCGACCGACCTCTGGTCCTGTAATTCAGCGCTCTGGTGAGCTTGTAGCAATGCTCAACTCCCTCCAACGAAGAGAGGTTTTGTTCATCGATGAGATTCACCGACTAAGTCGCCCAGTAGAAGAAGTTCTGTATTCTGCGATGGAAGATTTTCGTGTTGATGTATTGGTTGGTCATGGCCCCGGAGCGCAATCCATTTCGCTGGATATTCCTCCATTTACTTTGATTGGAGCAACGACTCGTTCCGGCTTGCTCTCTCGTCCTCTTCGAGATCGGTTTCAAATTCAATGTGCGATGGACTTCTATCAACCTGATGAGCTGCAAACGATTGTACTCAAATCGGCTCTGCGGTTGCAAACACCTCTCGATAAAGAAGCAGCATTTGAGCTCGCTCGTCGATCCAGAGGAACACCACGTATTGCGAACCGACTACTTCGAAGAGTTCGAGATTTTGCTGATGTTCTAAGTGATGGAACCATTACGCTTGACCTTACCAAGGATGCGCTACAGCGTCTTGGGGTCGATCAAGCCGGTTTAAACGAGATGGACAGAAGAATTCTCTCTACTATTCACGATAAATTTGATGGTGGTCCAGTAGGACTTGATAATCTAGCAACAGCTATTGGTGAAGAAGCGGACACAATTGAGAACTCATATGAGCCGTTCCTAATTATCAAGGGTTTTATGCAAAGAACACGACAAGGTCGTATTATTACCTCTAAGGGACGGGAGCATCTTGGTATGAAACAATCCCAGGGTCCTTTGTTTGATTAAAGAAAAGATTGGATTGCTGATTAAAATAGACTATACTAATATCAGTTTAATTTTATCTTTGGAGATACTATGCGTTGGCGTCCTTCTCCTCGGCCAAAACCGCCGGGAAACAAATAAATACATCATATTGAGTACCGTGATGAAATCTTTCTTCGGAATTCATCGCGGTGTTTCTTTTTTCTAAGTATCTAGCATCATGTCTTTAGAGTTTGCTTCTCCCTATTACGATCACCCCTTCTCTCCATTCACATCTACTCCTCCATATCTTTGTCAAGATTTGGAACCCTGGCTGGGATGTCCTTTTTGGATGGAACCGACCGATCCAAGATTAATAGATATCCATAATGGAGAACCTGCTCCAACCCCTCCTTTAGAAAATTTAGAAGGAATGATCCACTATTGGCAGGAAAATCCAGAATGGATGGATTTTCTAAATCCAAACTCTCCTGTGCATGAGGATAAGCTATTAGAGCGCGGTCTTTATCTAGATTTTTGGGGAGAATATATCCAATCTAACCAGCGTGTTCTCGATATTGGTGGCGGAGTGGGACGATTGGCGCAAGTTTTTTGGGAGTACGAATCTGAAGTACAGATTGTCGATCCAGACCTTCGCTCTTTATGGAGAAATCTAACCTATTCTGTGGGAAAGAAAGGCTCCATTGATCTACACTGGGGAACCATTGAAACACTGCCAGATTTGGGATTATTTGATCTCATCGTCGCCTGTGAAGTGTTCAATTATATCGAAAATCCTACGATCGGAATATCTAATATTCATCGATCTTTGAAAACAGATGGTATCTTACTCTTCTCAGTAGAAGCGCGCTGGGGCTGGGCAATGTCTTCGGATGTTCCTCCCGACTCATTGGATGCTTTTCTAGAAACGGGTATCGTACATGTACCCCACGATAGATGGATTCGAACCTTTACAGAGAAATCGATAAGAACACTCCTTTCTGATTTTGAGATTATCAAGATACAACCTTCTCATTATTCCCTATCTGGTCCCTTTGAACTGATGATTGGCGAACCGAACATAAAAGAATTACTCAAAACAGAAGATAAATTACGTAATCACCCTATTTCAAACAAGCTCAATCGCGCTTGGATGGTCGTCGCCAGAAAAAGATAGCACTGGAGAAAAAATGAAACCGTTATTTTCAATACTTTCACTTTGTACCCTTATTGGATGCACCGAAAAAGAGGATACCCCTGAACCAGCAGGAGAGATAGTTGATGCTGATGCAGATGGAATCTCAGCGGAAGAGGATTGTAATGACAATGATGCATCCATGCCAAACGAGGATGCTGATTGTGATGGTATTCTCACTGCGGATGAC
>JACLAC010023165.1_pt1 | contig 17755 bp, 14 predicted proteins | sample 8027881 | NCBI WGS metagenome assembly JACLAC01 (sample SAMN15725517, study PRJNA655200) | protist metagenome | isolation source: fluorescence activated cell sorting (FACS) single amplified genomes of... | place: Spain: Blaines Bay Microbial Observatory, Mediterranean Sea | collected 2016-01-19
CTATCTTCATCGGTACCATAAAGCAGACTCATTGAATCTCTTGACTGAGCATCATCATCGCTTGGACCTAGAATGCTGGTGCGGTTTGTCTTTTCGAACGATTGGACTGTGGAAAAGGTATAACTTTCCGCATCCGAGTCTACAGGAGCTTTCTGTTGCTGCTCCACAGACCACAAAACGCCCTTCTTTTCGACCTTTTGAAGAGCTGTCTGTTCCGCGACCACAGAAGTGTCGGTGGGGATGTAAGAGTACAAACTGACGTTGTCATCCGAGGTTTGGCTGTTGCCAGCAATTGTTTCCTCCTGCAAATCTTCGTCGTCAAACCCTTCAATAACACTCATTTCATGGCTTTGATCATCGTCTGATTCTTCTGGATAGGCGGGATGGGACGGAAGAGTGTCCATATCATACTCCGAAACGCCATCATTGCTCGCGGCCGCGTATTCGATATCGTATTGGTTTTCCTCCTCTTCATATGCTTCCTCTGTCGGGGCTGTCCTAACTCCTGGAACGCCATCATTGAATTCTCGTTTGAACATTCCCTTATTATTGGACACTCTCGAAGTCTGGCCACTACCATTTCCAGAATTATTGCTAGTTTCTTCCAGAGTCTCGATGACTTTTCCGGAGCTTCGGGGACGGAAAATGAGAAAGTAGGCAAAGCAAAGGATGGCGACAATTGCGGCACCTACAGCCAAGAGGATAGCAATCAACAATTTGGACACAAAATCGGTGCCTCCATTGGATGCGTTTGATTCCTCAATGTACAAGTCGATCGTTTCCTTTCCAGCCACAAGATTCGACACAGTTTGGAGTGTTGGTTCCTCAGAGATTTTCAATCGAAACAAATACAAGTCAAGTGCATTACTGTTGATAAATGCAGAATAAAGAATGGTCTCTTGCAAACTTGAAGAGTCAAGGACATCCAACTGATCATTGAAAGAGACTTTACCCGATAGAGTCAATGGAAGAATTTGAGCTTTGTAGTCGGGAAGACCAGGTTCAACGGTAAGATCGAATTGCGCAATCTTGTCAGCACCCAACGCGGCATTTACGGCACCCTTCACATGGCGGCTAGTTATATCGTCTAGCTCCTTTTGATTTAGAGAAAAGGGCTCACTCAAAGGACTACTCCATGACAGCGCAATCATAAATGGATCAAACTCGGTTTCCAAAATAGACGACAAAGGATCTGTGTAAATTGCAGAATCGAAAAAGTGAGGAACAAAATCGAAACGATTTGTAGATTGAAATTTTGGTTTCAATGATTCGGATATACCTCTTATTCTTACCATAATTACCGTCGAAGTTGGGAAGTTGCCCGTTGGGCATGGCCAATTCGCTGACCGCATCGTCGACAAGTTCTTCCAATAGATCTTCGCCGCGTTCTTCATAGAGGCCCATCGTCTCGGCATAGGGTGTCAACGCCCCAAAGGACATGGCCCACAAAACGCAGGGTTCTTTTTGATCCACAACCGAGGTCTGCATGATGGTTTCCCATAGCTCCACCTCCCTTTGGGTCTCCGACGCCTGTTGGGCGCCAGGATCGACGTTTGCCTCGGCCACGGCCCTGACTAGAATCTTAACAATTTCTTCGCACAGGAGGGAATCATCGGGTTTTTTCTTCGGATTCAAATCTCCAATATCCCACAGATACGTGGTGGGGTCGCACCGAATGAGATTCGTGTTGCTTTTCGGATCTTCGCAATGGTAGACATCATCCTGGTAAGTGGAAGGCAATTCACCATCCGCCAATGTCGTCCCGGCGAAGAACAGAAAGCAGAACCCAAGAACTGTTGAGACGGTCGAACTGTAGTGATTCTTCATGATGATATTGGGGCAAGTACTGTCTGGTCGATGAAAGCAATTCTTTCTTGTTGGGAAATCGAAAAAGAATCGACGAGGGATCTTCAGAAAAAGAATATAGCTTGCAAATCACACAAAGCTGTTTCAATGATTGAATGCGTAGATAAGAGCAAACAGTTGTGAAAAGGTTTGTTTGAGACAAATGTCTTGGTAGGGTCTCTGTTTTCTTTTAGTACGACGAGGAGTCAATGAGTGTTCTCTCATAGAGGAAGAAAGGTATGTGAAACAAGCTAAATAGGACGCACCAGAACGCCAACCGAGAACTGTGGGAATCTCAACGACGAATTCTTGTGAAGTATGGTACCGGCTTTCCGGTGGGAAATAATTCACCGGCTTGCATGTGCTTCATTTTTTCATTCCGGAATCCCTTTCCACACAGCCCCACGAGGTTTCTCGAGATTTGAAATCCCGAACGGCAATGCGGGCGAGAAAATCGGCTTCCAAGAAGCGCGGGTGCTTTCAGCCCGTTGCCATACTGGGGGCGAACGCGCGCCAAAAAAGGAGCTGGGAGGCTTCAACGTTCCGTTGTTCATTCGACTCACCAAAAAAAACGGGCGACGTACGTACGTTTTTTATTCGTGAGTTCAGTCACGCTTTGTGAAAATGAAAGACGAATCAACCATATCCTTCGTACCTATCGACCGTAGTACAATATCCCAGAATCACGCTTCTTTTCTGGGCTATTGAAAAGCATCTCACGACCAATTCCGTAAGGGCTTTACGGATAAATGTGTTAAATAATAGAATAACCCTATTTTGGAACCGCCAAGACCAAAACACTATGCTCGTCGGTCTTGCTTCACTTGCGACTTTTTCTTCTCCACCAGATCTTCGTCCCCGTTTTCTCCTTTATCTCTTGTTTTTGGTCTCATTTCGTATCAAACAACCAAACAAAACTTGCCATAAAATACCATCGTCCAATTTTGTTATCTTCTCTCCAAAATCATGATGCTTTTGTCGCGCACTAATGCTGCCTTAACTTTCGCACTGCTGTGCCTTACTGCAGGCCTTGGTCAATCCGCTACGTTGCAGGAGCTTTTCACTGCAAATGATCGAAGGATACTCTATAGTTCACGCAAACTGGAAGGGGAATGGGGAAGTTGCAGTACGTTCAAATGTTTATTTCTGTGTCTTGGATCATGGCGAGCCACCTTTTTCGCTCTTCGTTTTGCTTGGATACCCCACCCACGCTCACACTCTTCGCTTCGCTTGCTTTTTGCTCACTTCAAAACAGTCACCGTCTGCACATAAACCTACTCAAAACTTGACTGACCTGAACCTGACCGGCCTCGATGTTTGACATTGCGCTCCTCTCTGTTCATACCCAAGCAGTGCCCAAGCCCCTAGCCCTGGCAACACTAACGTGAACTTAGGCATTAGCCTTAAAGTATCATCGTAACCAGAAAGAAAGAATAGGGGTCCTTGCAATTGCAATTCAAACTTCATCTTTACGCTCTCAAACAGTCTTAATCTTATAAAGAAATCTAATAACGCGAACAAATCGATAGAAGTTTAACAATTTTTCGTCTAGCTTACAAATTTTGCTTCTGATCCCTTTCGAGATGTTCGATCGTATTGAAAGACTACGCAACGCTTTTACAGGCCGTTGTTGATGATGGCTACGGCAATAACTACCAAATAGACCGATAACTGCAAATATGTTGATGAGTCTGGAAGCAGGGCATAGCTCACAATTGGTGGCTGCCGTTCGTTGTCGAAGGCAATACCGGTACATCAACCAACTGATAAGGTCGAATTGCCAATGGAAGAAAAATCACGTTCCACCATCGTTTTCTCGAAAGAGTGGGAAAGGATTTGGCTTTGGAGACTATAATCGAAATCGCAAAAGCGGCCAGTATCAAAAGAAAAACCACTAACCAAAGGCAAGAAGCCAAGACCACATATCGCCCCCCTCTCCCTAGAGCACAACCCTCTATACAGGCGTCAACCTCCAGGTTTTCCAAAGTATTGAGTGAGGTCGAGGCACATTGCTTCCCACAAAATGCATCGTTGAAGAGCAGCATGGTGATGGACAATGCCGACGTGGTTCCCGATGCCATGACTAGACCGCCGACTATCGCAACAATAATAGTTGCCACCAACGTGTTACGATTCCACAGACCATTCCACATTTGCGACGAAAGAGCTTTTGAAATCCAAACTTTTGGTCGACTCCACAAAAGAGCACATAGTTTGGAGCGCCGTGGCGAGCTTATTCGAATGTTTAGAAACAGTATCCCCAGCACCGCAAGAGTCCCCATTACCACACTGACATTGAGTTTTTGGTGGGATCGTTTGAACAACCGATCAACTACTTTGTCTCGATAGGGTTCGTCAATAAAGACGTTCCTCTCCTGCTTGGATGGATCCCAACCTTCCGGACTCTTTCGCACACCTGCCTTAAACTGGAGTTCCTCGGATTCTTTCAGCGTCAGTTTCTCCCTATGCTGGGAAATCTTGAGAAAAGCCCGAGGCAATCGATATTCATAAAAGGTCGCCTGTGAAAGATATCGCAAATAACCCGGCTTGCCGGTATCGTCCTTGATGAAGACGTATCCATAGGGCTCTTCGACGACCGCGACCTTGCTGTTAGTAGTATTGCTGGCTTGGACCAATTCTTTCTGCGAGAGAATCTGATAGACTATATCTTCCGACGTCGTAGCCAGGATTGTCGAGTGGACTGCCAATATCGAAAGAAGCAAGACCACCAATGCGTAAATTCTCTGCGCCCTGTTGTTCGGGACCTTGGAACTTGTGGTCTGCGGCGGCATTGGTTCGTTGCGTTCCGTTCGAAGCTTGATTTTCGCGAGTCCTGCTGCTTTTAGAAGAGACACCAATTGGATCGGTTCCGCTCGATGGCGCAGATGGCAATCAGATGGAGCAATTCAGTCAACTTCCCCTCTCTCTCGGACGAGCGCAATGGGCCGATGCTTGTGAATCTCTGGAGATGAGGAGAACAAATGCCGAGAATTTCACCGTACAGTCGAAAATGAACGTGTTCGGATTACGTGTTGTTTTTGTTGTTGAGAACCTATGTCCTATTAGCTGCTACGATAGGTATGATACTCTAGACACGACACAATCCTACGGGACTGATGAACATCAATTTCACACGGAGAAAGGTGAGCCACCAAAGAAATAAATTTCTACCGAACTCTTGTCAACACATATGGCTGATTTGATCGTGCTCATTCAAATACTTATGACTGCTGAGATATTTTCCGCAAAAGAAGAACTTTCATTCATCGGAGTAGAAAACGAAGAACCTACGATGTGATTAGAGTGTTCCTGATTTTTACCGTACCAAAGTAGCATTCCTTCTCTTCCCTCAGTATTTCCGCTTTCGTGGCACATCCAGTTGGGACTCTCAGCTCTGTTAGAATTCGTCTTCCTTCTTCATTCTGCATTAGCGTGTGCGAGTCGAAGCTTTTGCTCGCCCTGATCATTAATTGCGAGAATACCACTTTCTAGGAAACCTGAGTTTTCTTCGATCTCGTTTCCTTTCTCCACAAGCGAGAATAATCTATCCATGCATCCCATATAATTTCGAAACTGACAACATGGCAGAATCCGAAGCATCTAGTTGGCTCGAAGACGAAAGCGAGAGCAGCTACACGTACGACGTCTCCAAAGACGGAACATACGGCGAATATTTTGAAGACGACACCGAGGATGAGAGAGGGGATATCTCATGCGACGAGACAGGCAAAACCTCTGCAATTAACGGTGAACGAGATGCCGACGAGGAAGATACACCCCACATAGAACTGATCCGAACGGTTGCCCTGAGCTTGTTCAGCACAGTTCTTTTTGCCGTCTTTGTGCTTTTTGCGGCCGTCACAAGCAAAGACAATTTCGGTGCTTCATGGGTCCTCTTTTTCTCTTTCAACGCCGCAATGCCAGTGATTTTTCTCATTTATTGGGTGTCTTGTTTTCCAATTTTTGCCATCCACATTCTTGCCATGATCAATGGCATGTGGTCGATTATATATCTCATGTCGGCTGCTACGAAGGGCCAAGATGAGGGAACAACATTGAAAGATATGAACATTCAAGATACAACGACATCCGCAGTTTTGATGCAGCAAAACAATATAATTACAATGGCATCGATTGGGTTTTTCTCATCCATGTATCATTCGTTGCTGGCGGAACGTTTTCTTGACACAAAGAAGATTGAATCAGCGAAGAACACGGAAAGGGCAAAGAAAGTCTCGGTTGCGACGAAAAAGATGGATAGCGAGAGACAACGAAAAAGAGGGTTGAGATAGATTTTCACCCAAACCAAGTTGTGTTTCATATACAATTCATTATTAGATTCGTCATTTTTTCAATTTTCTCATGAAACGTTTTCTAGCTTTAGGATGAGAGTGTAATCTGTATGATTTGCGCATACTTTCAAGCAATCTAATTTTGAACTGCCATGTTACGATTTTGGAAGGCATCCTGAAACTTTCCATTTAGTGCGAACTGAATGGCCCAGAGTGGGCCCATGTAGACACTTCGCTGTGCAAACCCCGAGTAGAACGCTTTCCACCCCTCAGTTTTCCAAATTGTTTGGATGCAATCCATAGTAGATTTGTACGGCAGTGCTGTTGAAGCTGCCTGCGTCATCATTCTTGTTTTGATCACATCAGCTATGAGTCGAAGTAGAGTACAGTGTGAGTGAGTGAGCGAGTGGACGTTGGAATCCCTACAAATTTCAATCTTCATTACCTACCTGGATGTGTGAGAGTCCCAGCGATCAACGCGCTCGAAATGCCAACAACAAGATTTTCTCCAACCGTCAGAGATGTTTCGTCTCCCACTTTTCCGTTTCGTTCTTTCTGTTTGAGTCGCGTCTGTTTCAGAAAGTCCATCGTCGTGAAAGCAGCAATCACGAATGGTACGTTTCTGGCCACCGTGGGTCGCCAAGCACTGTAAAAACCGGCGATTCCCTCGTTTTTGTAGATAGTGGTGACCGCTGATCGAAAGCTTGAGTAAACTCCCGTCACTAACCGTTGCTTGATGACCTCCTGAGGAACGGAAACCAGGCATGAACCGGCTGCCCCTAGTGCCGAGGATACCAGAGGACCACACGTATTTCGAGTCGCTCCAAAAATGCTAAACTGGATGGACCCAATCAAAACCGCAAATGAACTTGTTGTGAAACAGCCACGAACCAGTGCCTTGCCGCCGACGTCTGCAAGGGTTCGTCCATCACGGGTTTGAGCAAGAGTCCGAAGCGCATCCACCGGATAGAGAACGGCCTGAGCGATTCCTCGGCTACATCCGCCGGATATCAATCGCTGAGGGATCGATAGAGGTTCTTGCACCGGTTTCGTTGACTTTCTTTTTCTTTTGGTGGACGTTGATATCACTTCCGTGATGGTCGAGTAAAATTGATTATTTTCTACTCGCGACATTGATGATTCGAAAGCGACTTTTGCGATTCTACGCCGGCTCCATCCTTGTGAATTGATTGGTTGGTGCGACGACACAAGAGTAACTGAACATGACGACAGAATGGACAAAAGAATCCATAGGAAGATTGATCCGGGTCGTTTTTGCGTACTCAAAGATACCATTTTCCTGTACAGCAGAAGCAGCGATGATTCTTGGATTTGGTTTTGGTTTTTGTTTCACTGTGACGATAGGCCGATCCATCCAACAAACAAACATCATCAAGAAGTTTTCTCTCGTTTGACGTTTTAGAATTTGAAATTCGTAAGTCGTTGCGCGCGATTTCATCATAAAGCGTCTGCCCGTCTTCAAGGCTGAATCACGAATGATTGTGAATGCGCCGGGCATCCCCCAGTATCGTAAGTGCGTGACAGCATTTTGAAAAGCGCAGCGCGATCTCTAATTAGAAGCGAAAAATAGGGCGAACCAACCAGAACTTGCAAACAAACGTACGCCGACAACGTCAAAAATGGTGACATCTGTGAACTGGAAATTCATTTTCGACTGTCTTGTGTTGGATTGCACATCTCCTCCGTGTCTGATACTTTCATCGATAGCACTATTCTGTGGTGCAATAAAGCCCTGATTGCTCCAATAAGGAAGGAAAGAAGAATAACAAATTCAAACAGTTTCACAAAGGGAGGATCCAAAGGAATTTTGAACAAATAGAACGAAAATGCAAGCTTCTAACTTTATGCAGCCCATGATCGATCTGCCGTGGTCGCCCGAGGAGCACAGCTTGTTCCTCCAGGGGTATCTTGTTTATGGCAAGTCTTGGATCGAAATTGCAGAGGTTGTCAGGTCGCGGAATGCCTATCAGGTCTGTGCCTATGCCAACTGGTTGGAAAGCCACGGTTGTTTGCCTCGCTTGCCTCCCATCCAACATACGGTGTCGCAAATGCAGAATTCACCAATTCAACGTGCTGCCCCAGGACCAAGTGCTACCACAGGACCAGGTACTCCCTATAAGAAGGGCACTTGGTCGTCAGAAGAGCACAGCCTGTTTTTACAGGAGTTGAAAACCCACGGAAAGGACTGGAAAAAGATTGCAACAGTTGTCACTACTCGGAATAATACACAGATCGCATCGCACGCTAATACTTACTTTAAAAGCATCGGGGAACAATCGGGATCGGCAAAGAAGAGAAAGGCATCGGATGGGCAGACACCAAAGGCAAAGAAAAAACAGGCGGCAACTAGCAAAGCGATACTTTCACCGCAGCGCAAAGTTTCGAAACTTCCAACCAGCAAAGGCTCGGCATTCAATCCCGTTGCGTCAACTCCTAAATCGGCGGGGAAAACGAAAATGGAACCCAAAGATGATTCTGTCGTAGACGTCAAACCTCCTTCGATGAAAAAGGCGAATGTAGGGAAGAAAGCTGTATCAACACCGGGGAAAAAGATTGACGTAGAGACGGCGAAACAAGATTCCACGCCACAAGTCACGAGTGATCAGGAAGAGGCTTTTGAATCTAGATTGAAGATACCCATCATCGCAGTGGGGGTGCTAGCAACGATATTATTGGCAGGGGCAGCCATCTCGTACTATATGGAAGTCGAAGAGGGGGAAATTCCACACACGGACGTGCCTTCACCGGAGCTCTAAGACTGTTGGAGCAGGGCAAGCATTCCGTTGTACTACATGTGAAATATTTATATCAAATTTTGTTAATTGTAAAAAATATTGGACTATCTTTCAGAGACTTTCGGTTTGCTTTTTTTTGCTAGAACTATTATCTGTATCCCATCAATTGAACACCTACTGTTCTATCTCTCGGCCCATCCAGATCCAAGAGCAAAACACTCTGCCATTGCCCCAGAACCATTTTTCCGTCCACCACCGGAATCGATTCGCTGCCCGAACCCGCCAATATGCTCAAAAGGTGTGAATGTGCGTTGATTGGCTCCTGATCTCTCCAGGCTTGCAGCTGTTTGGGATCGTCCACGTCCCAGCCATTTTCTCGACACCGCTGGGCTTCCTCGCTATCAACATTTTCCTCGTCGCCAAAAGGACGCAGATGGATATCATTGTGTTTGTAAGTAACCCCCTTTTGCGAGGCCGGAGAAGAACTTCGCTCGTCGGGTGGAACCAGTTGCAACATGGATTGAGCAATGTCCTCCGCGAGTCGGGACTCCCATTCGTTAATGGTGAGACTCGTGGTGGTGTGGCGGCTGATCACCGTCACCAGACCGTCCTTCATTCCCGATTCTTCCAGTAGCTTTTGGAGCGTTGGTGTAAGGTCTTCGACGGAAATTGCCTGGCGTGGTACTGGATTTTCTTCGCTCGATTTGACGTCCACTTGGTGATACACACAGATGGGTGCACCGAGCGTTTTGCTCTCTGCTGGTTGATCTGTCGCTTTAGGAACCATGGAAGGACCCGTGTTGGAAAATAAGCGCCCGTGGCTGTTCTGTCTTGTGACACTGTGCTTGGTCTGAAATGATGACGCGAAACAATCAATCTTTATGAATGCAACAATGAAAAGAATCGATGCAAACCAGAGGTTGCGGGATCGCAAAGAATAATTCTTCATTATGTGCTCTCTACAGCGGAAGAATACCTTCAATTGTAATGCAAGCAATGGTTGTTCAATGTTGGCAGTCAATACTCCTGCCGTCAACTTTGGATCTTGCTTGACTTCGTCTCGTTTCACAAGAAGGATTACGAGAAACGTTCAACATACGTTCTGTTCCTGGACAAACCTCAACCCTAACCCATATTGACCCCAGTCGTGCACAGAAAACCGTTACAGAGAATCTTCTACAAGTGGGTCATACTCGTAGGGGGGTTAAGTTTTTGTGGTGGAAGCACGTGCTCATCTTTATATTGCGAAGACAAAGTAGATTGGAGATTCAACAAAAATTCAAATTCTCTCAGAACAAATAAAAAGCATTCCCATCTTCCAACCCGAATTCGATGGCACGAGCAATCGAATCCGAGAACTTATATCGCAAAGGACGATGGTATCGAATCAGAGAAATATATCGCAAAAGAGGATACCTTCCTCATTGAGCAATGGACAGGACTGTGTTGTGGAATCGAAACTGAAGAATCACGGTGCGAGTAGCAATAATGAGCAGATTCGCGATAGAAGCGCGATAAATCTCATTCACAAGTCGAAAAGGAATCCGAGGTCTTTCAGGACCTCCATGGCGATGGTGATGGCCATGGTATTCGCGTTCTACGCAAACATGAGTGTCTTTCGTGTCTCGATCAATGATTACGTTGACCAAATTATGGATGAAATCCCTTCATCGTCGCAAGACGAAAGATTCGATGCACCGACGATAAATTTGCGTGGAATATCAACGACGAATAATTTCTCAAGAGGGGAAGTCATGCGCGTAGTAAATCTAATGAATGATGGCGGATACATCAACAAGCAATATTTCAAGGCCATACTGCAAAAATCCAAGGAATTGCTTCGCTCCTATGAAACAGTCTACGATATCACATTTCCACAAGCTAATGATGAATCGGATGAATCTTCGGATCCGATGGTCACCATCGTAGGGGATATTCACGCGCAATTCTATACCATGCTCGGTATATTTCAAGTGAATGGATTTCCCACTACGGATCACGTCTATATCTTCAATGGCGATTTTTTGGACCGAGGCCCAAGGAACATTCAAACCCTCACAACCTTGTTGCTATTCAAGTTGCATTGTCCGGAATGTATTCATTTCACTCGCGGGAATCATGAGGCAGAAATGTTCCTTGGAGGTGAACCAAAAAGAGAGTTCATTAGCCACTATGATAAGGAAGTCTACCGACTGATAACAGAAGTTATCTATGAAATACCCATAGGTCTCATCCTAGATCAAAAGTTGTTGGTCATGCATGCAGGGATTACCGGCCCCGACCTTACGATTGATGAAATAAAGGCAATACCGAAAGGGATAGATGCAGAGGAGAATGAGTTGATGGAGGAGCTGTTGTGGGCAGATCCAATGCCCCAAGACGGATTGGCGACGAATCCTGACAGAGGCATCGAATTTGGTCAAGATGTGTCGAAAGCATTTCTCGACCGCAACAATTTGGATTTTATCATACGTGGTCATACTCAAGTGGCCTTTGGATATGGGAATCATCATGATGGGAAAGTCATCACCATTTTTTCTGCTCCACAGGAACGGATGGAGGTGGGCAGCTATGCTAACATCGATTCGAACCTCAAACTATCTGTGACGCCTTTCCGAAAGTATCCAAAATTCATAATTGGAGCCCCCTATAGTGTTCCCAGGGTACCAACCACATAAAGAGCCAAAGTACTATGTTTGGAGATGAACAGAGTCAGCAGGACTTGGACACTAACAGCGGCAATGCTCTCCACATGTTGGTGAACAATGCCGCAGGAAACATTCCCGACTGAAAATGGACGATGACAAAGAAACGCCCGCCAGTCGTGCACGAAACAAATGCCTACCTCCACGTGGAATGTTGAGAATCTGCAGACTCGTAAACGCAGAAAATAGATGTGTCGGAGCAGTTTCCTCTTTCTGTCGCATATCTGTTTTCTTTGTTACCCATCACATAAATCCATCGACAAAGTTGCTTTTTTTGACCATCTATAATAATAATGAGACATCAGGTAGCTTTAGCGCTCCTCGTATATTCCATCTGCCATGCTTGGATAGACCCGATCAGCGGCCTTTCGGCGCCACCCAGCAACAATCCCGATGTCCTGCGCTCGTACGTGTTTGGTGAGAGCGAGGCCCGATGCTGGGAAGTCTTGTCGTCCGAAGGTTCCAATCCAGTAGAAGAAGAGGACGAGGTAGAATATTGGTATCCCACGCGGAAACGCCATTTCGAGTTTTCCATCCCTTCCTCCTCCGTGAGCAGCAAATCTTCCACCACGATTCGACAAACCTCCTTTGGGTGTGGAAAACTGGGCGCCGAGATCTGGGACAGCAGCGTGGCGCTGTGTTTGTACTTGGGCCAACAAGCAGAGACATTGACAACGGGAAAGCGCATCCTTGAACTGGGGGCAGGTTGCGGATTGCCGTCGGTGGTGTGTCGGGACGAGCTTCGGGCGTCGTCCGTACTGGCGACGGATTTTTGGGAGACCAGCGACGACAATTTTGACGCGGATCGGTTGGTCCCGACTAAATACCATGGACTGAATCTGGAGCACAACGTGGTTGTTTCCGAGAGTGGATCCCGTGTGCAATGTTTGGATTGGCACGATCGGGAAAGCGCCATTCTATCAAGAGATTCCTTCCAACCCGACCTTATCATTGGAAGTGACCTGGTGTACTATCCAATGGACGTGGAACCTTTGCTGAACGTATTGGAGATTCTGCTGACTGACAATAGCGAAAAGGAACCCAAAACACGGGCCGTTTTGGCCCTGCCCCTGTCTCCTGCCCAACGAGAAGCCCTGCCGGAATTTCGGGAAAAGGTCCAGGTTCGATTTTCTCAAACGCACAGCGTCACACTTCAGGAATTAGATCTAGTTCGGGAAGACACAGATGGAGAGGATTCGATTTATCTCTTTATCGATATTGTTCCAAAGTGAAACGTATCGAGAGAACAAACACCGCCAAGCTCGAATACTAACGAATAGTATAATTTTTGGAAGTTTCTACAAGTCTGGTTCAGGAACTAGCCAAATTCACTTTTTTTTCATTCTATAGCATTCTAATCACAAAAACGGTACTTTAGCATCACGCTTCGTTTTCCCTTGGGGTCTCCAATGCCTCCAGGCCTTCGGCGGTTTGAATCAATTTTTTTCGATGCGCTCTCAAGCCTTGGGACCCGCTCGTATCAATGGCATCGAGTTTGCAGCATATCCGCGTCACCATTTCCGCCACATATCCCTCTTTTTGTGCATTCTTTAGAATGCTGGCCTCTAGATTGGCAATTTCTGCCTCGACCGCTTTGAGTTGTTCGTAGGTATCTTTCTCGGCCTGGTAGTTGGGCGAATGCAAGAGCATGAGCTTCGTCCGGTCTTGAATGCCAAGATCTGCGAGGCTTTTTGCGGCAAGATCCTCCGAATAGGTGATATTCAGTTTCTGTGGACCAACGAATTTTTGATACATGGGTGGGATCCCTGTTTGTTCCGAGACGGCTTGGAAGAGATCTTCGACGGTGGTGGAGACCGATGGAAGATCCTTGAGCGTTAGTTTGTGTCCCAATCCTGTTACCCGAATCGTAAGTCGTTCTTCCATGATTTGATCGGGTTGGAGACAACACAATGAGTAGACCATTTAGAATGAATATGTCGCTGGACAACGCGTCAAGAAGAGACGACAATACTGGTGAGTGCCATACAGTAACTATCCTTCTTGTTGTTGTGTCTTTTCACTTGGTGATTCGGAATCGAAGAAAAATGCCAATTCGATTCTATTTCAGTCAAACGAATCGAAAATTGTAATCCATTTGTCGACTCATTGGACCAGAAATGGTCGTTGGAATCCGTTGTGGTCCGTCCGTCTTCCATCGTTCTTACCTGCCTTACTAGTTACTTTTTTTTCGTGGTGAGGTGTTTTCACTGTAGAATCCTACGTAGATTGTCTGGTACGTGAGCCGAGAAACCCAAACCCCGTTGCCAGGAAGCCATCCTCAAATACGCTACAGCGGCATCAACAATCGACTTGTTACTACCTCTTGCTTTATCTGCACTACATCTCTTATCAATTTATACGTAGTAGTAATCAACCATGGGTGGTAAGAATTATCCTGATTGTAGAACGCTTAGACGGCACCATCACCATGGCAACAATGCATTAGAAAGCAACAATCCATTCGCGATGACTCTGGAAGGCATTGCTCGGTTCGAGAAGGAGACGAAGGAAGAATCGCGGACGGATGGAGTGTTGCCGAAGATGTATTGTTCGAAGATGTTGGAAGCTAGACATAGAGAAAGGAAACAACGAATAGTAGACTCACTAATTGTCTTTTTTGTTTTATTTTGCAGTCAATCTTAAGCTCCAAAAGCGCCTCGCCGCCTCCGTCCTCAAGTGCGGAAAGCGCAAGATTTGGTTGGATCCTAACGAGACCAACGAAATTGCCTTGGCCAACTCTCGCCGCAACATCGCTCGTCTGCAAAGAGATGGTCTTATCATCAAGAAGCCTGCCGTCGTGCACTCCCGTGCTCGCGTCAGCTTGAGAAACGAGGCCAAGAGAAAGGGACGACACACCGGTAAGTAGCAGAGAAGCAAATGTATTGTAGCCTATACGGAGTGGATGGATGGATGGGAAGAGTGGACTAGAGTGGTTGATTAAGCAAACCCCCGCCCCTGAAATGTTCGATTGGTTGGTCCTTCTAGCAATAGGAGGACTACCGCTGGTCTTGCGATGCTACATAGACTCTTATGTGATACACACGGTTGACTGGTTCGAACGAGAAACGGGGCTAGAATGTGTGGGTTGAAATACATCCATCCGGCCAGACAACCGGTAGTCCAACATCCACGCACGGATCGTGTATTCACTCGACCTGTGTACTCCTTTGTCACGTGACAACAATTCCACTCCTAGGCAAATGTGTAGAGGATGATTTCCGTTTCCATACGAAACCAATTTACTCACTGCCTTGCTTCTTTCTTTTGAATATTCGCTCCATAGGTATTGGTAAGCGCAGAGGTACTGCCAACGCCCGTCTTCCTTTCAAGGTTTTGTGGATGCGTCGCCAGAGAGTCCTTCGCCGCATGTTGCAAAAATTGAGAAACGCCGGAAAAATTGACAAGCACATTTACCACTCCTTGTACATGCTCGCCAAGGGTAACCAATTCAAGAACAAGACTGTTCTTCTCGAAAAGATCCACGAACTCAAGGCTATCACTGTCCAAGACAAGGCTTTGGGAGAGCAAGCTACCGCACGAAAGGATCGCGCCCGAGCCCGTCTCGAGCGACGAGCGGCCAAGGAAGCCAAAAAGGCTGCCGATGCCGAAGCCGCGTCGAATCTTTAAACTATCTCAGTAAAAAGAATATAAATGCACACCAATTAAAACCCAACTATGACAACGGGTAGTAGTAGTAGAAATGACGGAAACAGAAGCGACAGAACGATACTTGTAGTAGCAAGGTTTGGTTTATCATTAACGAATTGTTCTATATTGCATGCATGATTTGACTGTTTTGCTGGCACAGTCAACTATTCAAGACTACTGTATCGAGCAACATTGGCCGGTGTAAGGCGTCTTCGACGGTAAAAGAGAACGTAGGCAGCTTCGGACACGACGTTCTTGGGAGCAACAGGCTCCACCACCTCGTCATCAAATTGGAGCCAGAGAGGTTCCACAGAACCTCGCTGAAAATTGGATATGGCTTCGGCAACTACCTTGTTCTCGTTCACCTCCACCTTTGGTCGTCCAAAGGCCTTCCAGCCTGTCGGCGCGCCTGCTTCTCCTTCGGTGACAATGGGCATTGTCGTTCCGACTCCATTGAAATCGTAGGCGACTTCTTCTCTGCCGTCTCTACTGCAGGGAGTTGCCTTGCAAGTTGCCACATAGTGACCCCCTGTCATTCCTCCGTAGTGATTGAGGACGCCTACGAGGTCGTACACATGAGAATCTCCAGTATCACTGGTGTGAAGAACTGGGGATTGATCGTGGCACCACTTTCTCATGTCAAGACCAGTCAGTGGGAAGTTTACCTTTGTGGTAATCTTTTCTCTCCACTTGTCGGAAGACCTGAATCTCTTGAGATGAATTGTCAAGATATCCGGAAGCCGCCACAAGACAAGATTTTGCTTGGCACCCGGAATTTCATCCTTGCACCGTGGGCAGCGCCAATGAGAGTCGCTTTCGTCGTCCCCGAGTTTCTGAACCTTACAAAATTCGGTAAGGCACTTGCCCAACGGCATTCCGGCACTCCCGCCTCCGGATTGCGTTTTCTTGGCCTTCTGGTTCGCCTTGGTCAAAATCTCTGCACTAGCCTGATCTACAATCACCTTCGGTGGAACATACATGACTGGTGCGCCAAGGTAGTTCTGATACTTCGCGTTTGGTGGTATCGAACCGGGATTTTTCTTGTCCGATGGAGGCTCTCTCCATTGCAACACTATCGCGTGTTTTGTGCTCAGATAGTTTCCGATCGTTCGCATCAATGAAAACGGAAAGGGTACCTCTTCGCTAGAAGGTCCCGGAATTGGAGATTCCGCAGTGCAAACTCGGACCTCAAATGGAAGCTTGGTAAGCCTTTCGTTTACACGGTCAACCAACTCCGACGATATTGGTGAAGCATCGAACGTTGGATTTCTAAATCGTGTTCCCGGAAGCGAATATTTGCTAAATCCAAGCGCCCCATGAATATACTCACGGTCAGTGTCCACAAGCAAATCGATGAGTTCCGAAATGATTGACTGGGTTCGTTCGTACAAACGCTCAATTTTTGCTTCACGTTCAGCAGCGCCATCAACATCCACAGGGCCTGCGAAAGATGCGCTCTGTCGCAAAAATCGAGACGCTTGAGCAAGAATTTGTGCACCAGCTCTTGCCGTGCTCCACTCGCTGTGACACTGCACGTAAAACGCCTGTCCAAAAAGATTTGGTATTCTTGTGGCTCGGTCCATGTATCGGTGGTGTACGATGAATTCGGTTGGCTTTGTTCTGGGCGTTGCATGGGAATACAGTGGTTGCACCTGTCCCGAGTTAAAATTTTCGATCGTGTATGTCTCGTCCCACTTTGACGAAAAATTGTCAAAGTGCACCCTCACTCTTGTACTCCCTTCTTCGACATTGTCATCGGTACTCTCCATGATTTCAACCACACTTCCCGGAAACCAGTGTTTTTTGTGGTCAATTGCATCCACTCGTAAACCAAGCTTCAACTCACTATCTCTCTTCGGCCATATGCTTCGAGACACAGCCTGAGCGATTGGAAGAGTCTCAGTGTCATATAGACGACACTCTTCTAAATTTCCATATTGATATATGAGCTTCTCGAGTTCTGCTTGTTCTTTCCTATTCGAAATACCTTCCATATCATCTTCTTCATCCAAGTCAAACTCAGATTCTTCACCAGCCGTTCCGTCGAGCGGTCTAAGAGTTGATTCGAAAGCAACCAGTAGCGTCGGGGAAGCCGGAGATGTACCAGATTCGTCTTTTACATTACGTCGCGCCAATTGACTGCATGGTCCCTTCTTATTAGTCAAAAGAGTAAGATCAGTTCTTCTTCTGACAACAGTACCATCATCTTTCTCCTTTGATGCATGCTTTTCGTCTGCACTGCAAACAGTGAGGCTTGTCGCCGGAATACCACAAATACTTTGGAGCTTGAGCTTGAGATCACTGCAGTCTGCCAGTCGTGACATCGAAATGATGTATTGTTCAACGATCAGCTTATCCGATGGAGGTTTCGGTGCGGCTGGGCCATCATCAGGATATCTTAACCCTCTCGCATTCCTTGATTTCTTGCGGTTCAGAATCCAGGGCGTATTAAATGCGTTAGCTCGTCGAACCACATAGCATTTAAATATTACGTCGGTTACTGTTGGCA